>Ga0335081_10002496_pt1 | contig 28990 bp, 23 predicted proteins | sample Lox_Sample_35_FD_206713 | JGI IMG/M metagenome (GOLD analysis project Ga0335081, IMG submission 206713) | Soil microbial communities from Loxahatchee National Wildlife Refuge, Florida, United States - Lox_Sample_3.5 | ecosystem: Environmental > Terrestrial > Soil > Wetlands | place: USA...
ACGGGAACGGCTGATTCGCCATCACGTACGGAGATTAGGCAAGCTCGGAATTGCGACTCGCTGTCGCCCAGTCAGTCTGAAATCTGCCGCTAATTCACTGAATCGAGGAGCAGAGACGTGAGGCCGCAGTAGTTATTTTCGGAAGAACCCAATCGCGGCACTATCCCGCTGAAACCAAAGATAATCCCACGGGCGAAACGAACCCAATCAAACCCCTCGCCGCCATCATTCCGGGCGCACCAGCCAACGGCCGCCAGTGGCTACGGGCCGCCGCGCGCCCCCTCAAAATGCCCGCCATTCCACTTGCTCTACAATGAAGTACGTGGGAAGCGAAGCGACACTCAAGCTCGCCGTCGACCGGCTGAGCGCTGTCCGGCGCGAGATCGCCAAGGTGATCGTCGGGCAAGATGACGTGGTGGAAGGCGTTCTGGTCTGCCTGCTGGCCGGGGGCCACGTCCTTTTAGAAGGGGTTCCAGGGCTGGGCAAAACCACGCTGCTTCGCACCCTGGCCCGCACCCTGCAATTGAAGTATTCCCGCATCCAGTTCACGCCCGACCTGATGCCCGCAGACATCGTCGGCAGCATGATCATCGAAAGCGACGATCGCGGCGCCAAGGCCCTCCGCTTCCAGCCCGGCCCGATTTTCGCCAACCTCGTGCTGGCCGACGAAATCAACCGCGCCACCCCCAAAACGCAGTCGGCGCTGCTCGAAGCCATGCAGGAACGAACCGTCACCAGCGGCACCATCACGCATGAGCTCGATCAGCCCTTCCTGGTGATGGCTACGCAGAACCCCATCGAAATGGAGGGCACCTACCCGCTTCCCGAAGCGCAGCTCGATCGCTTCCTGATGAAGATTCTGGTCACCTACCCGTCGCACGCCGAGCTGAACCGCATCGTCGAGCGGACCATCCAGACCAAGAGCGAAACTCCCGATGCCATCGTCGACCGCGAGGCGATTCTTGAAGTCCGCTCGGTCTGCCGCGAAGTGCTGGTAGCGCCGCACGTCCAGGAGTACGCCATCCAGCTCGTGATGGCCACCCAGCCGGAGCAGAAAGAAGCCCACGCGCTGGCGCAAAAATACATCCGCTACGGCAGTTCGCCGCGCGGCGCGCAGGCGCTGGTCGAGTGCGGGCGCGTGCGCGCGCTCATCAAGGGCCGCTTCCATTTGTCGGTCGAAGACGTGCAGCAGGTCGCGCCAGCCGTGCTGCGTCACCGGATCATCCTCAATTTCGACGCGCATGCCGATGGGCAAACGCCCGAAACCCTGCTCACCAACATCATCCGCACGGTGAGCGCGCAGGTGTCGGCCGCATAGGGTTCCGCTATGGGTGACGGGCCACTGCTGGATCGCGCATTCCTCGAAAAATTGGAACGGCTCACGATCCACTGGCAAAAGTCGTTCGCCGGCCTGGTGGGCGGGCACAACATCTCGCGGTTCGCGGGAGCCGGACAGGAGTTCCTCGACCACCGGCATTTCCATCACGGCGACGACCTGCGCGCCGTGAACTGGCGCGCCTACCTGCGCCTCGAGAAGCTCTTTCTCAAAATGTTCCAGGTGGAACCGCGCGTCCCCGTGCGCATGCTGCTCGATACCAGCGACTCCATGACGGCACACGGCGGTGCGAAACTCGATTACGCGCGCAAGATCGCCGCCGCGCTCTGCTACGTCGGCCTGGTGCGCCTGGACACCATCCAGATCCACGGCTTCTCCGATCGCCTCTCGCAGCGCATCATTTCCACCGGCGGCCGGCACCGCATCTCCGCAGTGATGGACGGTCTGGCGGCCCTGGCATCGGGTGGGCGCACCGATTATCTCGGGGTGGTGCGCGAATTCATCAGCGATTACGAGCAGCGCGGCGTGGTGATCATCATTTCGGACTTTCTCGACGACCAGGGCTGCGACAGGGCCCTCGGCTATCTCGCCGATTTCGGCCATGAATTGATGCTCCTGCAGATCTGGGCCGACGAAGACCGCACGCCGCCCTGGATGGGCGAGCTCGATTTGCGTGACGCGGAAACGGGCGCGGCGCTCAAGCTGGATGTCGATGAAGAAGCCCGCTCGCGATATACTCACTCGTTCGACGAGTACTCGGCGGAGTTGGAACGCCTGGCGCTGCGCAGTAGCGGCCGGTACGCCGGGGTCGCCACTTCGCAGCCGCTCGAAAGCATCATCTTCGGGGATCTGATCCGTATGCGCGGGATCGCCTGACCGGGACACCTCATGTACTTCCTCAATCTATCCCTGGCGCAGTTCCTGGCCGTCTTCGGAACCATCGCCGCGGTTTCGATCGCGCTCTATCTGCTCGATCGCTCGCGCCGCCGCCAGGTGGTTTCGACGCTGCGCTTCTGGGTGGCTGCCGACCAGCCCTCCGTGGTGGCGCGGCGCAAGCGCATTCAGCAGCCGTGGTCGCTCATCCTGCAACTGATAAGCATGGCGCTGATCCTGCTGGCACTGGCGCAGCTCCGGTTCGGGTCTCCGGACGCGGCCGGCCGCGACCACGTTCTGATCCTCGAAACTTCGGCCTGGATGGCCGCCCGCTCGGGTAATCGCACCCTGATGGACATCGCCCGCCAGCGCGCGCGGCAATACGTGCGTGCTATTCCGGCAGGCGATCACATCATGGTCGTGCGCGCCGATGCGCTGGCCACTCCCGCCACCGTGTTCGAGCCCGATCGTGCCAAAATCGATGCCGCCATCGCCGGTTCCACTCCCGGCTCGACCGCTCTCAACCTGGAACAGGCGCTGGCGTTCGCGCGCCGCTTGCAATCGCAAGTCGGGCGGACCGCCGGCGAAATCGCGTTTGTCGGCACCGGCCGCACCACCGAAATGGATTCCGCCGCGATGACCGCGCCGCCACGCAATTTGCGCGTGATTCCGGTCCCCGATGCCATCGAAAACTCCGGCCTGCGCCGCATCGGGCTGCGCCGTTCCAATGAAGATCCCGACGTGTGGGAGATCTACGTTTCCACCCGCAACTATGGCGCGATGCCGCGCACCGTCAACCTGGCGGTCGATTTTGGCCCGCCCAAGGAAAACACGCGCACGGTGGTCGGCGCGCGCCGCCTGACCTTGCAGCCTGGCGCCGATGGCGAGGAGACATTCGAATTCCGCACGCGCGCCGCGGGAATCCTGGGCGTCAGCCTGACTCCGCACGATGCCTTCCCCGGCGACGACAAGGCGACCTTGGAGCTTCCGGCGCAGCCATCGCTCACGGTCACGGTGTACTCCGATCGCCCGGAACTGCTGCGCCCGCTGCTCGCCGCCAACCCGCGCGTCGTCGCCTTCTATCGGAAACCGGCTGAGTTCCAACCCAACGCGCCGGGTCTGGTGATCCTCGATCATTTCGCTCCGCCACAGCGCCCCCAAGGCGATTCCATTTGGATTGAGCCGCCGCCCGAAGCATCCCCGATTCCGGTGCGCACCACGGTAGACCAGGCGCCGTTCTCCGGCTGGAATAGCGCCAGCCCCATCGCCGCCGGTCTGCGCGCGAAAGACTTCAAGCTGGAAAGGGCGGAGGTCTTCGCCTCCTCGCCGGCCGACGAGTCGATCGGCAGCGTGGATGGCGGTCCGGTGATCGTGGCGCGGGCCGGAACGCCGAAGATTGCGGTGCTCGGATTCCATCCGGCCCTCTCAGCGTTGCGATACGAGTTGGCCACGCCGCTCTTGTTTGCCAACTTGCTGCGCTGGCTCGCGCCCGAGATCTTCCGCCGGTCGGAGTTGAGCGGTGGGAGCGTCGGCGCAGTGAAGATGACGATGGAGCAGGACCGCGATGCTGCCGGCGTCCAGGTGGTTGCGGAGGATGGCTCGGCGCTGCCGTTCACGGTGCGCGATCGGGCGCTTCATTTCTTCGCCGGCGCGCCGGGAGTTGTGCGCGTGGTGGCGGGCGACCGCGAGTACATCTATTCGCTGACGTTGCCGGAGCTCGGGGAAACCAAATGGCAGCCGCCTGAGGGCGTGCGCCGCGGTATTCCTCGCTCTTTGCCCGTGCCTTCCACGAGCCACGATCTGTGGCCCTGGCTGGCACTGGCTGGCGGCCTGGGTTTGCTGGCCGAATGGTACCTGTTCGGACGCTTCCGGCGAACCTTCGGCCGGCGTCCGGTGCCGTTGCGTCCCCGCGCACCAGCGGAAGTGGAGGTGGCGCACCGATGACATTCGATCACGCCTGGATTCTCATCCTGCTTCTGCTGCCGTGCGGCTGGGCTGCCTGGGAGTGGCGCGGCTCCACGCGGCGGCTGAGCCTGCTCCTCAAAGCTGGAGCCTTCGCCGCCATCCTGCTCGCACTCTCGCAACCACGCATCACGGTCTATCGCAACCAGGTGGCCGCCGCGGTTTTGGTTGATACGTCCGCCAGCGTCTCCGCGGAAGATCTGCGCACCGCATCCACGTTTGCCGGCCAGGTGGAACGCGCCCGCGGCCGCAATTGGACCCGCATCATTCCGTTTGCGCGCAATGTACGCAATGCCGCAACTGACGAGCACACCAAGAGCGGCTGGGAGTTGCGCCACACCGCGGGAGCAGCCGGCCGCGGCACGAATCTCGAATCGGCCATCCGCGATGGGGCTGCTTCGCTGCCGCCTGGCATGACGCAGCGCCTGGTTCTGGTATCGGACGGCAACGAAAACCTGGGCAGCGTCGCGCGCGCCATCTGGCAGGCGCAGCAGTTGGGAATCCCCATCGACACGGTCGCGCTGGCAGGCCGCCCCAAACCGGGGTTGCGCCTCGAGTCGGTCTCGGTGCCGGCCCAGGTGTTCAGCGGCGAGCGCTTCCCGGTCGAGATCACGGTGGAATCGCCGCGCGGCGCGGCCGCCACCGTCGAAATGACCGCCGAAGGAAAATCCCTGGGCGCCAACCCGGTGCAACTGGATGCCGGCGAAAACCACCTGCGGCTGCACGCCAGCGTGAACTCGACCGGGGCGCTGGAACTGGCGGGCAAAGTAGCAGCCGAAGGTTTGGGTGAGGCGCGTTTCGAGCAAGCCTTGACGTTACGCCGTCCGCGAGTGCTCTTGGTCTCCGACGATCCTGCCGCCAGCGAGCAGCACCTCTTGCGAGCGCTCGCGGCCAACGCATTCGAGGTGGTTCAATCGAACGGCGGAGTTCCCAATCAACTGGACGGCTTCCAGCTCGCCATCATCAACAACTGGGACATGCAGTCGATTCCCGAAGCCCGCAAGGCCTCGCTCGAAGAATACGTCAAGAAGGGCGGCGGGCTCGTCTGGATCGCCGGCGAGCGCAACGTCTACGTCGAAAAGAAGGGTGAAGAAGACCGGCTCGAACGCACGCTGCCTGCCAAGCTCGCGCCGCCGCGCACGCAGGATGGCACCGCGGTGGTCCTCATCATCGACAAATCTTCCTCCATGGAAGGGCGCAAGATGGAGTTGGCGCGGCTGGCATCCATCGGCGTGGTGGAGAATCTGCGGCCCATCGACTCCGTGGGCGTGCTGATTTTCGACAACACTTACGAGTGGGCGGTGCCCATCCGCAAAGCCACCGACCGCAACGCCATCAAGCGCCTGATCTCGGGAATTCAGGCGGAAGGCGGAACACAGATTGCACCCGCATTGCGCGAAGCCTACCAGCGGATCACGCCCGAGGCCGCCGTCTACAAACACATCGTGTTGCTCACCGACGGAATCTCCGAGGAAGGCGACTCCATGACGACGGCGGCCGATGCCAAACGCAACCGCGTCACGATTTCCACGGTGGGCCTGGGGCTCGACGTCAATCGGGCGTTCTTGAATAAGGTGGCGGCGGGCGCTGAAGGCAAATCCTATTTCCTCGATGAACCGGCGGGCCTCGAACAGTTGTTGCTGCGCGATGTGGAAGAGCACACCGGGTTGACGGCCGTGGAAAAGTCGCTGCGGCCGCGAGTCGTCGAGAACGCCGAAATTCTGGACGGGGTGGACATGGAGAACGCGCCGCCGCTGCAGGGCTACATCCGGTTTCAGTCGCGGCCCACGGCGGACACCATTCTCGAAGCCGACCAGAAGGACCCGCTGCTGGTGCGCTGGCAGTACGGCCTGGGGCGCGCGGCCGTCTTCACGTCAGACGCCAAAAATCGTTGGGCGCTGAACTGGGTCACGTGGCCGGGTTTTGACCGCTTGTGGGCCAACATCTTCCGCGACCTGCTGCCGCATGCGACTGCGAGCGAGGCCACCGCCGATTTCGACCGGGCGAGCAACGAGCTCGTGGTAGACTACCACCTCTCGGCCAGCGTTTCCGAGCCGGCCGCGATTCCCGATATTTTCGCCATTGGCCCGGAGAACTTCCACGCGACTCTGAAGGTGACTAAGGTGGCCGCCGGCCACTTTCGCGCGCGCGTAGGCATCGGCCAGAACCAGGGACTGTTTCGCGTGCGGCCGCTGGCCGATTCGGCGGCTTTTCCCGAGGTGGGTTTCTACCGGCAGGAAGACGAAATGCTCGAGTACGGCAACAACGAACAGATCCTGCGCCAAGTCGCCTCAGCTACCGGCGGGCGTTATCAGCCGGAGCCCCGGCAGGTGTTCGATCCTGGCCGGAGCACTTCCTCCACCATGGATATGTGGCCGCTGCTGCTGGCGCTGGCGTTGCTGTTAAACCTGACGGAACTGGTGGTTCGGAAGTCGAAAGGCTTGATGGAATCGCTGCGGCCGCGCGAAGCGCAGGTCCAGGCAGGCTAAGTTCCCGCGTGGGGCCGGGCCTTCCGGCCCGCCGCCGGGCTTCTGCCCGGCGCGCCGCGCGAAAGCGCGGCGGCAGCCCGGAAGGGTTGCCCCACGGTTACTGCTTCATTTCGGCGATGAAGGCATCCACCTGCTGGATCGCCAGCCCGTTCGGAGGCCAGCCAAACTCGCCCACGAGCGCCTTCGTCACTTCGTCCTTACCCTTCCCGGCGCGCACGATGCCGGCGATGCGGTTGCGCATGGTCTCGAAGTCGTCGCGAAATTTGCGGAGGCCGGCGCGATCGGACAAAGGGCCATGGCCAGGAATCGCAACCTCGAAATCGGCCTTCAACACTTCGTCCAAATTCTTGTTCCATTCGAGCGCACTGCCGCCGTTGGCATAGTCGATGAAGGGTTTGGGCGGATAGGTCAAGAACAGGTCGCCGGTATGAATCACCTTCTCCGCGGGGAAAAAGATAATCGCATCGCCGCCGGTGTGTCCGCGCCAGTAGTGCCGGGCGCGCACTTCCTTGCCGCCCAGGTGAACGTCGATCTCATCGGAAAACGTGAGGCGCGGCGCACCGGGCTGTTTCAGCGCGATCATGTTGGCCCGCACGTTGCGGTGCGCAATGACTTCCGCGGTGGCCATCATTTTCGCATTGCCGCCGGCGTGATCGTCGTGCTGGTGCGTATTGAGCACGTACCGCACGGGCTTGTCGGTCACCGATTTCACCTTGGCCATGATCTCGTCGTAGTTGCGGTCGAACATGTCGTCCACCAGGATCACGCCCTCATCCGTTACGTAGACCGCTACATTGCCGCCGCCCACGCCCTGGCTGACGGCGATTACGTAGAGATCGCCCTTAATCTTCTGGATGGCGAGCGGGACCGAAGGCTGTTGGGTGTAGGCCACCCAAGCGCCCACCGCCAACACAACAATCGCTTGAGATGCGGATGGCGAGCGTGCGGGTCATGGGCGAACTATACCAGATCGCTACGCGTTGCTGACCGCCCGTGCGGCGGCCCGCAATTCCTGAAGCCGGTTGCGCAAGGCTTCGATCTCCGCAGATCGGGAAGCAGCGGATCCGCGCAAGGATTCGACTGCCATTTCCAGAGACGCGTTGCGGCGGTTGACCGCGGCAATCCCCTGCTGCTCGGTCCTCACCACGGCCCGTACCTGTTCCACCGAGCGCTCCACCTGAACGTGGACCGTATCGAGGTCGCGATAGAAGCGCCGGCTGGCCTGCTCGACCACCGCGACCAGGCACTGGGCGATGTCGCCGGCCAGCACGGAAACGGCCTGCTGAAGTGGGCCGTGTGCAGAACTTGGCGCCACGCAGATGGCCGGAGCTGTTTGCGGCGATTCCATCACCTTGCGGTCCACGGTATTGCCGCGTGCGGTACGCTGCGCCATAAACCAGGCCTGGCTGTCGCGCTTGCCGGCGAGCGATTTCGGAGTATAGCTGCCGTCGCTGCGCATGTGGCGTGCGCCCGCGTCATCGGCCAGATACACCTGGAGGACTTCATCGTGCAGACGAGCCACCAGCCGCGGAGCGCTTACCGGAAAGAGCACTTCCACGCGCCGGTTCAGATTGCGCGGCATCAGGTCGGCACTGCCCAGGTAGATCTCTTCGTGGCCGCCATTCGCAAAGCAGAAGATCCGGCTGTGTTCCAGGAACCGGCCCACGATGCTGGTGACGCGGATGTTCTCAGTGACACCAGGAATCCCCGGCCGCAAACTACAGATGCCGCGCACCAGTAGGTCCACCTGGACGCCCGCGCACGACGCTTCCGAAAGCAGCCGGATCATGCCCGGATCGTCGAGGCCGTTCATCTTGAAGATCAGGCGGCCCACGCGGCCGTGGCGCTGGTGATCGATTTCGCGGCGGATCAACTCGGCCAGCCGCTCGCGCAGGTTCACCGGTGCCACCAGGAGTTTGCGGAAGCGGTGCTCGCCCGTGTATCCAGTCAGGTAGTTGAACAGGGCCGTCGCGTCCGCGCCGATTTCCGGATCGCAGGTGAACAGGCCCATATCCGTATAGAGGCGCGCGGTGGTCGGGTTGTAGTTTCCGCTCGCCAGGTGCAGATACCGTCGAATCGCATCGCCCTCACGGCGCACCACCAGCGCGATCTTCGAATGGACCTTCAAGCCGGGCAGGCCGTGCACTACGTGGACGCCTTCGCGTTCCAGCGTGCGCGCCCATTCAATGTTGCTCTTCTCATCGAAGCGCGCTTGCAACTCCACCACCACCGCTACCTGTTTGCCGTTGCGGATGGCTTCGAGCAGCGCGTCCACGATCGGGGAATCGCGCCCCAGCCGGTAGAGCGTCATCTTGATGGCCAGCACGTTCGGGTCGCGGGCTGCGCGTTGCAGGAACTCGACCACGGGCTGGAACGAATCGAACGGGTGGTGCAGCAGCACCTCTTCATGCCGGATGGCCGCGAAGAACTCCTCGTCATCCAACTGCGTCGCCTGGGGCGTAAACGGACGGTCTTTGAGATCGGGGCGCTCGAGTCCGGTGAGCTGGCGGAGACGGCCGAGATCGAGTGCCGCTTCCGCGCAATACACGCCGGAGGGGTCGATCTCCAGGTTGCTCGTCAGCAATTCGAGCAGCGGCTCCGGCATGCTGGCGTTCACCTGCAAACGCACTACGTCGCGGAAGCGCCGCTGCCAGACCGCGTCCTCGATGGTCTCGAGCAGGTCGTCGGTCTCGATTTCTTTGATGGCGACTTCGGCATCGCGCGTCACGTGGAACGGATGCGCCTCGATGATCTTCAGCCCAGGAAACAGGTAGTGGAGGTTGGCGAGGATGAGGTGCTCCAGCCAGACGAAGGCGTCGCCCACGGAAGGGCGGCCGGCGTCTTTCGGCACCGGGACCAGCTGATTGATGCTATCGGGCACCTTCACGCGCGCGAAGTGTTCGGCGCCGTCTCGATCGCGGACGACCACCGCGAGGTTGAGACTCAGGTTCGAGATGTGCGGGAACGGGCGGCCGCGATCGAAGGCCAGCGGCGTGAGCACCGGATAGATGCTCTCGAGAAAGTAGGCCTCCAACTGCTGGCGCTGGCCGGCGCTCAGCCAGCGGTAATCGGCGATGTGGATGCCCGCGGACGCCAGCGCCGGGAGCAGTTCCTGCTGGTAGGCGGCGTACGCCTCCGCGAGCAGGCTGGTGACTTCCGCACGGATCGCTTCGAGTTGCGCGCCCGGCGGGCGGCCATCGATACTCAGCTCGCGCACGCCGCTTTCGATCTGCTGGAGCAATCCGGCTACGCGGACCATGAAGAATTCGTCGAGGTTCGAGCTGAGGATGGAAAGGAATTTGACCCGCTCCAGCAGCGGATTGCAGGCATCGCGCGCTTCTTCCAAAATGCGCCGCTGGAACTGCAGGAGGCTCAACTCGGGGTTGAGGAAGAGGCCCGCGTCGACGGGGGATGGCAGTGGAGCGATCTCGTTGAGGGCGGAAACTGCGGGCGTCTTTTTAACAGCGCGGAGAACGTAGTTCTTCGGCTGCCGGCTCCAGGAACTCAAAACAAAACTCTTCTATTATGTTTTGGTATAGCGCGAAGGGGCGAGCGATGTCAAACGAGAATCGGTATTCTTCGCAAAAGCCCTTGAGGAGATGCGGAAATGTCAAACCTAGCAAACGAAAGCCTGCTCGATTCTCTGCTGGATTCCTGGGACCGGAACAACACCATCCTTCTCAACCTGCTCCGCTCCGTTCCGGAGGGCGGGCTCGAGGTAAGGGCGATGGAGGGCAGCCCATCCGTCGCGGAGATGTTCACACACATCCACTATGTGCGGCTGGTGTTCGTCCTGGAGGACGCACCTGAGTTTGCGAGAGACCTACCAGCGAACGAGTGGGCGGCCGAGCGTGACCCCGATCGCATCGCGCAGATGCTGAACGACAGCGCCCTGGCGGTGCGGGACGCGGTAAAGAGCAGGGTGGAGACCGGCCGGGAAATGGACCTCCACTACGACCACCCGCTTCTCCTGCTGCAGCACATGCTCTGGCATGAGGGCTACCATCACGGTCAGATCAAGCTGGCCCTCAAATTGGCGGGCCGGCCCTTGGCGAATCACGAAATGGGGCCGGTGACGTGGGGCGTTTGGATGCGCAAGAAGTGAGCGGCCGCCGGTGAATGGGCGGTCACCAAGGCAGGGGCTTCCCCAGATGAAAGAAGCCGCCGGTGGGGCCGTCGTCACCCACGAGTGCGAGGGCAACGCCGGTCTTTGCGCCTTCCGGAATTTCCATGGGTGCGGCATCGGTGCCCATATCGGTTTTTTCCCAACCCGGATGCGCCGAATTCACTTTGATCCCGGTATCCTTCAACTCGTGCGCGAGATGGATGGTGAATGAGTTCAGCGCCGCCTTGGACGCATCGTACGACAGCGACTTGAAATCGTAGATGGGGCTCGCCGGGTCTGCATGCAATGTTTGCGATCCGAGAATACTCGACATGTTTACGATCCGTCCGGTTTGGCTTTTGCGGACCAGGGGCAACAGCACTTGGGTGAGCACCACCGGTGCAAAGAAATTCGTGTCAAAGGTCCGGCGAATGGTATCGGGCGCGGCGGCGCTGGCCTTGCCGCCATCCAAGCCATCCGCGTTGATACCTGCGTTGTTGATGAGAATATCGAGCCGTCCGAACTTCTCGTCCAGAAATATATACGCCGCGCGGTGGTCGTTTCGATTGGTGACATCCAGCTTCAGGAACTGGGCATCCAGGCCCTCCCCGCGGAGTCTGCGCACCGCATCTTCGCCTTTCTGCGGATCACGCGCTGCCAACACCACCGTCACGCCCGCCTGGCCGAGTTGGCGGGCCATCTCGAACCCGAGCCCTTTATTCGCGCCAGTGATCAGAGCAACTTTCTTGGAAGTCGGCATATGGGTTTGGATGGCGGGGGCGGGGGAAAGATTCAGAGGGCCTGGAAACTTCACCGGCGAGCGTCGAGAAGGTCGTACAAATAGTCCTGCGCCATCTCTTCCCCGCGAATAGCCGCCCAGGCAGCAACGGCAGCTTCGGCTTTCGCAATTTCCGCGTAGGCCTCAGTCCGGGACCATATCCGCGCATTGTCATAGTCAGCGTCGAGGGCCTGCTGGAGGTCAACGAAGTTCTTAGCTATTGTTCTGAGTTTCTCGAAAACCGCAAGAATGGCGGGATCTGACGATGGCTGCCGGGAAGTAACTCCAGCAGAGCACGTTTTCATCGGTCTGTGGTCGAAGATTCTCGCGAACTTGTTTTGGTGCCGAATGTGTTTCCAGTTCTGCGCAGCTTCGGTGGTTAACAGATGAAAGAGCGCATAGTACGCCGCCGAAACTGCGCGGCGAAGATCTACCTGCTTCGGGTCTTGGGGACCATTGAGGTCGACGAGAAAGTTAGCGTGTGCAATCAGGTCGTCGGGATAGGCCATCGCTTAGCCGAATACTTCGTCCCGCAATTTCGCTTGTTCGGATTGACTACGGAAACTGAAGTACGGAATTAGACCCCACTGGCCGATCGGAGACAGGCACAAGCTCTCTTACAGCGCGAAGGGACGGCGCTTCGGTTCGCTGCGCCGGGCAGAAGCCTGGCAGCGGGGCAAAAGCCCCGGCCCCACGTATCCTACGCCGCGGGGCGGATCTTCTTCGCGGCTTCGAGCACCAACTCGTGCAAACCGTGGCCGCCGTGGTCTACGTACTCCAGGAGCTGCTGGCGCATGCGGCGCTCCCAGAATTTCTGCAAGTGATCGGTGACGCCGGCAAGCGCTTCGTCGTGCGGGTAGCTGGCAAAGAACAGCGCGATCTGATTCGCGTTGTGAACCATGGTCTCGGTTTGCATGGTCTCAGTCGCCGTGCGTCTCGCTCATGATCTGCGTGGTCTGCTTGCGGGTCTCCTGGTAATGCTGTTGCCATTCGGAGAGCTTCTTGGCGGGGCGCACCTGTACCGCCGTCACTTTGTATTCGGGGCAGCTTGTGGCCCAGTCGGAAAACTCGGTGGTCACTACGTTCGCGCCGGTTACGGCATGGTGGAACGTGGTGTAGACCACGCCCGGCTGCATGCGCTCGGAGATGTGTGCCCGTAAGGTAATCTCACCGGCCCGGCTGGTCAGCGCTACCAGGTCATGCTCGTTGATGCCGCGGTTCTCGGCATCGAATGGGTGAATTTCGAGGACGTCTTCGCTGTGCCAGACATTGTTCTCGGTGCGCCGCGTCTGGGCGCCCACGTTGTATTGCGAAAGGATGCGCCCGGTGGTCAGGACCAGCGGATAGCGGTCGGTGGTGCGTTCATCGGTTGGAATGAATTCCGTGATCATGAACCGGCCCTTGCCGCGCACGAATCCGCCGATGTGCATCACGGGCGTACCCATAGGCGCTTTCTCATTGCAGGGCCACTGCACGCTGCCCACGCGGTCGAGCAGCTCGTAGCTGACGCCAGCGAACGTGGGGGTGAGCCGCGCGATCTCGTCCATGATTTCGGAGGGATGCTGGTACGGCATGGGATAGCCGAGAGCTTCGGAGAGCTTCACGGTGATCTCCCAATCGGCCAGGCCTGCCTTGGGGGGGATCGCCTTGCGGACGCGGCCAATGCGGCGCTCGGCGTTGATGAACGTGCCGTCCTTTTCGAGGAACGACGAGCCGGGCAGGAAGACGTGGGCGTAGCTGGCGGTTTCGTTCAAGAACAGATCCTGCACCACCACGCATTCCATGGCCGCCATGCCGGCCGTGAGGTGTTTCGTATTGGGATCCGATTGGACGATGTCTTCGCCCTGAATGTAGATGCCCTTGAACGTGCCGTCGATGGCGGCATCGATCATGTTGGAGATGCGCAAGCCGGGGTCGCTCTGCAGGGGGACCTGCCAGGCCTGCTCGAACGAGTGGCGGACCGCATCGTCAGACACATGCCGGTAGCCGGAGAACTCGTGCGGGAACGATCCCATATCGCAGGAGCCCTGGACGTTGTTCTGGCCGCGCAGAGGGTTGACGCCGGCGCCCAGCTTGCCGAAGTTACCGGTGGCCATGGCCAGGTTGGCCATGCCCATTACCATGGTTGAACCTTGGCTGTGCTCCGTAACGCCGAGGCCATAGTAGATCGCGGCGTTTCTGCCGGTCGCGTAGAGCCGCGCTGCGGCGCGCAGATCGGCCGCCGGAACACCCGTGACCTCTTCCACGGCTTCCGGCGAGTTGCGCTCCTCGGCCACAAACTTGCGCCACGCGTCGAATGCCGCGATGTCGCAGCGCTCGCGGACGTACGGTTCATCCACCAGGCCTTCGGTGACGACAACGTGGGCCATGGCATTGATTACGGCAACGTTGGCGCCGGGACGCAGGGGCAAGTGGTAATCCGCCTTAACGTGCGGCGTCTTTACCAGATCGATGCGGCGCGGATCGACCACAATCAACCGCGCGCCCTCGCGCAGGCGGCGCTTCATGTGGGAAGCGAACACCGGGTGGGCATCGGTCGGGTTGGCGCCGATCACCATGATCACGTCGGCATGTTCGACCGAATCGAAGTGCTGTGTGCCGGCCGAGGTTCCAAGCGTGGTCTTCAAGCCGTAGCCCGTGGGTGAGTGGCAGACGCGCGCGCAGGTATCGACATTGTTATTGCCAAACGCGGCACGGATCATTTTCTGCACCAGGTAGGTCTCTTCATCGGTGCAGCGCGACGAAGTAATGCCGCCGATCGATTCCCGCCCGAACTTCGCCTGAATGCGTTTGAACTCGCTGGCAGCGTGGCCGATCGCTTCTTCCCAAGTGACTTCGCGCCACGGGTCGGTGATCTTGGCTCGCAGCATCGGTTTCAGGATGCGATCCTTGTGCGTTGCATAGCCCCACGAGAATCGGCCTTTAACGCAGGAATGGCCGTGGTTGGCCATGCCGTCTTTGAACGGCACCATGCGAACCACTTCGTTGCCCTGCATCTCAGCTTTGAAAGTGCAACCCACACCGCAATACGCGCAGGTGGTGATGACGCTGTGCTCGCCCTGGCCCTTCTCGAGGACGGACTTCTCCATCAGGGTGGCGGTCGGGCAGGCCTGCACGCAGGCACCGCACGATACACATTCGGAATCGAGAAAATCCTTACCACCGGCCGAAACTACCGAAGCGAAGCCGCGGCCCTGAATGGTCAGCGCGAACGTTCCCTGCACTTCTTCGCAGGCGCGGACGCAGCGGGAGCAGACGATGCACTTGGAAGCATCGAAGGTGAAGTAGGGGTTCGACTGGTCCTTCTCGGATTTCAGGTGGTTGGCGCCATCGTAGCCATAGCGCACTTCTCGCAGGCCGACCACACCGGCCATGTCCTGCAGCTCGCAATTCCCGTTCGCGCCGCAGGTGAGGCAATCCAGCGGATGGTCGGAGATATAGAGCTCCATCATGCCGCGACGCATCCGGGAAAGTTTGGGTGAACTGGTATGCACCTTCAGGCCGGACTCGACCGGAGTGGTGCAAGAAGCCGGAGTTCCGCGGCGGCCTTCGATCTCGACCAGGCACAGGCGGCACGATCCGAACGGTTCGACGCTATCGGTGGCGCACAGCTTGGGCACCTGGATCCCGAGTCCGACGGCGGCGCGCATGATGGAAGTGCCGGCCGGGACAGTGACGGACCGGCCGTCGATCTCGAGCGTGACCATGGTTTCCGCAATGCGGAGGGGGGTGCCGTAATCAGTCTCTTGTATCAACGCCATTGCTGTGTCTCCTGGGCGCGGTCGGCCAAGTGGGCCAGCGGTGCGGGCGCCGGCTTATCGAAATCTTCGGGGAAGTGGCGGATCGCGCTGAGCACGGGGAACGGCGTAAGGCCTCCCAGCGCGCAGAGCGAGCCATCCACCATCAACTCGCAAAGCTCATCCAAGAGTTGCAGGTTCGCGGGGCGGTTCTCGTGGGCGATGACGCGATCGATCACTTCCACGCCGCGGGTTGAGCCGATGCGGCAGGGCGTGCATTTGCCGCAGCTCTCGAGGGCGCAAAACTCCATGGCGAAACGCGCCTGCTTGGCCATGTCGACGGTGTCATCGAACACCACGACACCGCCATGGCCGACCAGACCTTTCTGGGCGGCGAATGCTTCGTAATCGAGCGGGGTATCGAGCAGCGATTCCGGGAAATAGGCGCCGAGCGGCCCGCCCACTTGCACTGCACGGAACGGCCGTCCCGTGAAGGTGCCGCCGCCGAAATCGAAGATCGCTTCCCGCAGCGTAATGCCGAAGGCCTTCTCCACCAGGCCGCCGTACTTGATGTTTCCGGCCAGCTGGATGGTCAGAGTGCCGCGCGACCGGCCCATGCCGAAATCGCGATAGAAGGCCGCGCCCTTATCCAGGATGATGGGCACGGTGGCGAGCGAGATCACATTGTTGACCACCGTCGGCTTGCCGAACAGGCCTTCGATAGCGGGCAAAGGCGGTTTGGGGCGAATCTGCCCGCGCCGGCCTTCCAGCGCTTCCAGCATCGAGGTCTCTTCGCCGCAGATGTAGGCGCCCGCTCCCAGCCGGAGGTCCAGATCGAAACGCTTGCCGCTGCCGGCTACATCGGCGCCCAGATAGCCCTTCTCATAGGCGATGGCAACGGCTCGCTGCATGGTTCGAAATGCATGCGGATACTCGGAGCGAATGAAAACGTATCCGCTGGTGGCGCCCACGGCCAAGGCGGCGATGGTCATCCCCTCGATCAGGACGAAGGGATCGCCTTCCATGATCAGGCGGTCGGCGTAGGTGCCGCTATCGCCTTCATCCGCATTGCAGACGATGAACTTCTGGTCGCCGGGCGTATTGAGGACAGTGCGCCACTTGATGCCCGTTGGAAAACCCGCGCCGCCGCGGCCTCGCAAACCGGATTGGACCACCTCTTCCACCATCTGGGCCGGAGTCAGGCTGAGAGCCCGCTCCAAGCCACGGTAGCCGCCATGGCTTACGTAGTCGGCGAGCGAGAGCGGGTCGGTGATGCCGCAGCGGGCAAATGTCAGGCGCTCCTGTTTCTTCAAATACGGGATGTCTTCCGTTGGCCCCAGGCACAGGGGATGATCTTTGCCATCGAAGAAACCCACGTCGAACAGGCCCGGCACGGCTTCGGCGGTGACCGGTCCATAAGCGATTCGGCCCTTGGGCGTTTCCGCCTCGACGAGCGGCTCGATCCAGAACAAACCGCGCGACCCGTTGCGAACCAGCGTGAGATCCAGATGGCGGGCGGCGATCTGTTCCGCCACCACGCGCGCTACGGCATCGGCTCCAACCGACAGAGCCGCGGCGTCGCACGGGACATAGACCTTGCTGCTCACTGCCGCCTCCGCAGATCGTCGATCAGGAAGTCAGCGACTTCGGGAGAGACGCGGCCGTACGGTTTTCCGTCCAGCATGACCGAAGGAGAGAGTGCGCAATTGCCGAGACAGTAGACCGGTTCGATGGTGAAACTGCGATCGTGAGTGGTTTGCCCGACCTGGACGCCAAGCCGCTTTTCGACGTGGGCGACCAGCTTTTCGCATCCCATGGCCTGGCAGGCTTCAGCGCGGCAAATACGTAAAATATGCCGGCCCGGAGGAGCGTGGCGGAAATCGTGATAGAAGCTGATGACGCCGTGCACTTCAGCGTGCGAAAGATTTAACACGTCGGCGACCAAGGGAACGGCGGCTTTGTCGATGTATCCGAACTCCTCTTGTAATGCGTGCAAAATGGGCAAGAGCGCGCCGGGAAGGTGCTCGAGCTCACGGATGCGCGTCAGTGCCCGCTCGGCATCCCATGTTTCAAAGGCGACACTCATTCCAACAAGACCTTCGTTTTCAAAGAAATCCGGGTGGACTCGCGCTGAGCTCGCAAGGTACACCTAGTGTTGACTAACTCTAAAATTTTAGCATAGGCGCCGTGAAAGCCTACAGACGCGGGGGCTGGCGGTGCGGGCAACGTTTCGCTTCGGCGGGGACGCCGGGCAGAAGCCCGGCGGCAGGCCAGAAGGCCTGGCCCCACGAGTTTCGATGGTTCCCTAATTAAAGGTAGTATTGAGGCCTTGCGGAAGCCGATGCTACGGTTCTAGCAGCGAGAACTCTATGCGCGGCTTGTATATCACGGCCGGCTTGTTGTTTGGGGTCATCCCTGTCCTGGCGGGCGATATCACAGGCGAGGTTGTCATCACCAGACACCTTGGCCGGAAATCTGTTTCGCCCGGAGTTTACAACCTGCGCGGGACCGCTCCACCGCTCGCAGAAGTGGATAAAGACCCGGTCAACGAATTCGAGCGCACCGTTATTCTGCTGGAAGGTGGGAAGGCAGACCCCGCCCCGCCGAAGACGGTTCAGATCGAGCAGCACAACAGCCGTTTCGAGCCGGACCTGGTGGTGATACCGGTTGGCTCATCGGTCGAATTTCCGAACGACGATGCCATCTTCCACAACGTCTTCTCGCTCTCGGGAGCACAGCCGTTTGACCTGGGCTACTACCCCAAGTCGCAAAGCCGCACGGTCAAATTCAACCATGCCGGCATCGTCCAGGTTTATTGCCACATTCACTCCAACATGTATGCTGCGATCGTGGTGACCGCGAGCCCCTGGTATGGCCGGCCGGCGGCCGACGGGAGTTTCTCATGGAGCAACATCCCCGCCGGACACTACCGGCTGATAGCCTGGCACAAAATCGCCGGCCTCTACAACGTTGAGGTAGATGTCCCGGAGAACGGCACGGCCCACACCCAGATTCGTGTACCGGTCGATGTGGGGCGCTAGCCTTGAAGCGGTTCGCCTCTCTCACCACGCGCGCGTTCCTCTTTTCCTTCCTGCCCGTATGCGTGGTGCTGCTGGTCAGCTTCCTGGCGCTCAATGCTCTGGTGCAACGGCGCGTGAAATACGAGCTGCGGGAGTCGCTGCAGAAATCCGAAGATCTGGTGATCCGGGCCAATGAAGAGTCGTCGCGCCGGGTCAGCCAATTCGTAAAGGTGGTTGCGGACAGTCCGGGGTTGAAGGCGGCCATCGGGCTGATGCACGAAGTGCCCGCGACGCCCGAGAACGCCATCGAGATACGCCGCACCATCGAGAGGCAGCTCGAGGAGATTCACACACAGGTTGGCTACGATTTCCTGGCGATCTCGGATTGGAAAGGGCGCACCATCGCCGCCGTATATTTTCCCAACGGGAAGCTCCAATCCCCGGATCAAATGCCCGAGATTCCCGCGAATCTGTCGGTGTTCGAGTTCTCAGGCGAAGTCTACGAGCTATCTACCACACCCATCATCATGGGCGATGAGCAGATTGGCAACCTCCGGTTGGGGCGAGTGTTCGATCTGAACCGCTATCAGCTCGGGGGCGACACGGCATTGTTGCGCAACGGCCGGATTTTGCGCGCTACGTATCCGCAGAAGGCCTGGGCGCCGCTCGCAGAGCAACTTCGCCAGAGTTGCAGCTCGACGGTGATGGAGTGCGAACTCCATTGGAACGGCGAGACGCTGCTGGTGCTGCAGATTCAGGAACCGGGGCTGTGGCCGACGTATCGGGTGGTGGAGTTACGGTCGCTCGACAAAGCCGCGCACGAGTTCACGGCCGGCTTGTTGCGCATCTTCGGCAATGTGAGCGCGGGCGGTGTGGTGCTCGCGCTGCTTTTCACCATCGCCACATCACGGTCGGTGTCGAAGCCCTTGCGAAAACTGGTGGCGCAATTGCGAGTGGGAGGGCAAGGCCACCACTTTCCGGAGCGGATCAATGCCGGCCGCGCCGTGACTGAATTACAAGTGTTGGCCGATGCCTTCAACGAAGTAGCGGCAGCGGCGCGCCGCTCGCGCGATGAGCTCGAGCGCGCCAAAGACGCGGCCGAATGCGCCAGCCGCGCCAAATCGGATTTCATGGCCAATATCAGCCACGAGCTGCGCACCCCGATGAACGGCATCATCGGCATGTCGGACCTTCTGCTGTTGACCGAGCTCAATCCGGACCAGATCGAATACGCCAGCACTGTACGGGGATCGGCGCAGGCACTGATGGTGATCATTAGTGACATTCTGGATTTCGCCCGACTGGAAGCGGGGAAGATGGTGCTCACGCCGGAGGCCTTCGACCTGAGCCGCACCGTGAACGAGATTGCGGAACTGCTGTCGGCGGAAGCGGCGGCGAAGCACTTGCGGATGGAGCGGCAGTACGCGGCCGGCGCGCCGACGCGGTTCATCGGGGACGTAGTTCGCATTCGCCAGGTCATGACCAACCTGGTGGGCAACGCCATCAAGTTTACGCACGAGGGGCGGATCAGCATTCGTGTGAGCTGCCTGGAACAGACGGAGCAACAGGCTTCCATGTACCTGGCCGTGCAGGATACCGGCATCGGGATCGCGCCGGAAAAGATCCATTTGATATTCGAACGCTTCACACAAGTGGAAAGCCAAACGTCGCGGCGTTACGGCGGAACCGGTTTGGGACTGACCATTGTGAAGCAACTGGTGGAAGTGATGGGCGGCCAGGTGGGTGTGGAGAGCCGGCCGGGTGAGGGCTCGTTGTTTTGGGTAAAGCTGCCGCTGCCGATCGACACCGGTTCGGCGCAGGAGGCCGCAGAGGTTCTAACGCCGTCGGAGGTGAAAACATGCTGAGAGAGGTGGGCGGGTTCGCGGTATTGTTGGGCATCGCCGCGGTCCCGTCGCTGGCGCAAAACAGCGATTTCGGGATCACCGTACCGGTAACGGTTAGCGGCGGCGCGCTGCGCAGCGGCCGGCTGCAATCGGACGATCCTTCGGTATCACCGTTCGCGGAGGGTTTTCGGGTGATGCTGTACCCGACGCTGAAGCTGGGTTCGCACTGGTTTGCGTACTCCGCGCTACAGGTGCGACTGTCCCCGTACTTCTACTACGATGCCGACGACCCGGAACGGGAACTGTACACGAATACGATCCAGGCTTACATCGGCTACACCACGCGAACCGAGAAGACCACGGTGGTGGTGAAGGCGGGGCGCCTGGCGACGGCGTTTGGCTCATTCGCCTTGCGTTACGATGACACCGACAATCCGCTTCTCGATCAACCGCTGCCGTATGTCAGTGAGCTTCCGTTGCGCGGCGATCAACTGCCCTGTGGCACAACCGATCTGCTCTCGCAATACTACGGTTATGTGCAAGCATCGTGCGGCGGACGACCCGGGTGGGGCAGTGGCTTGGCGCCAGTCACGTTATACGGCTTGCCGGGCGTTCAAGTGGAAGCCGCGCGGGGACACTTCGATGGCCGCTTACAGTTGACCGCCAGTTCGCCGTCGATTTCGGAGTATTCGACAACGCGATTGTCCTACGCACAATGGACCGCGGGCGCGGGCTATACCATCCGGCAAGGCACACGCATCGGCGTTTCGGCTTTCCGCGGCCCATATCTCGATCGGGCGGTTGCTTCTTTCCTCCCAGTTGGCACGAGCGTGCGCGATTTCCCGGCTACGGGGATCGGCGTCGATGGGCAGTGGGCGCGCGGACGGTGGAATGTGAATGGCGAGTGGCAGCGGTTTCAGTACGATCTGCCCACCTTCGGGGTTTCCCCTTCGACCACCACGGGCTACGTGGAAGCCAAAAGCGTGATCACGCCGCGCTTATACGTGGCGGGACGCGTTGGGTACTTGAAGAACGGAGGGGTGACGGATGGCGCCATGGTCTCCGCCGCTCAGTACGCACCGACTTTGACTTCGCTCGAGTTGGGCGCCGGTGTCTGGCTGCGCCGCAATCTTCTTTTGAAAGGTAGCTACGAGTGGCTGCGCACCGAGGGAGAAACAGGCAACCAGGATAATGTGGTGGGGCTCGAACTGGTGGCGAACATCCATGCTATCAACTGGGCGTTCCACTAAATTTCCGGGACTTAGTGGAACTGATTGTACGATTCCGGGAATTCCATAGAGCGGTAGTTTCTTCAGCAAGTCCACAGGTAAATGACTACAGGGCGCCTTTTACACTTCAGGCTTGATCGTCTTCGGATCGGGTTGCTGCTATTGGGTTGGGCGGCGGCAGGGCCTGAGATTGGTTTCGGCCAGGAACAGACCGGACCAGCGCTCGAACCGGCCCCTTTTCCAGTTGCGCCGCTTATTCTACCGGCGGTTCCGGTGGATACGAAAACGCCGGGACAGGAGCGCGTCCTGTGGATCCTTCCCAACTACAAGACCTATCCCGCGCCAGCAGAGTACATGCCGATTACAGCGGGCGAGAAGTTCAAGATCGCCACGCAAGATTCCTTCGACCGGGGCATTCTCATGGTGTCTTTGGGGTTGGCGGGAAAGGGCGAAATGTTCCATTCGACGCCCCAGTTTGGGCAAGGTGTCGCCGGGTACGCGAAGTACTTCGGCTCGGGCTATGCCGACCTGGTGTTGGGCGATTACCTGACGGAGGCGATCTACCCGACGCTGCTGCGTCAGGACCCTCGATATTTCCGGCTGGGCGCGGGCAACGGATGGAGGAGGCTGGGACACGCGATGGGACAGATCTTCGTCACGCGCTCCGACTCGGGCCGCAGGCAATTCAACTTCTCTGAGATCCTCGGCAATTCGACTGCTGTAGCCATTTCGAACGCGTATTATCCGAACGATCATACGGCCGAGGATGCCGTGGAGAAGCTGTTGGTTCAGGTGGGGTTGGACATGTCCGGCAACGTCATGAAGGAATTCTGGCCAGACGTCAGCCGGTGGCTTGCGCGGAAGCACTCGCACACCAGGAACTGAGGGTTCGTCGAACTGCTGGCGAACGCGGCTCGGTAGTGGCAGCGTATAATGGCTCCACGCAGGAGGCGCCGCCAATGAATCGCAAAGCTATCGTTCTCGCGATTGTCGCGATGGGCTCAGGACGCCTCACGTTGACTGGCCAACAACCCGCAATGCCGGCTGTGTTCACCGCAGCGCAAGCCGAGGCCGGACGCACGGCATACGAAAACAGTTGCGGTAGATGCCATACCTACAGCTTGCGTGGACGCAAGGGGGAAGAGGGAGAGCTTCCTCCCATTACGTCGCTGCCCGCTGCCTATCTGAAATTCATCGGGACGCCGATACACGTTCCCGCTCTGACAGGAAAAAACTTTGTCGGGAAATACGGGCAGAAAACGGTGACGGACCTGTTTTCTCTCTTTCGAGGAGCCGCCGATACGACACCGGTTTCCGAATTGCACATGAGCGATGAGACCCTGGTCAACATCACGGCATACATCCTGCAGATGAACGGAGCAAAGCCGGGAAATCAGCCTTTGACCTCGACCACAGGTACGGTTTTCCATTCGATCGTGGAGTAAAGCGCGTGCAGTCCAAATTATCTTTGTAAGGTTGGCAGCAGCGCCTCGCGCCCTGGCGGAAGGTGCTGATCGATGGCGTTCAGCATGAGGCCTACGCGGAAATAATCGCCCATGATCATCATGAGCTGAACCGTATGCTGACGCCCGAAATGGCTCACCATCTTTTCCCAAAGCTCACTGCTGACCCGATGTTGGCGATACAGCGCGCGCCCGAAAGTGATCAGCGTGGCGTCCTTTTCGGATAGTGCCGCGACGTCCCTGTTGTACTTGACGACATCAATGACCGCTTGCTCCAAGCCCTGCCGCCGGCCCGCCGGCTCATGCGCGGACCATTCGTATTGTTGGTCGATTTCTCTCGCGATGATCAACACTGCGAGTTGAAAGTATCGAGGACCAACCGGGCTCTTCTCACCGCTCGGGATCCCCAGATCGCGCTCCCTCGGGCTGTAGATCGTGACGTGGTTCGGTCCCGGCCCCGGCGTGAAGTTGGGCCGCGCGGCCAGAAGACGCTGCCCCTCTTCGTCCAGGTCTGCGGCGGTGACCGGGGGCAGGCGCGAGAGCGTCACGGGGTGGATGTCTCGTGGCAGCGACTTCTGGTCCTGAGGGATCAACGGAAGCGCAGCAAGCAACAGGACACTCAATCGAATCATCCTCATAAAGTCACCTCCTCAGGTTCGCACCAAGATATCAGGAAACCATGCTGGGCGGACTGCGACCGGCGCGAGTCCGCCACGCCCGCACACGCCGGGCGGCCCGGAACGGGTCCGTTACCGGAAAGCCCGGCGGCAGCCCGGAAGGGCGGACCCACTTGCTGCGTCTTCCTAAGCGTTATCGAGGCCCTGGGTTGGTTCTTCCCACTCGGTTTCGAGCATGCGGGTGTATTCGGCGGAGGCGTAGAGATCGAAGCGGAAGTTCCGGTTATCGATGGTGCGGTGCGGATGGGACTCCATGTAACAGCGGAAGAGCCCGTCGGCATAGCGATGATAGCCGATGACAAATTCCGGTGTGAGCGAATCGAGCGGCGGGGGAACCGTGAAGGCGGACTTCAAACCAATGCCCCTGGAAAATAGCGAAGCATAGTCGGCGACGCCCCAAGCCACCAGTTTGGTGAGCACGGCGGGAGGGGGGCTGGCGGTGAGCAGCGTGGCGAAACTCTGATCGCGGACTTCCGCGCCTTGCAACTCGGGCGTGCGCTCGACGAACTCCTGGCACTGCTCGATCCAACGCAGCACATCCTTGCCCAGAAAGAAGAGCATGCGGATCTCCGCGTAACGGCCGGCCAGGAGACGGCGCTCCAGGACCTCCCGCTCGGTGCCATCGCTGGGGATCAGTCCCGAAAGCATGAGCGCGGCTTTGGAACTCTCCAATAGAGACGCAGGGGGCAGATGTTCATTGAAGGGATACAAAATGAGCGGCGGCAATTCCCAGACTTTGCTGCCAAACGGCGATACCGATGTCGGCATGTAGCTCCCAAATTCCTTATCGGCCGAAAGCGCGCCTGGCTTAAGCCGACGGGGCACGACCAAGAGACCGCGCTCCATTTCATACGCTACCGCGGCTCTGGCCGGTGCCGACAGTACCACGCGTGCTATGCTGCCCCTTTCATGTCTGACCGCCCCAAGAGGTGGCCGCCGCCGTGGCTCTTCCTGCCGCTTATTCTGCCCGGGGGAATTTACGGCTCAGGCTTTATTATCACGGCATTGCCGTATTTATTGGGACAGGTGGGCGTGCCGGTGGAAAAGATCGCCGACATCGGCTCGCTGATGTACATTCCGGCGATTACGTACTTCCTGTGGTCGCCGGTGGTAGACATGAAGCTGCGGCGGCGCACTTGGCTGGTACTAACGTCGTTTGCCAGCGCCATAGCTCTGGGAGTAGCCATGCCGCTTACAGGGCAGAGGCATCTGACGCTGGTGACCGTGCTGCTGCTGGCCGGGTTGGTGGTGAATGTCCTGGTGTCTTCGGCGCAAGGCGGGCTGATGGTCACTTCGTTGACACCAGAGGACCAAGCCAAGGCCTCCGGCTGGACACAGGCCGGCAACATGGGCGGCGGCGCGTTTGGCGCGGGCGTCACGCTGTGGTTATTGAGCAAAATGGCGATGGTGCCGGTGGCCGTGATTACCGCCGCGATGACGGCGCTGCCGGCGTTGGCCGCGTTCACGATTGCCGAAGGCCCACCAGTGCCAACCGCCGGGTTGCTCGATCACATTGTCAGAATCGGCAAGGAAATCGCGGCGCTGGCGCGTTCGCGGCACACGCTGTGGGGGGTCTTGCTGCTGGCGGCGCCGGTGGGCTCGGGAGCGGCACAGAACCTGCTTCCCGCCGTGGCTTCACGCTACGGCGTGGGCGGGCAAGGAGTGCTGTGGATCAATGGCGTGGCCGGCGGGCTGGTGCTGGCACTGGGTTCGCTGCTGGCCACCCTGCTGCCGGGACGCTGGGATCGCCGTCTGACGTATGCGGGCGCGGGCGTGGTGAACGGGCTGGCGTCTTTGGTCATGCTGGCCGGCCATAGCCCGGGCGTTTATTACACCGGCACGATTCTGTACCTGACGACCACAGGGTTTTGCTACGCGCGGTTTACGGCGCTGGTGTTGGAAGTGTTGGGGAGCGGGGTGCACGGGACGAGCACCCGCTACAGCCTGCTGCTGGCGGCGGGCAATCTGCCGGTGGCGTACGTGATCTGGGCCGACGGCGTGGGTTACCACTATTTCGGGACGCATGGATTGTTTGGCGTGGATGCGGGCGGCAATTTCCTGGTGTTTGCGATTGTCGGCGCTGCCTGGCTCGTGGCCCGGCGCCGGCGTCAGTTGACCACGATCGCGTAGGGACTGCTGGTCACGCCGTCCACGGCGACGACTACCGGAACAGCAGCGCCGCCGAAGCTTTGACCAACCTGGAACGCCATTTGGACGGAGGGACTGTTGGCAGCGGCAGTCACCTGTAACACCGCCATGGGTGCGCCCCCGATACTGACTGCGACTCGGCTGAGATTGTTGACGACGGACGGGTCGACGTTGGCAACCGCCGCGAAGATCACGTCACCAGTATTGGCAGGATGGTTGGCATCCACGGCCTGACCTGCGCTATTGGTGACGGCTGTAATCGCCGGAGGCGCCGCATCGATCTCCACTACGACGGGGGGCGAAGTGGCGGAGCCATTGTTCAAGGTCAAGGTGGTCAAGCCGAGCGGCATCTGAGCGGGAACGACGAACGAAATCTGGTTCGGCGACACCGTCGCGACCGGCACCAGCTGGCCATGGAGGGTTAGCTGGATACCGGCCGGGGAGGAGCCGAGGTTCGATCCGAAGATGGTCACCGCCGCTCCGGGGTACAGGATCGGCTGATTCGGGTCGTTGTTGACCAGCGGCAGGCTGATCTGGGGCAACGCCGGATTCGCCGCCTGGATCTGGAAAGCCTGCGGCTCGAAAACTCTCTGGAAACCGGAGATGACACTGAGCGGCGTCTGACCGAGGACGGCGCCGGGCGATACCACAGCATTGGCTACGATGTGGTTCGGCCCGATTGCCCAGAGCCGGCGGACGGTGATATCGGATGTTCCGAACCCCACGGTGACCTGGCCGTCCGCAAACTGGACATTGTTTTGACTGACGATGTCGATGATAGAGGCGACGCCGGCCGGCAAGGCTTGTTGCGCGATCGCAATCTGCGGCGTGCCGGTTACAGGATACAGATAGGTGGGAGGGCCTTGGGTTTGGTAGATGGTGGAATTCTGGCCGTCATCCAGGTTGTAGACGATCACATTGGCGTTTTGGCCGGTGTAGCCCGGCGGCGGCGTCACGGTGATGGAACTGACATCCCGGCTGAGCGACTGGTTCGTAGCCGCGATGCCATCGAAGTACACGCTGCTGGCGGCGCCAAAGTTGGTTCCGGTAACCGTAACCGTGTCATCGGCATTCGGCGTAACCGCGGCGATGGCCGGCGGGTTCTTCCCCACCAGCGTCAGCCCGCCCGGCAGCACATACATATCATTTCCGAAATCGAACAGGATGTGCCGCGGTCCGGTAGTCGGAATCGGAGGCAATTGGAGATAGATGGCCAACGCTACGGGTGAACTATAGGCCTGAAATTGCGGGTTGGCGAAGCCGCCTAACACCGTGATCGATTGCGGAAAGGGAGTGTCGCCGGTAAAGCTCTGTGCGGCGATGGTGACGGCGGCGTTGTTGTTGTTCACGAGAGCAGGCGCGGTGGGAACACCGGCGGCCGAATAACTATAGGTCGTGATGTCGTACATAGGCACGGCGCTGCGCGCACCGACCGAGAAGTTGATTCCGGTAGCGGGAGTCGCCGGGCTCACGTCGACCAACCCGAACTGCAGGGGGTTGCGCGTGCCGGGATAGAACAACGTCTCAAAAGGACCGCTCCACGGAATGGTGTTGCCGTTGGGATCGTAGGGACCGCGGATATCGGCATCGGGCGGTAAGGGATGCACGTAGACCCAATAACTACCAGCAGCCAGTCCGTCGATACGGTAGGTGCCATCGGGCCGGGTTAGCGTACTGATACCACCGCCGGCGGGGGTGATCGCCACCACCGACGCCATGGAAACCGGTTGTCCATTGGAGGTGACTTGTCCCGAAATGGAACTTACGGTGGCTGCATAAGCGGCATTGCCGTAGAGAGCCGAAATTGCGGCGATGTCATCCAGATCGATGGGGCGTGCGTGAGTCGTGTTGCGGATGACACTGTACGACATGGCCGAGCCCACAAAGCTGTGTTGCAGGCCGAGCGCATGGCCCATCTCGTGGACCGCAGTAGTGAAGAAGCTTTCCAGGTAGCTCGGGCCGGGAGCCTGGCTGGTGTCGTTGGTCAACAGAATGGTGGAGCGCACTACCGGAAAGAAGGTGCCGCTGGAATTCGTGACGGGCGTGGAGGATGCCGTAACACCTCCCATGCCCAGCAGGCCCGGAGGCAGATCGACAAACAAAACGTCGCCGGCCGGCGTATTGCCTGCACCGGCCGTGCCGTGCGCCTGGTCACTGCCCGCTGCAACCGTGCTCGCCGACTGAACCGCCGCTTGTTCCCCGCCGAAGGCTATGCGCAAATCCGAACTGGCGATGCCGTTCCAAACCGCCGCGGCTTGCCGCACCTGGCTTAGCACCGAGGCAAAGTCGTCATTGGCACCCAGCTTGGCCGGCCCTGGATCGGTGACCAGGAACGTCACCGTTTTGTTGGGCAGCTGCGTCAAATCGAATTTTTCAAATACGGGAGTATTGTAGGGACTCTGCAGGTAGTGGACGTAGTGATAATACGCGCCCGCGGGCGTCGCAGCCACCGCCGCGGCCAGCGCCATCACGATCCGAGTGCGCGTGAGCTTCATCCCTATTTCGCGCCTCCGTGCAGAGCGGCGGCGATCCGTGAACGGAGATCGCTCAGCTTCATCGATAAGGACTGCTCTTTCACCTGCTGGCCGGTGGCCGGATCGAGCATCGGTTCGGGCGCGGGCGGGCGAGTAGCCGTAGTGCCCGAACCGCTGGTGGTCAGATTGAAAACGCCTTGGGTGAGGCCGATGATCTGCGTCAACCCGGACGGGCCAGTCCACAAGAACAGCACGTACTCCGAACCAGCCTGCAGTTGCGGCGCACCAGCAAAGGTCTGTCGAAAGCCGTTCGCGCTGCCACCCGGAACGGCGACGTCCTGACCATCCTGTGCGCCGCCTTTATAGCGCTCGGTCACCTGAACTGCGTAGTGCGTGTAGATGATTGGGCCGCTGGCGTAAGCCTTGGACCCGGTGACCGTGCCGCGCACAATCGACGTCGATTTGGCGATCATGTCGCCGAGCGAGAGCCGCTGGAGAGTGGCGCCCCGCAGGGGTACGATTCCAGCGGTCAACACCAGCGCAATCAGAAATCGGCCGTGCACGGGACCTGCAAAAGCACTTGGAATGCCAAGAAAAGTTATTTACATTCAATCGTTTACGGGAGCCCCCGGGGGTCCCGGTGTGTTCCCGCGACACGGCTTTGGGACAGCCCGCCCCAAGGGTTACCTGGGGTGTCGGCTACTTTATCCAAAGGCAGACGGCACAAAACGACGGTCTTCCATGAGAAGGCTGGTCGGTGTCAAGTGGAATGTTTCAGTTTGTGCCAAGACAAAAGCCTGCCATTCCTTCTTAAATGTAAAGGCCTTCCGGCATCGCTGCCGGGCCCCGTCCAGG
>Ga0335081_10002498_pt1 | contig 28989 bp, 24 predicted proteins | sample Lox_Sample_35_FD_206713 | JGI IMG/M metagenome (GOLD analysis project Ga0335081, IMG submission 206713) | Soil microbial communities from Loxahatchee National Wildlife Refuge, Florida, United States - Lox_Sample_3.5 | ecosystem: Environmental > Terrestrial > Soil > Wetlands | place: USA...
CAGGACGATGTAGGCGGCCCCGCGGCGCGGCGCGCGAGCCATGATCCATCCCTCGCTGAGTTGCAGAACACCGATGGCCAGCAGCGTGAGCTGTTTGTGAATTTCACCCACCGGAGGCAGTACGGCAAGCCCGGCCAGAAACAGCAGCCAGAGAATATCCATCCAGTTGATGGCGGGGCGCTTACTTTCGCTCATAACGGAAGCTCAAATGACAACGCCGGGAGCGGAGTTCTTCCGTTTCCCGGCGTTCCAGATGCTGCTTGCTCGATCCAGTTCGCTTACGTGCTCCATGCGAACCTATCAGACCGCAAGACGCGAGTTGCCGTCAACGTCCCTTGGGCTTCGACGACGGCTTCTCCTCATGCTGCGCAGGCCGCGAAGTCTGCGGCTTCGGGGCAGGTGGGGACGCGGGCCTATGCTGCTCCCAGTTGCGGAACTTCTGCTCCTGCTCCTGTTGTTGTTGCTGATTGCGCTGCTGCACCGGCGGCGTCGGCCTTACATAGGGCTGCGGCCGCTCACCAGACGGGGAAGGACGGGAGCCGCCGGGCTGGGCATTGCGGTTGCCGGGCACGTTTCGATTTTCCGGCTGCGCATTCCCGTTCTCCGGCTCCGGAGTTCCCTGCTCCTCCCAGACCACCCGCGGCTGAGGTTTTGGCTGGTTGCTCGGTGTGCTTGGTTGCCCGAAGGAACGGAATCCGCCCTGCGACTGCGGCTGGCGCGCGCCCTGATTCACCGGAGCCGGGCGACCGGCAGGCTCGGGCCGGACCAGCGATTGTGGAGTCATATGTCCACCAGATTGAGACATCTGCTGGTTGAACGAGCGCGGCATGGGAGCCGGCGCCCGGCGTGCCACCACGGTCCGGCTGATCACGTTTGCGGGCGGCCGCACCGACACCGGCCGGCCCGCTCCGATCACGCTGGCACGGATGGGCTCCGCCTGCGCCAGATGCGAAACCGGCGCACTGGCAATTTCCCTCTGTGGCACCATAACGACGTTGCGCGCCACCGGCCGCGCGTTGATGAAGGTATCGCGCGAGACCACCGTCACGCCCCCACTCACCCGCTGGTTCGCGTAACTGATGTTGCTGATGGTGCTGCTGCGGTTCACGATGACCGTGTTGTAAACGTTGGTGACCCGCGTGACGTTGACCGTCGTGTTGGTAATGTTAACCCGGTTCATGTAAGTGCGGCTTACGCGGTAGCCGGGAACAAAAACTTCGCCCGGCGCCAGCGGGAACCAGCCCACGCCAACTCCCACCGAGAAATGGAATCCCGGAGTGCCGCCCACCCACGCGACCAGGGCGGGAGCGTACACCGGCCGTACCACGGCCGGCCCGGGCACCCAATACCAGCCTCCACTCACAAAAGCCCAGCGTCCGTAGTGAAACGGAGCAAAGCCCCACGGCTCATCCTCGACCCAGGTCCAGCCCCAGGGCGAAACCCAGACCCAATGCCCGAAACGGTAGGGCGCCCAGCCTGCCGCAAGGGCCGTCGGCCGCCAGCATGGGCCATAGCCCGCCTGGTAACTCCAGGTGCCGTATTCATCGAGGTCTTCGTAGCCGGTCATCTCCCGCGAAACATAGTTGGAGGAATCAGAATGATCCTCCTGGCCGTCGCGCTCGAAGGCCCAGTTGTCGAAATCATCGGCCTGAGGAACCTGCTCGAGGTCGTAGTCGAGATGGTCCGTGCCGGTAAACGTCGCAGTCTGGTCGCCCACCACGGTATAGGAGAAGCCGCCGCCGGTCACTTCGCCGCGTCCGTGCCAGACCGTAATGTCGGTGCGATTGCCGTCCGCACTTACATCGAGGCGGTACTCGCCGGGTTGCTGCACGTTGAAGGCTACGTTGGGCGTATCGATTTCGTAAGTGTCGTTGTCGTCGACATGACGCACGCGCACGATCAGCGATCCCTGCGCCAGGCGGATCTGAGCCGTCTGGTCGCTGATCTCGAGAAAGGTGATGCCGGTCTTCGGTCCAAGGCGAATGGCGGTTGAGCCTAGATGCACTTCGGCCCGCGAATTTTCATCTGCCCAGAGATTGTCGCCGGTTACCAGCGGACGATTGGGAACCGCATCGACCCAGTCATCTTCGCCAGCGGGCTGGAAGGAAATCGATCCCTGCGAGTAGTTGAGACGGCCCACGCGGTCGGAAGGATCCTGATCATCCTGATCGGGTTGGCTCTGTTGATCCTGCGCAGGCTGCGCCTGGTCCTGTTGATCTTCATTCTGCGCCCCATTCTGCGCGGCGATTCTTGCCGGCGCCTGCAGCAGAAAGGCGAGACCGGCAACCAGCGTTGCCCACTTCCACCACTGCGTTCGTGTTTTCATAACTACGCCCCTGTCGATGAGAGAAACGATCTTTGCTTCCTATCTTACTCACATCCGTGTGAACCCTGGAGTGCGGCTTTAGTTTCCGGATGCAAATGGTGCTTTTCGACCAGGGATGGCTGAAGGTGGCCAGTTGACGGAGGTGTTTAGCGGTTTTGAGAAAGCGAGGAAACAGCGGCCTGCGGCCCGAGATGGTCGAGAGCAAGATTGAGTTCGAGGACGTTCACGCGCGCTTCGCCGAGGAATCCGAACTGGCGAGACTCTGTGTGCTCACGCACGAGTGCGCGAACCTGGTCTTCGCTGAGGCCGCGAGCTTTGGCAACGCGGGGAATCTGGAATTCCGCCGCTGCGGGAGTGACGTCGGGATCGAGGCCGGAGGCCGAGGTGGTCACCATGTCGATGGGAACCGGCAGGTCCGGATTTTCTGCATGTAGCGCGGCTGTGTCATTTTTTACGCGATCAACGAGCACATGGTTCGTCGGCCCGAGTTGCGAGCCGTTGGAGTTCGTTGCGTCGTAGTTGACGAATGAAGGGCGCGGATGAAAGTAGCGAGCGCCGGAGAAACCCTGTCCCAGAATGCGCGAACCGATTAACCTTCCGTTCACCTCAACCAGCTGGCCGTTGGCTTTCCTGGGGAATATCAGCTGGGCCAGCGCGGTCACTACCAGCGGGTAAATGATTCCCAGCAGAAGAGTCGTGGCCAGCGTCATGAGGAATGCGGTAAGAAGATTTTTTTTCATACGCCCAACTTCTCCTAGGCCAGGCCGGCCCTGGTGATCAACATATCGATCAGCTTGATCCCAAGAAACGGGATGATGATTCCGCCCACGCCGTAAATCCAGAGATTGTTGCGCAGCAGAGCGGCCGCGCCCATGGCTTTGTATTTCACGCCGCGCAGCGCCAGCGGGATCAGCGCAATGATGATCACCGCGTTGAAGATGACCGCGGAAAGCACAGCGGACTCGGGCGTCTTCAGATGCATGATGTTGAGCGCATTCAGCACCGGAAAGGTGCCGGCGAACATCGCGGGAATGATGGCGAAATACTTGGCCACATCGTTGGCGATCGAGAAAGTGGTGAGGGAGCCGCGGGTCATCAGCAGCTGCTTGCCGATTTCCACGATTTCGATCAGCTTGGTGGGATTGGAATCGAGATCGACCATATTGCCGGCTTCTTTGGCGGCCTGGGTTCCAGTATTCATGGCTACGCCAACGTCCGCCTGAGCCAGCGCAGGCGCATCGTTGGTGCCGTCTCCGGTCATGGCGACGAGTTTGCCCTCGTGTTGCTCGCGCTTGATCAGGTCCATTTTGTCGCGCGGAGTCGCCTGCGCCAGAAAGTCATCGACGCCGGCCTCCCGGGCGATGGCGGCGGCGGTGAGCGGATTGTCGCCGGTAATCATCACCGTCTTGATGCCCATGGCGCGAAGCTGATCGAAGCGCTGCTTCATGCCGCCTTTCACGATGTCCTTGAGTTGAATAACGCCCAGCGCGCGGCCATTTTCGGCAACGACCAGCGGCGTTCCACCCGAGCGGGAAATGGCATCGACGCTTTGGCGTACCTCCGCGGGCAGGGAGCTTCCCTGATCTTCGAGATATTTTGCGATGGCGTCGGCGGCGCCTTTGCGGATGGCGCGGCCATCCATGTTCACACCCGACATGCGCGTCAGGGCGCTGAAGGGAATGAACTCGGCGTCGTGCGAACCAACTTCACGGCCGCGGAGCCCGTATCGTTGTTTTGCCAGCACCACGATGGACCGGCCTTCGGGAGTTTCATCGGCCAGCGAAGAAAGTTGTGCGGCATCGGCGAGCATGGCCTCGCTGACACCGGGTGCGGTGAGAAATTCGGTGGCTTGCCGGTTGCCCAGCGTGATGGTGCCGGTCTTGTCGAGCAGCAGCGTGTTTACGTCACCCGCAGCTTCCACGGCCCGGCCGGACATCGCCAGAACGTTATGCTGCACCAGCCGATCCATGCCGGCAATGCCAATGGCCGAAAGCAGGCCGCCGATCGTGGTCGGAATCAAACAGACCAGCAGCGAGACCAGCACAAACACCGTTTGCGGAGAGCCGGAATAAATCGCGAACGGCTGCAGGGTGACCACAGCCAGCAGAAAGATAATCGTCAGGCCCGCCAGCAGAATGTTCAGAGCGATTTCGTTGGGTGTCTTCTGGCGCTCGGCTCCCTCCACCAGCGCAATCATGCGATCGAGAAAAGTTTCGCCGGGATTGGAAGTGATCCTGACCTTGATCCAGTCGGAGAGAACGCGCGTGCCGCCGGTAACGGCCGAGCGGTCGCCGCCGCACTCGCGGATCACCGGTGCCGATTCACCGGTGATGGCCGATTCATCGACAGAAGCAACGCCTTCGGTGATTTCGCCATCTCCGGGGACGAATTCCCCCGCCTCGACCAGCACCATGTCACCGCAGCGCAACTTGGAGCCGGGTACGGTTTCCGTTTTTCCGTCAGGCAACAGACGGTTCGCCATGGTCTCAGCTTTGGCGCGGCGCAGCGCGTCGGCCTGCGCCTTGCCCCGGCCCTCGGCCATGGCCTCGGCAAAATTGGCGAACAGAACGGTGAACCACAGCCAGAGCGTGATCTGCAGGTTGAACTTGAAAGCAGTTGTGTGGCGGAACAACAGCACGGTTGTGATCACGCTGCCGATCTCGACGACGAACATGACGGGGTTGCCCATCATCTTCCGCGGGTTGAGCTTGAGCACCGCATCCCAGACTGCGCGGCGAACGATTTTCCATTCCCAGATGGCCTTCTTTCTGGGCTTCATGGGTGAGTGACCAAGGCGGACGCTGGGTATATGCGCCATAGCCGGAGTTTCAGTCGTCATTGCCATCGCGAAAATCCTTCAGAAAGTTTTGCCCGCGACCATAAGCAAATGCTCAAGGATCGGGCCCAGGCTCAACACCGGGAAAAATGTCAGCGCACCCACGATCAGAATCACGCCGATCAGCAGCACCGTGAACAGCGGCGTGGTCACAGGGAAGGTTCCGAGCGAAGGCGGAACGTACTTCTTGTGCGCTAGGTTGCCGGCAATCGCCAGCATAGGAATGATCATGAGGAACCGGCCGGCAAGCATGGTCAGGCCCATGGTGGTGTCGTACCAGAGCGTATTAGCCGTCAGACCGGCGAAAGCAGAGCCGTTGTTGCCGGCGCCAGAGGTAAAGGCATAGAGAATCTGCGTAAGGCCGTGCGGGCCGGGATTGGTGATGCTGACGGTGCCAAATCCGTAGACGCTGGAGACCGCCGTAAAGGCGAGAATCACCAGGGGAAAGACGAGTACGACGAGCATGGCCATCTTCACGTCATAAGCTTCAATCTTCTTGCCCAGATACTCTGGCGTGCGGCCGACCATCAGGCCGGCGATGAAAACGGCCAGCACCACATAAATCAGAATGCCGTACATGCCGGCCCCGACTCCACCGAAGATGACTTCGCTCAGCATGATGTTGACCAACGGCACCATCCCGCCGAGCGGGGTAAACGAGTCGTGCCAGCCGTTGATTGCGCCGCAGCTGGCGTCCGTGGTCACAGTCGCCCATAGCGCCGTGTTGGCGATGCCAAAGCGGACTTCCTTGCCTTCCATGTTTCCGCCGGGCTGCTCTGCAGTTACGCGCTGATTGGCGCCGGCAAGCAGAGGATTGCCGCGAGCCTCGGCCCAATAGGCGACAGTCACCCCGGCGAGAAACAGAATGGCCATCGCCGACCATACGGCCCAGCCATGGGCGGGGGAACCGGTCATGCGGCCCAGCGTGTAAGTCAGTCCGGCTCCGATAGTGAAAATGCAGAAGAGCTCGATCAGATTGGACAACGGAGTGGGATTCTCGAAGGGATGCGCGCTGTTGGCGTTGAAGAAGCCCCCACCGTTCGTGCCGAACTCCTTGATGATTTCCTGCGAAGCGACCGGACCCTGAGCAATCGTTTGCTGGGTCACTGTGTCCATCACCGGCTTGCCGTCCGGGCCCAGCACCGGCTTGCCATCAGGACCGACTCTCTGAATCTGCATGGGCTCGACCAGCGTGGCCTTGTCGTATGGCCGCAGGTTCTGCACGACGCCTTGCGAAACCAGCAGCAAGGCTCCGACAATGCAGAAGGGCATGAGCACCCACAGGCAGCCGCGCACCATATCGACCCAGAAGTTGCCGATGGTTTCCATCTGGCGTCGCGCGATGCCGCGAATGAATGCGATGGCGAGCGCGATGCCCACGGCGGCCGAGACAAAATTGTGGTAGGCCAGACCGGCCATCTGGGTGAAGTAGCTCATGGTCGACTCACCCGAGTAAACCTGCCAGTTGGTATTCGTGGTGAAGGACGCCGCAGTGTTGAAAGCCACATGCGCCGGACTCACTGCTCCAAATCTCTGCGGATTGAAGGGCAGGAAACCCTGGAGGCGCTCCATGAGATAGAGCACGATCATGGAAACCACGCTGAACAGCAGCATGGAAATCGCATACTCGGTCCAGCGCATCTCGTGGTTCTCGTCCACCCCGGTCACGCGATAGAGCAAGCGCTCCACGGGCCGAAGCACGGGATCAAGAAAAGTGCGCTCGCGATTGAATACCCTGGCCATGAAGATGCCCATGGGCTTGGTCACGGCCAGAATCAGCGCCAGAAACAGAAAAATTTGCAGCCATCCGTTCAGGGTCATATCAGAACCTCTCCGGACACAGCAGGGCATAGATCAGGTACACCATGGTCAGCGCGCTGACCAACAGCATGATGACGGATTCCCAGCTCATCGGTAGCTCCTCACTTCACCCGGTCGCAGAAGTAGACATAGCCGATCGACAGCGCGAAGAACGCGATCGTAACCATGATCCAAAGAATGTCTTGCATGTTGCCGTCTCCGATCTCCGTCTAAAACTTCACCAGAATTGCCATCGTAGCGCGATCCTCGGTGTGGCGAAGATCGGGTGTAAATCCGTTCACAATCGACCCCGGCGGACCCTGGTTGCCGCCCGCAGGGGTAATGCCGCCCGGCCCGCTGAAGTAGGGAACGTTGGCATGGCGATGGTTGAACTCCCAGCGGAAAGTAATGTACTGGCTGGGCATGTAGTCGTAGGTCGCCGACATGTCCCACGCTTTGAACGGATCGCCGGGATTCTCCGTAAAGTAGGGCGTGCCCGAAGTTGCGGTCGCGCCATTGATGGGTGGCAATAGCACGAGATAGCGGCCCGGATTGTTGATCGCGCCGCCCCCAAGCGTAAAACCGTAACGATCATTCTTGAACCACCAGCGGTTGTAGATCATGTAGCCGAGAAAGCTTTGCTTATAGGCTACGATCTTGCCAGAGGGGTCTTTCTTATTGGTATCGCAGTTAACCCCGGCTCCACTTTCGCAGCCTGCGTCACCAGTTAAGGTGAAGGCCATCTTGTCGAGAAAGCGTTCCGGATGGTCGTAATATTTCACCTCGATGCTGTTGTCGGTGTGATAGCGGGTACGGTTGGGAAGACCGAGCGCGTCCGCCCCAGCTCCGTAGTTGTTGGAAAGCATCGAGATCCATCCATTGGGACGATACAAGACCTGTCCGCCAAGACCCAGCCGACCGTTGTACCTTGCATAAGACTGCCATCCGTTGATGATCCAGGGCTCGATTTTCAACTTTTCGGTGGGAAATGTCTGGATGCGCAGTCCTGTAAAAAACCAGGGCGTGTTCGAAGAAACATACGATGGCTGATAAGCCCAGTTGTCGAAGTTGTAGAAACTGAAGAGACCAACGTAGGAGAGGAATATACCGGCGTCGATGTTAATGCCATGCATCGCGTCGATGTGATAGCCGCCGTAAGCCTCGTTGACGTAGCGATAGGCGTCGGCCAGGTCCCATTGGCCGCGCGAATAGCTTGCGTCATTGCGTGGAGTGGCCGTGGCATAGAGACCGATCTGGGTCAGAACGCGGGCCCGCACGTTGTCATAGTGAAAGTCGCCGCCTATACCAAGATGCGTGAGGCTAACTTCATTCGAACGGAATACTTCGCTGGAGCCGCCAATGGTATCGTCTTGGGGGTGGTTGAAGTCGTAGTGGTAGGCAACGTCTGCTCGGACTTCCGGGGTGAAAAACTTCGAATCGAACGGCTCTTCCTTGGTGCGCGGATTGCCGTTGAGCCACGTCCAGTCGGCAAACGCGAAAGGCTCGGCCTTGGGCGGTTTTGCCGCCGGAGGTTCGTTCTGCGGAGCTGCTGCGGCGGTGGGCTGCACCGTGGTTGCCGCCGCAGATGGCGCGGCAAGGTTGGCTGCCGTCACCGCGGGCAGGCTTGGCCCTCCAGCGGCTTTTTCAGCCGGAGTGGTCGCAATATCATCGGTAGATGCGGCGCCCTTGCGCTGCTCGACCTCGGCCCGCAATCGCGCCACTTCCTCCCGCAGCGCTTTCAGCTCGGCTCTTATTTCTTGCTGCTCTGAGGAATCAGAGGTTACGTTTGCGGTAGAGGGGGCTGTCTGTTGAGCGGATTGCGCCCTTATTCGGAGCGGCAGGATCAGGACGCACAGGGATAGTAACAGGGCCAGAAACGGAGTCTTGGTTCGCATGAATTTCTTTCTCCAACGATTCCAGGTAGCACTCGGTCGAGCTTTCGTTGGCGCGACAGCCGCCAGGACTGTTTTCGCTGAGTCCGTAACTGGTCTTTTCAAATCGCAGCGGAACCACGCTACAAGAAACCGATCGCCCGCCCTCGCGCAGCAATCCGATCTCGCACCAGACCAGAAATGCGCTTCCCAACAATGCGATGGTGACGAGCGTAATCGCAGTCCACATGCTTAGGCCCCATTCGGCTGTGCGCAAACACTTTAGTGGAACATTTCAGGCGTAAGAGGGGCTTAAGGATTTCCTAAAGATTTTGTAAAGACAGGCCTTGCCTGGCCTTCCGATAAACGCGCAGGCGAACATTTGCGAATGCTCAGCAGCCCCACTCGGCTTCACCGGGCTGAGCAAAATACGGTCTCGGCCTGACGGATGCGCTGCGCATCGAGGCAAGCTCCAGCAGGGCCAGGCGCGCTGCGGCAACCAGGCGGTTTCTTTCAGGTTGGGGAATCTCTTTCCACGAGCCACTCTCCCGACTTGCCTTTCCAGAGCTCTCTGGCGTCAGCGCCAGGTGATAGTTATGGAAAAGCTCTGCCAGCCGCTCGGGTGCTACCTCGTCAATCCACATGGGTTGGTCTCCGTGAAACTGTCCCGTATCTTGGTTCCTCTCAAATCGCCTCACGGACATTGGAGACGCAAAAGCGAAAAATCCGAATAAGAAGGCCATAAATTCTTCGTAAGGATGCAAAGACGAGGGGCGCGTGCGATTCAGGCGCCCGGCTCGAAACGGTATCCCACCCAGGGCTCGGTGAGAAGATATTTGGGAGAGGAAGGGTCGGCCTCGATTTTCTTGCGCAATTGACCGACGAACACGCGCAAATACTCCGGCTGCTCGGTGCTGTTCGGCCCCCAGACCGCAGCCAGCAGCGTGCGGTGAGTGACTACTTTACCCGGCCGCCGCGCCAGGTAGAGGAGAAGGTCGAATTCTTTCGGCGTGAGGTGTACTTCCCTGCCCGCGACCCTCACAGTGTGGGCATCGAGGTCGATGGAAAAGTCGCCGGCGACGATGAGGCTGGACTGAATCTGGGCCACGGGACTTCGCCGCAGCTGCGCGCGGATGCGGGCCAGGAGTTCGTTCATGCTGAAAGGCTTGGTAACGTAGTCGTCGGCGCCGGCATCGAGAGCTTCCACTTTGCTGCGGTCCTGGCCGCGCACGGAAAGAACGATGATCGGAACCTGCGATGCTTGCCGCACGCGGCGGCACAGGCCGACGCCATCGAGATTGGGCATGGCCAGGTCGGTGATGAGCACATGGGGCGACCAGTTCTTCATCAATTCCAGCGCCATCTCACCGTCGTTGGCCACCCGGATATCGTAACCCTGGGCAGAAAGCGTGGTGCGCAGCACCCGCGTGATCTGCGGTTCATCGTCCACCACCAGGATCCGCTTGTGCTCGTCGGTCATTTCGGTTACCGCATTTCCTGAGTCACGATGTGAACGTCGACGGCCGGGGTATCGCGCAGAAACTTGTGAATGGTGGAAAGATAGAAGTATCTTCGCCATCCCCTGGTGGCCGAGCGTCCGAAGACCACCTGGGTGATGTGGTTTTCGCGCACGAACTCCGCCACCTTTTCGGCGACGACCTTGCCCTCGGTCTTGATCACCTCGGCGCCAACGCTCTCGGCGAAGCGGACGTTTTCGGCCAGGGTGCGCTGGTTCTCGTCGCTCTCGTCGGCGCCAGTATCGACATAGAGAACAAACAGGTCAGCGTCGATGGCCTGAGCCATGCGCGCCCCGCGGGCGATCAGGTATTGCGCCGCGGGATTGGAGCTGATGCACACGGCAATCCGCTCGCGCACCTGCAGCGGACGGCCATCTTCTGTTTTCAGCTCGGAGAGCGTGCGGTCCACCGCCTGCGTAACCTGGCGCAGCGCCAGCTCACGCAAAGCCACCAGATTAGTGTTGCGAAAAAAGTTGGCCAAGGCGCGCTCCGCCCGGTCGCGAGGATAAATGTCACCGCGCCTCATGCGAGTCTGCAACGCCTGGGGAGTGAGGTCGGCCATTACGATCTCGCCCGCGCGGCGGACCACCCAGTCCGGCACCGTCTCCCGCACCTGCACGCCGGTAAGGCCGCGCACGGTCGGAGACAAGCTTTCGATGTGCTGCACGTTCAGAGTGGAGAGGACGTCGATGCCCGCATCGAGCAGCTCGAAAACATCTTCGTAGCGCTTGGGGTGCTTGCTACCCTCGACGTTGGTGTGCGCCAGTTCATCGATCAAAACCACACGCGGCTTGCGCTCGAGGATGGCATCGACATCCATTTCTTCGAACACCGTGCCTTTGTATTCGAGTTTCCGCCGCGGGACTTTTTCCAGGCGCGAAGACAATTCGATGATGGGCTTGCGGCCGTGCGTTTCCACCACTCCAATGACGACGTCTTCGCCGCGGCTGGCCCGGCGCACGCCCTCACTCAGCATGGCATAAGTCTTGCCCACGCCCGGGGCATAACCGAGAAACAATTTGAAGACCGCGGGTCTCTTCGCGGTATCGACCTCCGCCAGCCATTGTTCCGGAGTCTTGGTCATCGCGGCTATTTTCCTCGCCGGAGGCGGAATTGTCGAATCGCGGGGGATTCCGCGTACAATCGTGCGCGTGAAAACCTCGCGGCCACAGCAGGTGTTTCGCTATGCCGCCTGCCTGGTCTCGGTGGCGGTGGCGGTGGGAGTGTACCGGCACATCGTTCACGTCAATCCCACCACCGTCGCGTTGACGTTTCTACTCATGGTATTGCCGGTGGCGGCATACTGGGGATTTCGTTATTCCGTGTTTTTGGCGATTCTTGCCACCCTCGCCTTCAACTTTTACTTTCTGCCTCCGGTGGGCACGTTCACGGTTGCCGATCCGCAAAACTGGGTAGCGCTATTTGCCTTTCTGGCGACTGCGGGCATCGCCAGCGAACTGGCCGACCGGGCCCGGCGCCAGACCGGCGACGCGATCCAGCGCCGCCGGGATGTCGAGCGGCTTTACAGCTTCAGCCAGAGGCTGCTGGCCACCGACAACGTGGCCGAATTGCTGAATGCAATTCCCGCCTTTGTGCGCGACGGTTTTGGCGGCGAGGCAGCCGCGGTCTACTTGCTCAACTCACAGCAGGTCTACCGTACCGACGCCAAAGCCACGCTGCTCACGCTGCCAGATCTCGAAACCGTCAGCTCGCGCGGCGAGCCGGTCATCGACGCGCAGCGAGGAATCTCGTTGACCCCGCTGCGGCTGGGCACACGGGTTACGGGAGCGGTGGGCATCGCCGGGACTGCCGTCTCGCGGGCGACGCTGGAAGCCCTGGGCAGCATGATCGCCATCGCAATCGAGCGCGCCGGAGCCGTCGAGAAGCTCTCGCAGGCGGAAGCCGCGCGGCAGAGCGAAAACTTGCGCGCCGTGCTGCTGGATTCAGTGACCCACGAGCTGCGCACGCCGCTCACGGGCATCAAGGCTGCCGTAACCAGCCTGCTCTCCGGCTACAACCTCGACGACTCGCAACGCCGCGAACTGCTCACCGTTATCAACGAAGAAACCGATCGTCTCGACCGGCTGGTGGGCGAAGCGACGGAGATGGCGCAACTGGACGCTCACAAAGTCGAGTTGCACATGGCGCCTGCTGATATGGCGGCGGTAATCGAGTCGGCCGCGGAGGAATCGCGGACCGTGTTGGGGCAGCATCCGCTTGAGATGAAGGTGGCCGCCAATCTCCCCAAGGTGCGGGTAGACTCCGAAAGAGTGGCGGAGGTGTTGAAGCAGCTGCTGGAGAACGCAGCCAAATATTCCCCGCCCGATTCGCCCATCACCATCACTTCAGAATTGCGCGACAGCCAAGTCGTCACCAGCGTGACCGACCGGGGAGCGGGCATTGATGACTTCGAGCAGTCGCTGATCTTCGACAAGTTTTACCGCGGCGCCGATCAGCGCTATCGCGTGCAGGGCACCGGAATGGGCCTGGCCATCGCCAAGGCAATTGTCGAGGCACACAATGGCACCATCGGCGTGACCAGCCAGATCGGCCACGGTTCAGTTTTTTCGTTCGCGCTGCCGGCGGCTTAGGCGATTCAGTTCTTCAGCTTCGGCCGTTCGCAGGTATCCACGATTTTCTTGGGATCGATGGCGTCGCGATCGACCTGCTCCTCCAGAATCTTCCCGTCTTTCCCGATCAGGAAGTTCACCCGGCGGGCAGCCTGATATTCACTTTTGTAGATTCCGTATTCGCGCGTCACTTTTCCGCCCCAGTCGCTCAGCAGGGGAAAGGTAACTCCAATTTGATCGGCGAAGGCTTTGTTGGCGAAGGCACTATCCATGCTCACACCCAGGACCTGGGTGTCGGTAGCTTCCAGCCGTTTCAGGTTCTGCTGGAAGTTTTTCATCTGCTGGGTTCAACCGCCGGTGAAGGCAAAGATGTAAAACGCCAGGATGACGTTCTTTTTCCCGCGGTACTGACCTAGAGTGACATCTTTCAGGTCGTTACCGTCGAAATACTTCAACGTGAAGTCCGGCGCCATCTGGCCCACCTTCGGCATGGTTGCCTCAGCCGGGGGTCTTGGTCCCGCCACGGCCGGGCCGGCAGCGGCAACGACCATCATGCCAGCCGACAGGACAGCGGCCAGCATGCAGGGCAGCTTTCTGGGCATAAGGTCCTCCTGCGCAGCATATTACCTTAGCGGAGGCGCAGAAGTGTCACCGGATTCCCCCCGGATCACGCCTCGCAGCGGCGGCCGGGGTGTACCTCAGTACCCTGTTGTTCACCTTTCGCATTGCTCAAACTGACCCGGAAACAGTAAATTCCTTGCAGACCGGTTTCTGTCTCCAACCTGCGATGAGCCTCGCCAAGCTGAACGATATCTTCTTTACCGTCGTGGAACGGAATTTCGACCCGGTCATGCTTTACCGTGAAGCGGGTAAATGGCAGCCCATCTCTGCTCAGGAGCTCCGGCGCAACGTCACCGGAACTGCGCGTGCACTTTACCATTGGGGAATTCGCAAAGGCGACCGCGTTGCCATTCTCGGCGAAAACCGGCCGGAGTGGACGATTGCGGATATGGCGACCCTGCTCCTCGGCGCGGTGACGGTGCCGGTTTATTCCACCCTTACCGCCGAGCAAAGCGCCTGGATGTTGGCCGACTCCGGCGCGCGCGTCATCTTTGTTTCCACCGAGCACCAGCTGCGAAAGGTGCAGTCGATTCTTGCCCAGACTGCAGTGGAGAAGATGGTCGTGATGGACCACGTAGAGATTCCGAGCGATGTGGCGGCAAACTGCGTAACCATGCCTCGAATTTTCGATCAAACCCCGCCCGGAGGCCAGCCGCAGATCGAAGCCATGGCACGTAGCATTGAGCCGGATGATCTGGCCACGATCATCTACACCTCGGGCACCACCGGCACATCCAAGGGAGCCATGCTGACTCACCGCAACATGGCCTCGAACATCGCCTGCTCGCTGCTCGGCTTCGATGTGCGTGCCGGGCAGGTCAGCGTTTCGTTTTTGCCGCTCTCTCACGTCACCGCGCGGCACGTGGACTTTAGCCTGCTCTATCACGGAGTGACTCTCGCCTATTGCCCGTTCATCGAACATCTTCCCGAAGTGCTGCTGGAAGTGCGGCCGACCCTGTGCGTGGCGGTTCCGCGCGTCTACGAGAAAATTCACGCCCAGACCGAGCGCAAGACGCACGGATTCGTCAAGCGCGCTATTTATCGCTGGGCGCTTTCGGTGGGCCGCGCGCACAGGGCGGAGATTCTGGCCGGTCAAACGCCCGCCACGCCCAGTTGGAGGCTGGCCAATCAGTTGGTTTTTTCCAAGATTCGCGAAGGGCTGGGAGGGCGCGTAGAAACATTTATTTCTGGCGGCGCGCCGCTGGGCCGTGAACTCGCAGAATGGTTTGCTACCGTCGGCATTCGCATCCACGAAGGCTATGGGCTGACAGAAACTTCTCCGGTGATCGCGGTCAACACTCCGGAAAATCATCGCATCGGAACGGTCGGGAAGATTCTCCCGAATCTCGAAGTTCGCATCGCAGAGGATGGCGAGATTCTGGTGCGCGGTCCCTCTGTGTTCAAAGGATATTGGAACCGGCCGGAAGAGACGCGCAATGCATTTGTGGATGGCTGGTTCAAGACCGGCGATATCGGCACGGTCGACGCCGACGGCTTTCTTTCCGTGACCGACCGCAAGAAGGAACTGATTAAGACTTCCGGCGGAAAATTCATTGCGCCGCAGCCGATCGAGAACTCTCTGAAGCTCAATGCCCTGATTGGAGTGGCAGCGGTGGTGGGGGACAGGCGGAAGTTTGCCTGCGTGCTGATTTCGCCCAATTTCCCGCTGCTCGAAGACTGGGCGCGCAGCAACGGCGTCGCTTTTTCTTCCCGGGACGAACTGGTGGCTCATCGCAAGGTGCAGTCGCTTTATGAGGGAATCGTGGAAGGGGTCAATGAGAATCTGGCGCGCTTTGAGAAATTGAAGCGTGTGGTGCTGGTGGCGGATGAGTTCTCCGCCGACAACGGGGTTCTGACACCCACGCTGAAACTGCGCCGCCGGGTGGTGGAAGAGCGCTACCGGGCGCAGATCGAGGAACTGTACGCGCAGGCGGAAACCGGCGTTGCTCCCTAGCTCACCCGCAAAGCGCCCCCGCGAGTTTCATCGATTCGGCAGCTTGCTTTGCAGTTATAATTGCGCGGGCTCTCATGCTGAACCCCGGCGACAAGCTCGGCCCCTATGAAATTTCCAGCGCCCTCGGCGCAGGTGGCATGGGAGAAGTATACCGCGCGCGTGACACTCGCCTGGACCGTACCGTCGCCATTAAAGTTCTGGCTTCGCGTCTTCCCTCTTCGCCCGAGTTAAAGCAGCGCATGGAACGCGAGGCCCGCACGATTTCCGCTCTGAACCATCCGAACATCTGCCATCTTTACGACCTCGGCTCACAGAACGGCACCGATTACCTCGTCATGGAGTTTCTGGAAGGCGAGACTCTCGCCGAGAGGCTGCGTAAAGGTCCTCTGGCGACGGCTGACGTGTTAAAGATTGGGATTGCCGTGGCCGAGGCTCTGGCTGTAGCTCACCGCAGCGGCATTATTCATCGCGACCTGAAGCCGGGAAACATCATGCTTACGCCCGGCGGGGCAAAGCTGATGGACTTTGGCCTGGCGAAGCCGCTAGGCGCGCAGCCGACGTTGACGGGATCAGGTTCGGCATCTGCGCCTACGTTCGCAGCCGTGGCGACGGTGAGCGGCCCGAGCCCCCTGAGCCCTCTTACCACGGCGGGCAGCGTGGTCGGCACAATCCAGTACATGTCTCCCGAACAGATTGAGGGGAAAGAAGCGGACGCGCGATCCGATATTTTCGCATTTGGTGCGGTGCTTTATGAAATGGTGGCGGGAAAGAGGCCATTTGCAGGCAAGAGCCAGCTTTCGCTGGCATCTTCGATTCTGGAGAACGATCCCGAGCCGGTGAGTTCCGTCCAACCGCAAGTTCCGCCGGCATTGGAGCAGGTCATCAAGACCTGCCTGCGGAAGAATCCGGAAGAGCGCTATCTTGCGGCGCACGATATCAAGCTCGAACTGCAATGGATTGCGTCGGAACGAGCCGCGGTTGCGCTGCCCCCGCCCACGGAGACGTCACAGAAAACATCGTTGCGGCAGAGAGCCGCCCTGGGTACCGCTTTATTACTTACTCTCGCGCTGGGAGCCGCCGCCGGTATCTTCTTCAGCCGCCCGACTCGGTCTGCTCATGTTATCCGCACGGTCATCGATCCACCGGCGAAGACGTCGCTCAATCTGATCGGCGATTCGGCCGGGCCTCCGGTGCTCTCGCCGGACGGTTTGGACGTGGCATTTACCGCAACCGGCCCCGATGGCAGGACGTTTCTCTGGGTTCGGCCAATGAACTCTCTGGAGGCGCAAAGCCTTCCCGGGACGGAGAATGCGATTTTTCCCTTCTGGTCACCCGATGGCCGGTCGCTGGGATTCTTCGCCGACAACAAGTTGAAAACCATCGATCTTGGGGGCGGCTCGCCGCAAATCGTGGCCGACGCGCCCTTTGGCCGCGGAGGCGCGTGGGGAGCGGATGGAGTAATTGTTTTTTCTCCCAGCACGCAGGCGCCCTTGATGCAGGTCAATGCCAGCGGCGGAACTCCCGTTCCTGTGACCAAGCTCGACGCGAAGCTGCATACCTCGCATCGCTGGCCATTTTTTCTCCCTGATGGAAAGCACTTTCTGTATCTGGCGATTCATCACGATCCGGCCAAGTCGGCAAACGACACCGTTTACTATGCCTCGCTGGACGGCGGCGAGAATCGGGAACTGCTGCGCTCGCAATCCAATGCAGTTTACGGGAGCGGATACCTGCTGTTCGCGCGCGGCGACGAATTGATGGGGCAACGGTTCGACCCCGCAACGGGGAAACTCAGCGGGGAGATCCAAAACGTAGCCAAAGGAGTGGCGAACGACGTTGCCACCTGGCACATGGACGCTTCGGCTGCAGGCGGCGGCCTGCTGACGTACGCCAGCGGCGGCTCCGGCGACTGGCAATTGCTCTCGATGGATCGCGCGTCGAAACAGCTCTCCACGATTGTCGACAAACTTCCCGATCTGCAAAACGCGCGCCTGTCGCCGCAAGGCGACCGCATTGCCATGCAGATCGATACCGGCGTCAACGACATCTGGGTGCTCGATGTGGCGCGCGGGGTCAAAACCCGGTTAACCTTCGGCCCAGTCTCCAATACGTTTCCTGTCTGGTCACCGGACGGCAAATGGATCGCGTACGACTCGGACCGGAACGGACGCTCGGTTCTGATCCGTAAACTCTCCGACGGCAGTGGCGCAGAGGAAATCTTGCTCACCGATGAGCAACCCACTCTGGCAAGCGATTGGTCGCGAGACGGCAAGTACCTGATCTACGCGCGCGGCTTATCACCCACCGATGCGTCGATTTGGGCGTTGCCGCTGGAGGGAGATCGCAAACCGGAGCAGATTCTCGCGCGCGGTATTCTTGGCCACCTGTCTCCGGACGGCCGCTGGCTGGCCTACATGTCGTTTGAATCCGGCGGACCCCAAGTGTACGTGGTGCCCTTCCCCGGAGGGCAGGGCAAATGGCAGGTTTCAGCGAACGGAGGCCAGGCGCCGCAATGGAGCAAAGACGGCAAAGAACTCTACTACGTAGATGAGGCTTCCAGCATTTTTGCAGTCTCCGTAAAGGAAGCTGGCGGCGCGCTGCAGTTCGGTGTTCCGCAGCCTCTCGTCACGAATTGGAGTGCGCCGAATATCTTCTTCGATGTGACTCCTGATGGAAAGAAGATCCTCCTGGACCGGGTTTCGCAGCAGGTAAGCCAGTCCATCACGGTGTTAACGAACTTTACCGGTGGGCTCAAGCAATAGCGAAGCAGCGGCTGCTTCGGCGCGCCTTCCTTTGGTTACAATAAGACCATGAAAGACCCACTTTTTATTGCAGGCCGCTCTTTTCGTTCCCGCTTGATCGTCGGCACGGGAAAATACAAATCCTTTCAGGAAACCGCGCGCGCACTTGAGGCCAGCGAGGCCGAAATGGTCACCGTGGCCGTGCGGCGCATCAACCTCGACCGCAGCAAAGAGTCGCTGCTCGACTACCTCGATCCGAAAAAGTACTTTCTACTTCCCAACACTGCAGGCTGCTACACCGCCGACGAAGCGATTCGAACCGCGCGGCTCGGGCGGGAGGTGGGCATCTCCGACTGGGTGAAGCTGGAAGTTATCGGCGACCAGGCGACGCTGTATCCCGACGTCCAAGCGACGCTGGAAGCCACGCGGGTTCTGGTCAAAGAAGGATTCACGGTTCTGCCTTACACTTCCGACGACATCGTTTTTGCCAAGCGCCTGATCGACGCCGGCGCCGCTGCCGTGATGCCGCTGGGCGCCCCCATCGGCAGCGGCATGGGGATTCAGAACCGGGCGAACGTCCGCATTCTGCGCGAGATGATTACTGGGGTGCCGCTGATTGTGGATGCCGGTGTAGGCACGGCCTCCGATGCCACCATCGCGATGGAGCTCGGCGCTGATGGCGTGCTGATGAATACCGGCATCGCCAACGCGCAGGATCCCGTGCTCATGGCGGAAGCCATGAAACATGCGGTAGAGGCCGGACGACAGGCATACCTTGCCGGCCGCATGGCGAAGAAGCTCTATGCCACAGCCAGTTCGCCGCTGGAAGGCGTGGTCAAATAGAAAAGGGCGGCCGCAGCCGCCCTCGGTGTCTATGCTTCCAGCCGGCCTCAAAGCATCTTCATGCTGTCCACATGGATGGAATCGCCCATGATGTGGCCGGTGGCCGCGATGTGATGTCCTTCGTGGCCCTTAAGCGCGTCAGGATTCTCCACTGTCAGGACTTTCTGGTCCCCGTCAGTGACGATCACCATCTTTGCGCCGGCGGCCAGGCATTTTTTGGTGCACGCCTCCGCCTTGGCGCTGGCTCCCTTGGCGCCGCACTTACTGTCGGTCACCCAACCTTTCACGGTGGTGTCTTTCCCCATGTCATCGAACGCCTTGGCGGTCAGGGCGGATACGAAACACATCGCAAGACAAAGTACTAGCAGTTTTCTCATGGCCGGCTTCTCCTTTTTGAATTCAGGCTGCGGCCCCACGCCGCAGGTTTTGGCGGGAATTCGTCTTGCCGGGAATCCTGACCCAGACAGCGCACATCCCAGCCGATGGTCAATAGAGCAACCGAACTATACCACAGGGAAAGGGCCGGAATGTCACGGGTTGACCTGGGGCCTTCGGTCGAGGCCGGGCAATCTACCTCTGGGCTGAACGAGTATTCGGACCAGTCGGAGAAGGCGGAGGCGTCTCCACGTAGACGAATTCGCCTGGCCGCGCGTAATGCAGTTGTTCCCGCGCCTCGCGCTCGATGGCTCCCTGGTCGCTCTTCAGGGCCTCAATCTGCTGCGTGCAGCGCTGGTTTTCCAGCTTCATCTGGACCACTTGCTTTTGCAGCGCGCGGTACTCGGCGCGCTTCTGCCGGTACACCACCATGCCGTTGGCGCCAAACATCACGTGGACGAACAGGAGGCAGGCGGCAACCGCAACAGCAATGGTCGCGATTCGGCGCCGCAGGGCGTAAAGCGGAGCCCAGAGCGGGCGCGAGCGCTCAATCCAGGATGCCGCCAAGGCCTCCGCCTGCGGCGCCTTCTCTGCCACCACACGAAGGCTGGCTTCCGCGCTGGGCAGTTGGCGCATCGCTCTTGGAATGTTCCACAAGCGCTTGAATTGAAGGCTCATTCTATTGGCCGCCGGGCGTGACTGAGCGCAACGTCCTGCGGATCCATCCTTAACTTCTGAGTGAACTTTGCTTTGGCCGCGACGTCAAGGGCAAGTCTTGCCCGCAGAGCCGCCGCGAACCAACTTGGTTATATGGCTCTCCGCTGCATCCCGCGGCAGGTCAGCCCCGCTCCTCTTTATCGCCCAACGCCGTCTCAGCGATATCCTGTGCAAGTAGGCTTGGAATTCATATTCCCCACCCGTCGCTGGTCTGAAGTGGTACTCTTTGGGCCGTGAACGGTGGATGGCCCACGCCGTAGGCTTGCCTATGACTGACAAGAGAATCGTGTTCACCACCGCCGGATCGGAAGAAGAGGCGCGAAAAATCGCTCGCGCGCTGGTTGAGCGCCGCCTGGCGGCGTGCGTAACCCTGGTGCCCAACGTCGCGTCCGTATATCACTGGAAAGGCCGCATCGAGGAGGCGCGGAGTGGATGCTGATCATCAAGACGACAGCGGCCGTGTTCGAACACCTGCGGGAAGCGATTGCGGAACTTCATTCCTATGAACTGCCGGAATGCGTCTGCCTGCCCGTGGAAGATGGATCGACGCCCTATCTGGAATGGATCGCCGAGTCAGTCTTCGTCGCCGAATGAGGCGCCGTTGCGGGGAAGGACGCCGCTGAGGTTCAGCCGCCAGTAATCGAGCAGGAACGGCGGGTCGTCGGCCTCCGCTTGCTGTGTCAAATTCTCGATAAATTGCCCACGTAACTCTACCGCGGGAAGCTGTTCGAGATGCCGCCGCAAAATAATATTGCGCACGAATTCTTTGTATTGTTTCGCGTCGTCGAGAATGGTTGGGGCAGACTCGAGAGAAGTTCTCACGTTGGTGAATCCGGCGTGGCGGAGCATGGCAGCCGCCTCTTCTGCATTCTGAAAAAGCCAGGGCTCACGGAAACCGACAAAGAAGGGAGAGAATTTCGCAGTGGCGGCGAGCGCATCGGCGCGCTGGCGCAAGATGGTGAGATTGGGACCGCCGCCGCACTGTGCTTCCAGCCATCCACCCGGACGGAGCGCGCGTCGCAGGTTGCCGAACAACGTCTCGTGGTCGAGCACCCAATGGAAGGCCGCGGTGCTGACGACGCCGTCGAACACAGCAGTGAAAGGCAGATGTAGCAAATCCGCAGCGACCAAGCGAATGCGGTCAGTAAAATTCCCGTGCAGATGTTCGTGCGCCGATCCCAACATATTTTGCGAGAGATCAATGCCCACGACGCGGCCTTGTGGAAGGGCTTCCAGCAACTCTGCGGTCAGGCGGCCGGTGCCGCAGCCGGCGTCGAGAACGATTTCATTGCCCCGCAACTGCAAGCGGCCCAGCACCTTCTTGCCCCAACTGACCTGCGGTTGAGAGAGCCGGTGATAGACGTCGGAGTTCCATTCGCGGGAAGCCGGGCCGGAAGAAAGTTGTCGTTTCTCAGTCAAGGCAAATTGTCCTTCAACAGGCATCGGAGACAGGAGTCTCAGATTGCGTCGAGCGCCTGTTCCAGATCTTCGAGTATGTCCTGCACGTCCTCGATGCCCACGGAGATGCGCACCATGCCATCGGTAATTCCGATTGCCTTGCGGCCCTTCTCGCCCAAGGCGGCGTGGGTCATTGTTGCGGGATGGGAGATCAGGGTTTCAACTCCGCCCAGAGATTCGCCCAGCGAGCACACGCGCAATCTCTTCAGCATCCGGTTGGCGTTTTTCAGCGATCCGGTTTCAAAGGTAATCATCGAGCCAAAACCGCTCATCTGCCGACTGGCCAGCTCATGTTGCGGATGATCGCTCAGGCCGGGGTAGAATACTTTTTTCACTTTTTTGTGCCGCGCCAGGAAATCCGCGACGAGGCGGCCGCTGCGGTCGTGGATCGCCATGCGCGCAGCCAGAGTCTTCACGCCGCGCAACACCAGCCAGCACTCGAACGGAGAGAGAATCGCTCCTGCGGCTTTTTGCAAGAAAGCCAGCTTCTCTGCCTGCTCGGGACGTGAGCACACAACCACGCCGCCGAGACCGTCGCTGTGGCCGTTCAGGAACTTGGTGGTCGAGTGCACCACGAGGTCGGCGCCCAGGGCCAGCGGTTGCTGAAAGTACGGGGACATGAACGTGTTATCTACGACCAGATCGACTTTCCTGCGGCGGCAAATGCGGCCGATGGCGGCAATGTCGCTCAGGCGCATCAGGGGATTGGTAGGCGTCTCGATATAGACCATGCGCGTGTTCCTGCGCAAGGCCGTCTCAACATTGCCGGCATCCGAGGTGTCGACGTAGGAAAATTGCAGGCCAAAATCGGCCAGAACCTGGTTGAACAGGCGTGGAGTTCCGCCGTAGAGATCGTTGCCGCAGACCATGTGGTCGCCGGACTTGAGCATGCTGGCCACGGCATTGATGGCAGCCATGCCGCTGGCAAAAACGCGAGCCGCGCAGCCGCCTTCCAGCGACGCCAGGTTTTCTTCCAGCCGCGTGCGCGTCGGATTGGAGACGCGGGAGTATTCGTAACCCTTGTGCTCCCCGATTCCCTGCTGGACGTAGGTGGAAGTCGGATAAATGGGAACCGTGACCGCCCCGGTCAAAGGATCAGGCTCCTGGCCGCGGTGGATGGCGCGAGTGGCAAAGCCGAGTGTTTTGTCTGGCCTCATGGCATTGGTTTGGTGGCCGTCTTCAGATTCCGCCTTCAAAAATTTTCTTCGAGAGATAGCGTTCGGCCGAGTCGGGAATGATGGTCGCCACGCGCTTGCCCTCGCCGAGCTGGCGGGCCACCTGCAGCGAAGCAAATACGGCGGCGCCTCCACTCGATCCAGCAAGTACGCCTTCACATGCCGCCAGTTTCTTGACCATGCCAAACGCGTCTTTATCATTCACCGCGATCACTTCATCGCAGACCGAAGCATCGAAGGTTTTGGGGATAAAACTCACGCCGATGCCTTCCACTTTGTGAGGGCCAGGTTTTCCTCCGCGGAGGATGGAGCCTTGCGTTTCCACCGCGACCGTGTGGGCTTGCGGCAAATGTTTCTTCACGTAGCGGGCGATGCCCGTGAAGGTACCGCAGGTTCCGCAGCCGAGAACAAGGGCGTCAATTCGACCCTCCATTTGGTCGAAGAGTTCGACGGCGGTGGTTTCATAGTGGTAATCGGGGTTGGCGGGGTTTTCGAACTGGCCTGCCATAAAAGCATTGGCGTCGCCGGCCACCAATTGCTTGGCGCGGCGAATGGCTCCCGACATGCCCTCGGCATCGGGCGTGCGTTCCACATCGGCTCCCAGGGCGCGCATGATGATGACTTTTTCCTGGGAGAAATTCTCTGGCACAAACAGTTTGACCTTGTAGCCGCGGTTGACTCCGATCAGAGCAAGACCGATGCCAGTGTTGCCGGCCGTCGCCTCAACGATTGTGCCTCCGGGCTTGAGCTGGCCATCGCGCTCGGCTTGCCGGATGATGCCAATGGCGGCGCGATCTTTGACACTCCCCCCTGGATTCAGATATTCCAGCTTGGCAAAGACAGCCGCCGATCCCGCGGGCACCAGTCTCTTGAATTGGAGTAAAGGAGTCCCGCCGACCAGTTGGGTGATGTCATCGGCCACGCGCAGATGGGAGACTTCCGGGGTCTTCGTGCGCACCTTACAGGGTAAAGTTGGCGTGAGGAATCGTCAATCGTCTGCCAGTGTTTCGGGATAATGGCGAGTTACGTTTGTCATCTCTAACGTGGATTTGGCAATGGCATCAACAGCGTGCAAACTGCGGTGTTCTGCGTCTCGAGTGTGCTCCTTTAACGGTCGAAATCTGCTACGATGGCCGCTTGACGAGGTACTATGCCCCAATACGTGATTGAGCGGGAGATCCCGGGTGCAGGGAATTTGACGGATGCGGAATTGCAGGCCGTCGCCAGAAAATCGCTTGCCGTGTTGAAGGAGTTGGGACCGGAAATCAAGTGGCTTCACTCCTACGTTACGGGCGACAAAGTCTATTGTGTCTACCTGGCGCCGGACGAGGAAACAATTCGCGAACATGCACGCCGCGGAGGTTTTCCTGCCAATCGCATCTCGGCGGTCCGCCGCATGATTGACCCCGACACCGCAAATTAATTCTCCAGCAGAGTCTTCGATCTGGCGCCTGATTCCGTGTCGCAGTGCAGCCCTTCGAGAATGGCGTCATCCAGGGGCATAGCCCATCCTTCCATCCACGCCGTCAAGCCCGCAGCATTACCGAGAGTCCTGCGAGCAAAGTCGAGCGCATTCTCCAGCCTGCGATGCTCGCGGGGCAGCAGCGGAACGCCCAATTGTTGGCGCAGTGCTGCGGCGGCTCCAGCCAAATGCAGCGATTCCTCAGCCTTGGATTGCGCAGAGGCACTCACAGCGAGACATTCGAGCGCCCTGGCGATGCCTCGTTTGTAGCCCAGTTCCTTGAACAGCCGGATGCCTTCACCGTAGAGACGGCGAGCCTCAGCATTGTTTCCCTGATCGCAACTCAAACTCGCCAAATCGCAAAGCGTGCTCGCAATTCCCCAATTCTCCTGCAGCTTACGGAATTCTGAAAGGCTCTGCTCGCAATAGGAACGCGCCGTCGCCAAGTCCCCCTTTTCACGGGCGACGTCGCCGAGATGGTTCAGCGTCCAGGCCATACCCGTGCCGTCTCCGGCCTGACGGAAAGTGCTCAGACACTCTTCGTAAAGTGCGAATGCGCGCTCGTATTCACTCTGCTGCTTCATTACTCCCGCCAGATTGCTCTGGGCTCGGGCGATATCAGTGCGATCGCCGAGGTCCTTCCAGATGGCGACGCATTGCTCGAAAAGTTGAGAGGCACTGGCGAGTTCGCTGCGCTCACGGGCGTTGACGGCCAAGGCGTTTAGTGCCACGGCAACGCCTCGCTTATCGTTCAGCTCGACGCAGGTTTCCAGGCTTTCTTCGAACAATGCCCGTCCAGAAGCGAAATCAGCCTGCGCACTCGCCAGGACTGCGGCGGCGAATAGAAGTCGCGCCCGAAGCTTCGAACGCTCCGCTGCTCCTTCCATCGCGAGGATCCTGGCGAGAGCGTCACGGCCCTCCCCAAGATGCTCACGGGTCTCCCAGAAGCGGAACAAAGCGCCACCAAGGCGCATGCCCCATTCTGCATCGCCAGTCTTGATCAGATGATCAATCGCGAAGCGCAGGTTTTCGTGCTCGACCTCGAAACGGTCGAGCCATTCGGGTTGAGCGGCGATGTCCTCGTTACCTTCCTCAGCGAGCACGAGGTAGTAAGCGGCGTGTGCCCGCCGTGTCGCCGACTCGTCATCGCTCTCAGCCAGGCGTTCGAGGGCATACTCCCGGATGGTGGAAAGCATCGTGAAGCGTGTTTCCCTGTCGACCTGCTCCACCTGCTGCGCCAGGCTCTTATCCACCAGCGAGGCCATCCCGTCGAGAGCGTCCACTCCCAGATCGCCTTTGGTATCGCACACGGCTTCGACGGCTTCCAGAGTGCAGCCCCCGGTAAAAACAGAGAGCCGCCGAAACAGAGTTTGTTCAGCACTATTAAGGAGCCCGTAACTCCACTCCACGGTGTTCCTAAGAGTTTGCTGGCGTGTCGGCAGATCGCGCGCCCCGCCAGTCAAGAGATTCAAACGGCTCTCAAGGCGTGCCAGCATGGCGGATGGCGAAAGCAGTTTGATACGGGCCGCAGCCAGTTCTATGGCCAGGGGAACACCGTCAAGCCGAGCACAAATGGCCGTAACCGCTGCTGCATTTTCTTTCGTCAGGGCGAATTGGCGCTTCACCGCCTGCGCGCGTTCCACGAAGAGCGCGATCGCCGGAAGACAGGAAAGCTCTTCAAGAGCTGGGATGTGTTTGAGATCCGGAAGGGTGAGCGGTGGTACAGGAAACTCGTGCTCGCCGTAGATATGGAGCGGCGACTGGCTGGTAACCATAACCTTGAGTCTTGGGCCGGCGGTGAGCATTTGGGCCACTACCGACGCGCCAGCGACGAGGTGCTCGAAGCTGTCGAGCATGAGAAGCATGGGCTGGCTCAGGCCGCTCAGGTATTCCATCAGGTTTTCCTGAAGCGACGTATTTCCGGTCTCGTGCAAGCCCAGCATTTGAGCGATCGCGGATGCGATCAAACCCGGTTCGCGAATCGCTGACAGACCAACAAAGCAAACAGCACCACCAAATTGGTCGGCCATTTTGCCAGCTACCTGCAACGCAAGCCGCGTTTTGCCGATGCCGCCCGGACCAGTAAGGGTCAGGAGATGGACGTCAGCCCGACTGAGGAGTTCTCGAAGCTCCTCCGCCTCGCGCTCGCGGCCAATGAATGCGGTGCACTGCACGGGCAAGTTAGTGGGGCGAGGTTTGGACTCCCGGAGCGGGACATCGGCCAGCCGGTCGCGCACCGCAGCAAGGTCTCGAGCCAAATCCCGCGTGGAGGCGTAACGCTGTTGCGGGTCCTTCGCAAGGCAACGCTCCAGGATCCAAATGAAAGGAGCGGGCGCCTGCAGCGTTTTGGTGCCCAGGCGCTCGGGCTCGTCGCGAAGGATTGCGGCTGTCGTTTCCGCATGCGTCTTTTTTTTGAACGCGGGGGTTCCGGTGGCCATTTCGTAAAGAACGCACCCGAAAGAGAATAGGTCAGAACGGAAATCCATCTCCTCGCCGGTCGCCTGTTCAGGCGACATGTAGCCGACGGTGCCCAGCACCGTTCCATGTTCGGTGATGGTCGTGCTCGAATCCGAACTGCTGCGGTCGGACTTGAGAAGTTTCGCCAAGCCGAAATCCAGCACTTTGGCTGTACCGTCCTGAGAAACCATCAGGTTCTCTGGCTTCAAATCGCGATGAATGAGGCCAATCTCATGCGCTTTAGCGAGGCCGTCGGCAATCTGCGCCGCGATTGCGACCGATTTGCGAAATGGAATGGCACCAGAACTCAGCAGAGAACGCAACGTTTCTCCGTTCACCAGTTCCATAGCTATGTAGCGTGTGCCATTCCTTTGCCCGAGTTCATAGATCGTCACAATATTGGGGTGATTCAGGGCGCTGGCAGCGCGGGCCTCCTGCTCGAAACGCAATAAGGCTTCCGGTTGCGAACAGCAGTCAAGCGAAAGGGTCTTGATGGCGACCTCGCGATCGAGGCGTGTGTCCTTGGCGCGATAGACCTCTCCCATCCCACCCGCGCCCAGTCGCTGAAGAATCTCATAACTGCCAAACCGGGCACCGGGCGAGAGAGCGGATTCCTCCGAACCTGGCATTGACGGTGAGTTCATGGAGTTGCAGGCGGAACTCTCGGGCAGCCGAAGCAGCCTCCTCCGTGCTGCGCAATTAGGTGAGTGCTTGGTCGCGAGCCGTGACAGACCCCGGATCCGGCAACCCTGCTGCGCCTATAATATCCCAGATTTCGAAGAGGGATTTAAGGGATATTCGATCGCTGCAGCGACCTCTGAAAGATGCGTACCGGCCTCGGATCAAGCCTCACCCTCAAAGACGGCTTGTGAGCATACCGCCGCAAGCTCCATAAGCAAGGATTCGAGGCTACTTCGTGCCGCCGGCAGCAGACCCCGCGCCGGCGTAGTATCCACTCTTGGTGCGCACGATGAGCTTGCCGTGCCCTTTGGCCTTGGCCTCGACGCGAATGGTGCGGAAACCTCCGGTAGCCTTCGGGTTGGTCGGCTTGTAGCCGATGGTGTACTGATTGCGGATGTCGTGTGCTACGTCGCGGCTGATCTCGTCGACCTGATCGAGCGTCTTGGGAAAGAAGGCCAGACCGCCGGTTCTCTCCGCGATGATTTGCAGCGCACGCTTGGCGCGCTTGGGATGTTCTTCCTCGCCCAGAAGGCCGATGGCGTACACCGACGGCCCGTTTTCCTCCTGCAGTTGTTTCACCGCTTGTTCCAGATTCTCCTGGCTGGCGTTGTCTTCGCCGTCGGTCACCACGAACAAAACCTTCTTATCGAGGCGGCCGTAACGCTTCAAATGGTCGGCAGAGGCAACTACAGCGTCGTACAGCGCAGTTCCACCTTTGGCGTCGATTTTTTCCAGGGCATCCTTCAACTTCAGCAGATCGTTGGTGAAATCCTGGTCGAGGTAATATTCGTCGTTGAAGTTGACCACGAAAACCTCGTCCTGGGGATTGCTGGAGCGCACCAGATTCAGCGCCGCCTGATTCACTTTGGCCCGCTTCTCGCGCATGGAACCGGAGTTATCGATCACGATCCCCATATCGACCGGGATATCTTCGTGATGGAAAGAAACGATGGTTTGGGGCTTGCCATCTTCATAAACGGTAAAAGCGCCGCGGTCGAGGTTGGTAACCAGGCGTTGTTTGTCGTCGACTACCGAGGCGTGCAGGAGAACCTCGTCCACATCTTTGCGGATGACGAAGGTTCCGTCGTCGGCGGAAGGCTGCTGGATTGAACTGGAGTTTCGGGCATTCGCAGCCGAGGGCGACTGTGTCTGGATGGGGCGCGATTCGCCCGAAGCGGCGGAGGATGGCAGCGGACATGCCGCCATGATGCCGGCCCAAAAAACGCACGCTAGAAAGACGCCGAAACCTGCTGTTCGCTTACTCTTCGGGGGCGTAATATCCCGTTCTGGCATACACGCGGAGTGGAGGCAATCCTTTCGGCGGCAGTAACTTCACTTTTATCTTACGCCATTTGCCGTCGCGAACCAGTTTTCGCGGACGATATCCCAGGACATATTGATTGCGTAACTCGATGCCAATCTTGGTGGCGACGTCGGCCAGATCGTTTGGATTATCGATGGTAAAGGCGCGCCCGCCGGTCAGTTCCGTGATCTCACTCAGCAGTTCCGGACCGAGCCGCTCCTCCTCGCTCTGGAAGTAGCGGTCGTAGATGCCGATGGCGTAAATCATGACATCGGCTTCCTT
>Ga0335081_10002499_pt1 | contig 28981 bp, 23 predicted proteins | sample Lox_Sample_35_FD_206713 | JGI IMG/M metagenome (GOLD analysis project Ga0335081, IMG submission 206713) | Soil microbial communities from Loxahatchee National Wildlife Refuge, Florida, United States - Lox_Sample_3.5 | ecosystem: Environmental > Terrestrial > Soil > Wetlands | place: USA...
AATCGTCCCCGCGAGCGGCGAATTCGCGAATCGATCCGCCGATCAGGTTGTACGCAATGACTGCGGGAATGGCTGCTGCCAGGCCCGCCGCGGTCGTGATCAAAGCTTCGGAGATTCCCGGCGCCACCGCGCGCAAGGTCGCGGCACCCGCTGTGCCTAGGCCGTGGAAGGCATCAATAATCCCCCACACGGTTCCGAACAGGCCGACGAACGGAGTTACCGCTCCGGTGATGGCCAACCAGGAAACATTGCGTTCAAAGCGAGTGAGCTCTTCAGAGGCGGCGATCTGCATGGCTCGCTGAATGGACGTGAGATTGGTCACGATGCCGGTCGGATTGCCGCCTTGCCGGCGGTATTCCGTGAAGCCGCCGGTGAAGATGCCGACGAGGGGGCTCGGCTTGAACTGCTCGGCCACCATGGCCACATCCTGCAGGCGCTGAGCTTTGCGGAAGGCGCGCACGAAGCGACCGCTCTGAACTCGTGCCCGCCTAAGCAGGCTCCATTTCGAAAGGATGATGGCCCAGGACAGTACGCTGAAACACAGGAGAATCAGCAGCACGACTTTGGCGACCGCGCCGGTTTCTCCCACAAGATCGACGATTTCGCCGCCGACCAGGACTGCGCAGGATGCAGGAAAATACATTTTCACCTAGAAGGATGCTTTCCCGATTATAGACGACGCGCTGCAGGACGTTGCTTGAAACGCACCCTGAGGATTAACAGGAGAACCATGTAGGTCGCGGTGGAAGTCTCGCGCACAGCTTTTCATGCTATGCTGCGCTGAAGTTCTCTTCAGGGATTCGCGTGCTGGCTGAGCTGCGCCTGGAAAACTACGCCGTTATCGACAACGTGGCCGTGCAGTTCGCGCCCGGTCTCAACCTGCTGACTGGCGAAACCGGCGCCGGCAAGTCCATTCTCATCGACGCGCTGGCTCTTCTGCTTGGCGAAAAGTCCTCGTCCGACGTCATTCGCAGCGGAGCCGAGCGGGCTGTGGTCTCTGCGGTGTTCGAAGTCACAGGTGGTAACGAGAAAGCCCTAGCCAAGCTGCTGGAGGCGAACGGCATCGATGCGGAAAACGATTCACTGATTCTGCGGCGCGAAATTGCGGCAGGAGGCAAGGGCCGCGTTTTCGTTAACAATCAGCCGGCGACGGTGAGTGTGCTCCGACAATTGGCGCCGTACCTGGCTATAGTGCACGCCCAGAATGAATCCTTGGCGTCTTTCGATGGGTCCGCCCGCTTGGAACTGCTGGACACCTACGCTGGTACTCAGCTTGAAGCTGTAAGCAACACCTTCGGTCATTGGAAGAGCATCGCAAAGCGGATTGAAGAGCTGGAGCAAGGCGAGCAGGACCGCATGCGGCTTCTTGATCTGTGGAATTTCCAGAAACGAGAAATTGAAGAGGCCAAGCTCCAGCCCGGCGAGGATGAGCGGCTCGAAGCTGAAAAGCGCGTGCTGGCCAACGCGGAGAAAATTTACAGCGCCGCAATGAACGCCTTTGATCTGCTGTACGAAGGGCCAGCCTCTACTTCGTCCTCGTTGCGAGCTGCACAGAAGCATATCGAGGAACTGTCGCGCTACGAGCCAAAGTTTCACGAAGTGCTGGCATCTATTGAGTCCGCTCGTATCAGCGTCGAAGATGCCGGGGCAACCCTCCGGGACTATGCCGGCGGTATCCAGGCGTCTCCGGAAAGACTTGCGGAAATCGAAGACCGGCTTGCCTTGCTTGATCGCTTGAAACGGAAATACGGGCCGTCGTTAGAAGAGGTCATGCGCTTAGGCGAAGAGGTCAGACGTAAGCTCTCCGAAATGGAGAACAAGGACGAAGTGCTGGCGGAATTGCGGAAAGAGCTTGCGGCGGCAGGCCGCCACTACCTCGAGGCGGCGCGCGGGGTTTCGAAAAAGCGCTACGAAGCTGCGAAAAAATTGGAAAAGCTGGTCGAAGCAGATATCAATGACCTGGCCATGAAGTCCAGCTTTCGGGTCGAGGTGAGCGGAACGGACGCGGATGCGAACTGGACAGCTGAAGGCTTCGATCAGGCGGTTTACTTGATTTCGACCAATCCCGGCGAGCCGATGCGGCCGCTAGAACAGATTGCATCGGGCGGCGAACTGTCGCGAGTGATGCTGGCTTTGAAGGCTAGTGTAGAAGCAGGCAGTGCCTCGAAGAAGTCCAATTCCCGGTCGGGCCAGGCACAGCGCACGTTAGTCTTTGACGAAATCGATATCGGTATTGGCGGACGAGCCGCGGAAGCCGTCGGCAAGAAGCTCAAGGCGCTTTCTCGCGGCAATCAGGTTCTGTGCGTGACCCACCTGCCGCAGATTGCGACCTTCGCCGACCATCATTATGTGATCGAAAAGCAGGTCTCCGGCGAGCGCACTAAGACTACCGTCCGGCTGGTTACCGGGGAAGAGCGTACCGAAGAGGTCGCCCGCATGCTGAGTGGGGCCAAACTGACAGAAACTTCCCGCAAACATGCCGAACAGATGCTGAAAGCAAATGGCTAAATGAGTCGGGATTGCCGTTCGCTGTTCGAGAGCGACGATTCGCTGCTAATCCTCTGTCTTTCAGTCGCTTACGTTGACCATTGTGGTTCTTTTCGATAAACTTGAAGCATACAAACATAGTGGGGAAGTGTACCCTAACAGGAACTCTAACTGTGCTTAAAGACCAGGGAAAAACGTTGCTTTTGCTCAAGCCACGGGGCTTTTGTGCTGGAGTGGTGCGGGCGATCGATATCGTGCGCATCGCCTTGGAGGCCTTTGGCCCTCCCATTTACGTGCGCAAGGAGATCGTCCATAACCGTTTTGTGGTTGAAGAGTTACAGGCGAAGGGCGCGATTTTTGTCGACAGCGTCGACGAGGTCCCAAATGGCGAACGGGTCATCTACAGCGCGCATGGCGTCTCACCGGAAGTTCGCGGGGCCAGTGAAAGCAGGAAGCTGCGGGTCATTGACGCGACCTGCCCACTGGTCACAAAGGTTCACGTGGAGGCCGTCAAGTTCGCCAAAGAAGGCTACTCGCTGATTTTGATCGGGCACCGCGACCACGATGAAGTGATCGGAACTCTGGGCGAAGCTCCTTTGGTCACCCAGGTGGTCGGATCGCCCGAGCAGGTCGAGTCGCTCACCGTTCCCGATCCTAGCCGCATTGCTTATCTGACCCAAACTACCCTGAGCTTGGACGAAACCAAGGATGTTATTGCGGCCTTAAGGAAGAGATTCCCCAACATCCAGGGCCCCGCAGCGCAAGACATCTGCTATGCCACGGAGAACCGGCAAACTGCGGTCAAGGACGTGGCGGCAGAAGCCGACCTGTTGCTGGTGGTTGGCTCCGATAACAGCTCCAATTCCAACCGCTTAGTGGAAGTTGCCCGGAATTTGGGCACAAGTTCGCATCTAATTGACAGCTATCGCAACATCCAGCCGGCATGGCTTGAGGGCGTAAACACTATTGCCCTGACCGCCGGAGCTTCGGCTCCGGAGTGCCTGGTGGAAGAAGTGGTGAAGTTTTTGGCGACACGTGGCTTCGATAACGTGAAAGAAGTCGAGGTCATGCCCGAAAACGTGCGCTTCGGCTTGCCTCCCGAAATCGTGGAGGCGATTGCCAGCGCACCAGCTGCCGTTAGCGCGGAGTAAATTACTTCATGGACGAAACCTCCTCCCCCATTCCCGCATCTGCGCCGCAACTACGCTTCGGAAAAATTGACGATCTGACAAGCCGGGTTGCGGCCGCGATCGATGGCGCGCGCAGCTGTCTGTTTTCCCAGCAGCACGAAGACGGCTACTGGTGCGGGGAATTGGAGGCGGACACCAGTCTCGAAGCGGACTATCTGTTGCTGCACACGCTTTTCGGCACCGTCGACCCGGTGCGCTTCCAAAAGTGTGCGAATTACATCCTTCGTCACCAGAATGAGGATGGCGGTTGGAGTACGTATCCCGGCGCGCCGTCGAACGTCAGTCTTTCGGTGAAGTCCTACTTTGGACTGAAGCTCGCCGGTTACAAGGCGGACCACCCAGCCCTGCAGCGGGCACGAAAGAAGATTCTGGAGCTGGGCGGCGTAACTGAAGTTAACACCTTCACCAAGATTTACCTGTGCTTCCTGGGGCAGTACGAATACGATGCGGTCCCGGCCGTTCCGCCGGAAATCGTGTTGTTTCCCAAATGGTTTTGGTTCAACATCTACGAAATTTCTTCCTGGTCGCGCGCCATTCTGGTGCCGCTCTCGATCTGTTACGCGAAGAAGCCATTCAAGAAAATTCCCGACGAGATGGGTATTGACGAACTCTTTGTCGGAGGCCGCAAAAAATCTCGCATGCGCCTGCACTGGTCGAAGAAGCGCATCTCCTGGCGGAATTTCTTTCTCTGTCTCGACCGTATCGTGCATTGGTTCGAGGCAGTCCACATTCGACCGCTGCGTTCACTGGCGTTGAAGCAGGCCGAAAAGTGGATGAGGGAGCGCTTTGAGATGAGCGACGGGCTAGGAGCGATTTATCCGTCGATCATGAACTCCGCGATCGCCTTGCGCTGCCTGGGACATTCCGTGGACGATCCGCAGGTGATTCGTGCGCTTGACGAGTTCGAGAAGTTGGGCATCGAAGAAGGTGATACCTTCCGCATGCAGCCCTGCAAGTCTCCCGTCTGGGACACCGCATATGCACTGTTCGCGCTGGGGGAGAGCGGAGTTCCTCCGACCGATCCGCGGATGGTAAGGGCTGGCGACTGGATGCTGCAGCGTCAGGTCCGCAATCCCGGCGATTGGGCGGTGAAGAATAAAAAAGGACGACCCGGGGGCTGGTACTTCGAGTTCAATAACGAGTTTTACCCGGATGTGGACGACAGCGCCATGGTCTGCCTGGCACTTGGCCAGATTGAACATCCGAACGACCGCTACCAGCGCGAGTCGGTGCAGCGGGCAATCGACTGGATGCTGTCTATGCAATGCAAGAACGGCGGATGGGCATCGTTCGACAAAGACAACGACAAGATGGTGTTTCAGTACATTCCCTTCGCCGACCACAACGCCATGCTCGATCCCGCTACCGTAGACATCACGGGACGGATGCTCGAGATGCTTGCTGCTTATGGTTACGACAAGAATCATCCCGCTGTGAAGAAGGCGTTGCATTTCCTGCGTAAGGAACAAGAACCCGACGGAGCTTGGATTGGCCGCTGGGGAGTTAACTATCTTTACGGAACATCGCTGGTATTGCGCGGACTGGAAGCCATAGGCGTTGATTACCACGAGCCCTACGTGCAGCAGGCCGCCGAGTGGCTGCGAATGGTGCAGAACGCCGACGGCGGGTGGGGAGAAAGCTGCGGCTCGTACGACGACCCGTCGAGCAAAGGCATCGGGGAAAGCACCCCCTCGCAGACAGCGTGGGCGATCATGGGACTGCTGGCGGCGCAAGACACTCGCAGCGACAGCGTAGCCCGGGGCATCGCTTATTTACTACGCACGCAGCGCAAAGACGGATCATGGGACGAGCAGCACTACACTGGAACCGGCTTCCCTCGGGTGTTTTATCTGATGTACCACCTGTATCGGCAGTACTTCCCGCTGATCGCTCTGACGACGTACAAGAAGGTGATGGCGGAAAATGGAAGCAACTAGCATCTAGCAATTGGCAGTTAGCACTTGGCCAATGGTAGTGACAAGATCCATGCTTGGCTAAGTGCTAATTGCTGAATGCTACGTGCTGACTTTCTCGGCACTCTGGAGCTTATCGAACAATGGCAGTTCCGATCTCGCAAATGTGGACGGTGGCGACTTATGTCGTGGGCCAGAAGCTCAGAGGCCGTAAACACTATCCTTTGGTGTTGATGCTTGAGCCGCTGTTCCGCTGCAATCTGGCGTGTGCAGGATGCGGAAAGATCCAATATCCCGCGCATGTTTTGAAAATGCAGCTCACGCCGGAAGAATGTTTCCGCGCGGTGGACGAATGCGGCGCGCCCACAGTAGCAATTCCCGGCGGTGAGCCGTTGCTGCATCCCCAGATCGGCGAAATCGTAGAAGGCCTGGTGGCGCGCAAGAAGTACATCTATCTCTGCACCAACGCCTTGTTGCTCAAGCAGAAGATTCATCTGTTCAAGCCGAGCAAGTATCTGACTTTCTCAGTTCACATGGACGGCCAGCGCGAGCACCACGACTTCTCGGTCTGCCTTGAAGGCGGCTATGAAAAAGCGCTGGAAGGCATCAAAGAAGCTTTAGCGGGCGGATTCAGAGTCACAACTAATACGACTTTGTTCGACGGCGCCGATCCCAAGAGCGTTCGCGCTTTCTTCGACGAGATGATGGATCTCGGAGTCGAGGGCATGATGCTTTCGCCGGGTTATTCCTACGAGAAGGCGCCAGACCAGAGTCACTTTCTGGGGCGGGCACGTACGCGGCGATTGTTCCGCGGGATTCTGTCGAATCGGAAGCCGGGTTGGCGGTTCAACATGTCGCCGCTGTTTCTGGAATTTCTGATGGGGAAGCGCGATTATCCTTGCACGCCGTGGGGGATGCCGACATTTAACGTCTTCGGCTGGCAAAAGCCCTGCTATCTTCTGCAGGACGGCTACGCAGATACTTTTGCCGAACTGCTGGAAACAACCGCTTGGCAGAATTACGGCACCGAGTCGGGCAATCCCAAATGTGCAAACTGCATGGTGCACAGCGGGTATGAAGCTTCAGCCGTAAATCATACATTTAGTTCTCTGGGCGGAATGTGGCAGACGGTCAAAGCCATGGTTCTCAACCGATATGAGGATCCAGCCGCGCTGCGCTTGCTGGACGAACCGGTCAAGCCAGTTCATTCCTTCAACCCCCTCGTCCAGATCCAGAGTTCGGAGCATCAGGAGACTGCGGTTTGAGCGGCAGAGAAGCAGGACACACCCCGGTAACCAACAATCCTGATGCGCTGGAGGTCGCTCCTGGCGCAAGCCGCGAGAAATTGCAAGGCTGGGTGCCTGATTTGGCGGCGCCCGAGGAGTTGCGGAACGCTCTGGAGCAAGCCTTCGATTACCGCGGCGACGTTCAGATCACGCGAAAAGACGGTACGCAGGTCGAAGGATACGTCTTCGACCGCCGCTCCGGCAGCGAACTGGCTAACAGTGTCGTGCGCCTGCTGCCTAAGCATGGCGGTCCGAAGCTTACGATTTCCTACGATCAAATTGCGGCGCTCGCATTCACCGGCAGAGATATGGCGGCAGGGAAAAGCTGGGAAGCTTGGGTACAGCATTACTGGGAAAAGAAAGCCGCCGGCGAGACCGATATCTCATTGCAGCCGGAAAAACTGGAGTAGCAGCACTTGGCAATTGGCATTTATCCTTTGGCCGTAAACGGTGACAAAGCTTGGCAAAGTGCTAATTGCTAAATGCTGGCTTTCGTCACCGGCGCAACAGGTTTTCTCGGTAGTCACGTAGCTCGCGCTTTGGCTGATCAAGGTGCCGACCTGCGGCTGCTGGTGCGGCCCACGAGTGATCTCCGGAACATTGCTAGCCTCAAGGCGGAGCAAGTTGTCGGTGACCTGCGAGACGCCGCTTCGATTGAAAAGGCCGTGGCGGGCTGCGAGGCAGTTTTTCACGTAGCAGCGGATTATCGCCTGTGGGTGCGCGATCCCGACGAGATGTACCGCAGCAATGTGGGCGGGACGAAGGCGGTCCTGGAAGCTGCAAGAAAGAATCACGTCCGCCGAGTGGTTTACACCTCGAGTGTGGCCACGATGGGATTCACCGGTAACGGGCATCCCGCCGATGAGGATTCTCCGGTTTCGCTGGAGCAGATGATCGGGCCATACAAGCGATCCAAGTTCATGGCGGAGAAGGTGGCAATCGAGGTCGCGCAGGCCGGGATGGATGTCGTGGTTGTGAATCCGACGACGCCGGTCGGCGAGCTGGACCTCAAGCCTACGCCAACCGGACGAATCGTGGTCGATTTTCTGAAGCGAAAATTTCCGGCATACGTGGAAACAGGATTGAACCTGGTGGACGTCCGAGACTGCGCCCAAGCGCATGTGTCCGCACTCGAGAAGGGAAGAAGCGGTGAACGATACATTCTCGGCGGCGAGAATCTGACGCTCAAACAGATTCTGGATAAACTATCCGAGATTACCGGCTTGCCCTCGCCGAAAGTAAAATTGCCTTACGTGATGGCGCTGGCAACCGGCGTAGTTGACGAAGTGGTTATCGGACGAATTTTGGGCCGGGAGCCACGCGCGACGATTGATGCTGTCCGCATGGGACGAAAGAAAATGTTTGTCACGTCGGCGAAAGCGGAAAGGGAACTGGGGTGGCGGCCAGCGCCCGTTGACAACGCTCTTCGCCGTGCCGTTGATTGGTTCCAGGCGAACGGGTACGTGTAGGTGTTATGGATTTGCCGAATTCCTGCAAAGTCGCAATCGTGGCCGCTCTGGAACGTGAAGTATGGCCGATGGTGAGGGACTGGAGTTCACGACGTTGGGAACATGAAGGAAACGGCTTCAAGTTCTTTGAAAATAGTGGCGTAGTGCTGGTCTGCGCAGGCGTCGGCGCGGAAGCCGCAAGGCGCGCCGCCGAGGCCATCGTTAATCTGTACCGTCCCGCGCTGCTGGTTTCCGCTGGCTTCGCCGGAGCGCTTGACCCGAACTTGCAGGTCGGCGACATGCTTGTCCCTAATTGCGTAATCGATGCGGCTGACGGCAGCCGCACCGAACACGGGCGTGGGGAAGGCTTGCTGGTCACCTTTGAAGACATTGCCGATGCGGAACAGAAGGCCAAGCTAGGCAAGGCTTTCGGCGCGCACGCGGTGGATATGGAAGCTGCGGCAGTCGCCCGTTGTGCCGAGTCTCACGGTGTAGAGTTCTTCGCATGTAAGGTCATTTCCGACACCAGCGATTCACCGTTGCCATCGGTGAAGCGTTTCGTAGACAGCATGGGCAGGTTTCATGCTGCCAGGTATCTGCTGCACATTGCGATACGACCCTGGCTATGGGCACAGGTAATGCAGTTGGCCCGAAATAGCAAAATGGCCGCGCAAAAACTTTGCCAGGCGCTCATGAGCCAGCGGGTATTGCAGACTACAACTTTGGAGAAGCAGGCCATAACACGATAAATGAGCATCTCACAACAGCTCACGATGGAAGAAGTTGGCCGCCCCATTCCGGCGACCATGCAGGCCGCCGTCTATCACGGGATCAACGACGTCAGGGTCGAAACGGTGCCGGTGCCGAAAATTGGCCCCGGCGAAATACTGCTGCGCGTGCATACCTGCGGAATTTGCGGCACGGACTTAAAGAAGATTGCGACCGGCTCCCACTCCGCACCCCGTATCTTCGGCCACGAGACCGCCGGGCTAATTGCAGCCGTAGGCGAAGGCGTCAAGCAATTTGCCGTAGGCGATCGAGTGGTGGTCTTCCATCACATCCCCTGCCGAGAGTGTTTCTATTGCCGGCACAAAACCTTTGCCCAGTGCGAGACGTACAAGAAAGTGGGTTGCACCGCTGGATTTGAGCCATCAGGCGGCGGGTTTGCTGAATACGTACGTGTCATGGACTGGATCGTCCGCGAAGGCACCGTCCATATTCCCGAAGGAGTTTCCTTCGAGCAGGCTTGTTTTGTGGAACCGGTGAATACCTGTATGAAGGCCATTCACCGGCTGGAACTTTTGCCGGAGGAAAGTGTTGTAGTTATTGGGCAGGGCCCGATTGGTATCATATTGAGTACACTGGCCAAGTCGGCAGGAGCTAGGGTAATCACTTCCGATTTGTATCCCCAGAGGCTTACAATATCTGCATCGTTCGGTTTACCGGAAATGCTTGACGCTTCTCGTACTGACACTGTGAGAGCAGTGCGGGAGCGGACTGCAGGGCGCGGCGCCGACGTAGCGATTCTTGCCGTCGGCGGCAATGCCCTGATACCCGTCGCCATGGATGCGGTACGTCCCGGTGGCCGGGTGTTGTTGTTTGCGCAGACGACGCGGGGGCAGGCCAGCATCGACCCGGCTGCGGTCTGTGTGGACGAGAAAACACTGTTGGGGTCATACAGCGCTTCCGTCGAGCTCCAGGAGGAGTCGGTGCGGTTCGTAATGGACCGTGAAATGAACTTGGAAAAACTGATCAGTCACCGCTTTCCTTTGTCCCGCAGCGTGGAAGCTCTGAATCTGGCTGCCCATCCCCAACCGGACTCCATGAAAATCGTGATCCAACCGGGCAGCAGCTGGGAAGGAAGTGCAGCGTGAACGGAAAGATGACAGCAGCCGTCCTCTATGGCAAAGAGGACGTGAAAATTGAAAAAGTACCAATCCCCCGATTGGCAGAAGGAGAAGTACTGGTAAAGGTCCAGGTCGCCCTTACCTGCGGCACTGATCTGAAGGTATACCAACGCGGCTACCACGCGCGCATGATTGTTCCGCCAGCGCTCTTCGGGCACGAACTGGCCGGGGTGATCGAGGAAGTCGGACCGAGTGTCCGAACCTTCCGCAAGGGAATGCGGGTAGTTGCGCTGAATTCAGCGCCCTGCCAGATGTGCTTCTACTGCTCACGCCACCAGGAGAATCTTTGCGAAGACTTGCTTTTCAACAACGGCGCTTACGCAGAATACATCCGCATTCCGAGGCGTATTGTGGAGAGCAATATGCTGGCGATTCCGCCGGATGTGAGCTTCGAAGAAGCCGCGATGGTCGAGCCGTTAGCTTGCGTTCTGCGAGGATTGCACGAGACCGGAGTTGAGATTGGTGACACGGTGGTCGTGATCGGCGGCGGGCCTATCGGGCTGATGTTCGTGCAAGTTGCTCACGCCGTGGGCTGCAAAGTGATTTCCGTGGTCAAGCGCGATTCGCAGGTCACAGCGGCCAAGCAGATGGGCGCGAATGAAGTGGTCCAGATCACCAAGGTGAAAGATCCGGTCGAGGCTGTGCGCATGATTTCCACGGAAAAACGTGGCGGCGATGTGGTGATCGAGGCCGTGGGCCGCCCGGAAGCCTGGGAGTGGGCGATCGACATGGTTCGCAAGGGAGGCACGGTCAATTTCTTCGGCGGCTGCGCCAGCGGGACCAAGGTGGAACTCGACACCAACCGTCTGCACTATTCCGAAGTAACGCTCAAAGCAACCTTCCATCACACGCCGGAAACCGTTCGCAAGGCTTTCGCGCTGATTGCAGAGAAGAAGATTCGTTCGACCGACTACATTACCGGCGAGGCGCCGCTTTCCCGCTTGCAGCACGTGCTTCGCCACATGCTGAATCGCAACGGTGATATCAAAACCGCCATCATTCCCGGCCACTAAGCCAAAAGCGACTTCGGGGAGCGGAACTGATCATGTCATCCATTGCCGGCAACCATACCCGGACTGTTGTTTCTGCCGGACAGGCAGGCTGGGCGAGTTTACCGCCTGAGTATGCAATTCCAGAACGTGCGCCCAGCGTGGATGACGCGGAGCTGTACTGCCAGCGCCTGGCGCGCTCGCATTACGAGAATTTTTCGGTAGCGACCTGGTTCCTTCCCAAACATCTGCGGCAACATTTCTTTAATGTTTATGCCTACTGCCGAATTTCAGACGATCTAGGCGATGAAGTGGGAGACCCAGCGGCCTCGCTGCAACTGCTCGATCAATGGGAATCCGAATTGGAGGCTTGCTATCAGGGTTCTCCGAGGCATCCGGTGTTTGTGGCGCTAGCCGGGACCGTCCGCCAGTTCGAAATACCCAAACACGAATTCGTTGACCTGCTAACTGCGTTCCGCCAGGACCAGACCGTGACGCGATTTCCGACATTCAACGACGTTCTTGGTTATTGCCACTACTCGGCAAATCCCGTCGGCCATCTGGTGCTGTATCTGTGCGGATATCGTGACCAAGAACGTCAGTTACTGTCCGATTACACCTGCACTGCGCTGCAACTGGCAAATTTCTGGCAAGACGTGAGCGTCGATTATGAAAAGGGGCGAATTTATTTGCCGCTTGAAGACCTGCAGTGCTTTGGCGTGCGCGAAGAAGACCTTGCGGCGCAAAAGAACACCCCTGAATTCTGCCGCATGATGCAATTTGAAGTGGAGCGGGCGCGCGAGTGGTTCGAGCGTGGCCTGCCCCTGGTACAGAAAGTCGATCGGGATCTGGCCATTGATCTCGATCTTTTCAGCCGCGGCGGGATGGAGATTCTTCGAGCCATCGAACGGCAGGGATACGCCGTGCTGGGAGAGCGTCCTGCGATCTCAAAAATACGCAAGCTGGCACTCGTGGCTCGCGCCGCGTGGAGCAAAGTGCGGTGAGTGCCGCCGTGCAACCAGCCCCAGCACCGTTCGCGCCGACCGAATCGCAGCTTGCGGTGGCGTATTCGGTCTGTCGCCACATCACCCGGAGGGCAGCGAAGAATTTCTATTACGCTTTCCTGGTATTACCACGTCAGAAACGGCACGCACTCTCGGCGATTTACGCCTATATGCGGAAGTGCGACGACATCGCCGACGACACGGCTTTGCCGGTCTTCGAGCGGCGCCAGAGGCTAGTTGCCTGGCTCGATGCCGTTCATCGCGCCCTGGCCGGACAACCCACCGACGATCCGATCCTTCTCGCCTTAACTGATACTCGTCAGCGTTTCAACATTCCGGTCGAGCTGCTCGATCAACTGGCACACGGAACTGAGATGGATGTGGATCCCGAAGCTGACGATCTGCTGCTTTGTGAGACCCCGGAATCTTCAACCTTGATTCGCTACCAGACGTTTGAGGACCTGCGGCGCTACTGCTATCACGTGGCGTCGGTGGTGGGTCTGGTGTGCATTCGAATTTTCGGCTACCGAAATCCCGCGGCCGAGCCCCTGGCTGAGCGCTGTGGACTGGCTTTCCAGCTCACCAACATCATTCGCGACGTGAAGGAAGATGCTTTGACTGGGCGGGTTTACTTGCCAGAGGAAGATCTCGCAAAATTTGGAATCGCCCCCATGGAATTACGGTCGGGCCCGGATCTTGCAAAGATCCGGCCTCTGCTGGAACTGGAAGCGGGACGCGCGCTGGAATACTACAATGCTGGCGACGAATTGATCCCCTTCATCGACGAAGACAGCCAGCCGGCATTGTGGGTCCTGGTCAACATTTACCGCAAGCTGCTGGCGAAGATCGCGCTTCGCGACTATGACGTGTTCAGCAGTAAGGTCAGTCTCACCGTTGGCGAGAAGCTGGGCGTTCTATCCCGCGGCTTCCTGAAGCGGCTCACGTGAGCGCATCTTCGTCCCAAAATCTTACTGTCGCGGTCGTTGGTGGAGGTCTCGCCGGACTGGCCGCCGGCTGTGCTCTGGCAAATAGCGGCTTTCGCGTTACTGTTTTTGAACGGCGTCCATATCTTGGCGGCCGGGCCTCTTCCTACCAGCATCCCGGCACTGGTGAAGTGGTAGACAACTGCCAGCACGTGCTTTTGGGGTGCTGCACGAATTTGCTCAAGTTCTATCGAGACCTCGGGGTTGAGCATCAGATTCGCTGGTTCGATCGTTTGACCTTTCTCGAGCCGGGAGGACGAGCGTCGATTATTGGACCTTCTGCGCTGCCAGCCCCACTGCATTCTGCCCCGGCGTTTCTGCGCGCCCATTGTCTGTCTTTGGCCGACAAGATTGCGATCGGCGCGGCTATGGCGAGGTTGGCGCCGGGTGCGCCTGCGGACAAGGGCGAATCTTTCCTGGACTGGCTTAAGAAAAATCATCAGACGCAGGGCGCGATCGATCGTTTCTGGAAGACAATTCTGATCAGCGCTCTAAATGAAGATCTCGACAAAATGTCGGTGCCCTATGCTGCCCACGTTGTGCGCGAGTCGTTCTTGAAGTCGGCGGCGGCAGGCCGAATGGGCGTTCCGACCGTCCCACTGACTGAGTTATATGGCGTCGCGGGAGATTACATTGCCAAGCGGGACGGGGAAGTGCGCTATCGCTCAGGCGTCGAAGCGTTTCAGCCGGATTCAGCTGGCGTAAGAATTCCTACCGGTGCTGCTGAGGAGAGATTCGATTTCGCGGTGATGGCCGTCCCTTTCGATGTGCTGTCGCGCATGATCCCGCAGTCAGCAGAATCGGACCCGCTTGCGCGACAACTGGAGCGCTTTGAGACTTCCCCCATCACCGGTGTTCACCTGTGGCTTGATCGGCAGATTACTGACCTCGAACATGCTGTACTGCTGGACCGCACGATTCAATGGATGTTCCATAAGTCGAAACTGTTGCGTTCAACTGACGACGGACGACGCCCGGAAGGCAGCTATGTCGAGCTCGTCATCAGCTCGTCGAAATCCTTGGTAGAAAAATCCAAAGGAGAGATCGTCGATGTCGCACTCAACGAGCTGCGCGAATTCTTCCCTGGGGCAAGAGATGCGAGCCTGGTGAAATCCACAGTGATCAAGGAAATCCATGCAACGTTTTCGCCACGACCGGGCGCAGATTCTTATCGGCCAACTGCTGGGACTTTGTGGCCACGCGTATTTCTGGCCGGAGACTGGACGGCCACGGGTTGGCCGGCGACCATGGAAGGAGCCGTGCGCAGCGGGTATATCGCGGCAGAAAAAGTTGTTCAGGCCGCGGGCAAGAAGGCGGGGTTTCTCGTCCCGGACCTGCCGGCAGACGGTGTCATGCGATTGTTTCAGTAAGCGTAGAGACGAGAAGTCAGGTTACAGAGCCAGCAACACCACTCCCGCCCCCACAAATACCGCCGCCAGCCAACGTCGGTGGTCGACGCGCTCATGCAGAAAAAATTTTGCAGCTGCAGCATTGCTCACGAAAGTAAGAGAACTGGCGGCGGGCACGACTAGGCTGACGTCTCCCCATGACAGCCCGAAGAGCAAGCTGTAGAAAGACACCGCCATAGCCGAAAGACCCAGTAGAAAATTGGGATTTCGCACGATACGTTTGACCAGCGTGATCAGTCCAGATCGGCGGCGCAGGTCGCCCAAGTCCCCTATTTGTTTCATCGCCCGCGATAGGAGCACGTCGCCGGTCGTTGAGGTCAGGACAACCGCCGCGATGGCTGTCCATTCGTAAGGAACTCTCATTGCTCCACTCCGCTGGCGAGAGTCATCTGTTCCCGTTCTTGTGGATGGGTGCGATGGGTCAGGGCTGGGCCTTGGGTCACGAATCCCACGCCAGCAGAGATAAGAAGCACTCCCGCCCATCGCGTCACGCTTACGCTCTCGTGGAGCAGAAACCTCGCGATCAGCGTCAGCATAATGTAGCTGACCGAAGTTGCTGGCATCACATAGGTGAGATCTGCCCAGGAGAGCGCGTTCATGTAACAGGCAAAGAAGCAGAGCAGCAGCAGAATTCCCGCGGCTACCGTGGGATTCAGGACCGTAAGTAGGATCTGCGAAAGGTGGTGCGGTGCAATACTGCCCACCTGCTTCATGCCACGCGCAAGCATTGAGTCGCCAGCCGCCGCAAACAAGGCGACGCCGGCCAGCACAAGATACTTGCGGAATGTCACACGGGTCCCTAGGCTTTGGCTGCAGCGGGTGCAGTCGCGGATTCTTTGCCGCGTTTCTCTTTCACCCATTTGTGGCGATTAGCGCGCAGTTTCATGAATGACTTCGCTTCTTTGTAAAGCCGCTTGCGCTCCACGCCATCGAACGCCGCCTTGCGCAGGATACGGAAGACCGCTTTGGGACGGAAATAGTACTCATCGTAGAAGCGATGCACCGACTCCAGAATCTCTTCCGCGGGCAGTCCGGGGTACTGGATGTGCGCGAGCTGATGCCCGCCCTCGTCGACCATCTTGTTGTCCGCGACCATGAAGCCGTTCTTTACGGCGTAGTCGTAGAGTTCGGTGCCGGGGTACGCATGTGCCACCGAGACCTGGATCGTCTCGACGTCGAGTTCTTTGGCGAACTGGATGGTGTTGCTGATAGTCTCGCGCGTCTCGCCGGGCAGGCCGAGGATGAAATCGCCGTGCACGACCAGGCCGAGCTTATGGCAATCCTTGGTGAACTGACGGGCCCGCTCAACCGTTGCGCCCTTCTTGATGTTCTTCAGGATTCGCTGATCGCCCGACTCATAGCCGACGATCAAGAGCCGGCAGCCGGCTTCCTTCATGGCTTTCAGTGTCTCGTAGTCGGTGGTCACGCGCGAGGTGCACGACCAGGTCAGCTTCAACGGTTTCAGCTTCGAACAAAGCTCAATTGTCCGCGCCTTTTGAATGTTGAAAGTGTCGTCGTCAAAAAAGAACTCACGGACGTTGGGCCAGTATTCCTTGGCGTTAGCCATCTCTCGGGCCACGTTGTCAGTCGAGCGCTTGCGCCAAGGATGCCCGCTGAGTGTCTGCGGCCACAAACAGAACGTGCACTGTGCGGGGCAACCGCGGGTCGTGTATAGCGATACGAACGGATAGAGCAGAAATGGAACGTTGTATTTGGTTACGTCAAGATCGCGATTATACACATCAGTGACGAACGGCATGGCGTCCAGATCCTGCACATCCGGACGGTCCGGAGTATGCACGACCTGTCCATTCTTAAGGAATGAGATGCCCAGGATTTCGTCGAGCGGCTTGCCATTGGCGAACTCGACCGTGGCGTAGTCAAACTCTTTGCGGACCACGAAGTCGATCGCCTCGCATTCCCGCAAAGACCGCTCCGGGAGTACGGTCACGTGCGGCCCGACAAAGGCAATCTTGATACCAGGATTCGTCTGCTTGATCTTTGTAACCAGCCGGATATCGCCGGGAAAGCCCGGCGTGCTGGTGAACAGTACGAGGAATTCATAATCCTGGGCAATTCGGATGGTCTCCTCCGCCGATACGTGGTGCGGGGGGGCGTCCAACAGGCGGGCACCTTCCAGCATACCGGTCGGATAAGCCAGCCAGACTGGGTACCAATACGACTCAATTTCCCGGGTGGCAGGCCAACGCGATCCCGCTCCTCCGTCGAAGTTTTCAAACGAAGGCGGGTTGAGAAACAGTGTTTTTAAGGGCATATTTGTGAGTGATTTATCATACCATTTTCGTCTGGCCCGCCGGCCTCGGGAACATCCCCAGTACACGGCAAACCAGGCGGTAGAAGGCCTTATTTAATAGGCACTCCCACCCAGGCTGCGAGATCGCCGGTTGCCTGTAGAAGGCGGATTCTGGCACGCTCCAGGTCAAAGTTCGCGTCTTGCAAGAGGCCGAATTGGCTCTCTGCCTGCTGCTGGGCATCGTCCTGATCGTGAAGGGTGGCGTTGCCTGAATCCACTTTGACTTGCACGGCGTCGAGGGTCGCCTTTGCCACCTGGTACTGCAAATCCGCGACTTGCTGGGCTGCTGCCAATTGCTCCACCGAGCGTTGCAACAATAGGGTCTGCTCAGAAACCGAGTTTCGCGCGGTCTCCAAGTCTTTACGCGCGCCAATCGCCGCGGCGTCAGCTTGCTGCGCGTGTGCCCGCTGTGTTGGATTGAAGAACGGGAAGCGAATCACAACGCCGACAGTCGCATTGTGTTTTTGAAAACTTCCCGCCCGAAAAAAATCCTGGTAGTGGTTGTACGTAGCCAGCAGAGCATATTGCGCGGCGAAATCCAGCGTCGGCCACAGAGAATGATGTTCTCCCTTTGCACGGATGGCAAACGCCATCGCATGCAGCGATGCGACCTGCACCGTGGGACTGAGGTCGATCGCTTTGGCCGCGAAACTATCTTCCTGTTGAATTTCAGGCAGTGCCGGGATCGAGTCAGCGATGGTCTCGATCGATGCCGCCGGCAAGCCGGTCATCGCCGAAAGTCGTCGCCGCAGGACATCGATCGAGCCTTGCGCCTGCGACACACGAAGATACACGCGGGCGGTGCCCAACCGTGCCTGGGTCCGCGCCAATGGGCTATCGACACCCTCCTGCACCCGCTCGTTCACTTTCTCTTCCATCTTCAACGCGCGATCGTAATCGTCGGTTAGGTGGGAGATCAGAGATTCCCACTTGCTGAGCTCGGCGTAAGTCAGGACAGCGTTTTCGACCGCCTGCTCGCGCTGATCTTTGTTCTCGATGACACTGGCCTGCCAGTCGACGCGCGCGGCATGCATGAAATCCCGCAGGGCGGTATCGAACACAGCCGACTGTGCCGTGGTGTTTACGATCGATGGCGCAGAGCCCTCCAAGCTGAGCGGATAACCCCAGGTCGCCCCCAGACCTGAACCGACCACCAGGGTTGGAAAGTAGTGGGCGCGCACTTCCTGGTAGGAACCGAAGGCGCGCTGTTGTGCTGCGTCCGCGGAGGCGACAGTCGAGCTGTGGCTGAGCGCCAGCTCCACGACGCGCTTCAAAGGGATTGATTCAGCCTGAGTCAATGCTGGACACACCAGACCCAAGTAGCACAAGCCAAGCCGGACAACGGTACGAAGACAAGACGCTTTCATCCGTCACCTCAACTGAAAGGAATGTGATGTATCGGAATACAGAAAGAGCCAGAGCTCAGTGCATGCTGACCGATTCCGCGCTCTGCCGCTCCAAGCGGTTCAGTGCGGACTGCGCCGGGGCGAAACTGCTCACCAGCGCGAGCGCGGCCCGATATTCCTGCGCTGCTGCCACCTTATTTCCATCTTTCTCGAGGAGTCCGCCGAGTAGATAGTGCGCTTTGAATGCAGGCGCCTCTTCCACAGTCGCACCGGAGAGATAACGACGCAAAAAGTCCTCCGCCTGAGGAAAATCCAGGTTGCTGCGAATCAGAAAATCAGCCGCCGCAAGCAGCACGTGTTGGTTCCTGTCGGCCGCCGCGACATGCCGTATGGCGTCCTCCACCCGGTCCAACTGTTGCCTGCGCTGGTAAAACTTTGCCAGACTCAACCAAGTCCCCGCCTTCCCTCCGCTGGCCTGAATCGCCAGCTTGTATTGTTTTTCTGCTTCGGCAAAATCGTTACGCTTTTCGGCGAGCCTGGCATGCAACAGAGCAGCTCCTGCAGGATCAGCTGGTGCCATCTGCTGCGCCTGGTTCTCAGCTTTATCCTTTCCCCCACCCATAATCGCCGGTGCCTCCAGGTAGTACTCAGCCAGATCAGAGTGCGCTTCCATGTTCTTGGGATCGAGATTAACGGCCGTTTCAAACTCGCGGCGAACTTTGGGGGCCAGATTAGCGCCGGTAATGAAATTGGAGTGGTCAGCCTTTTCTCCATACACCCGGCCTAGCCACAGATGATATTGACTGTTCCGCGGCTCGAGTGACACCGCCTTTTCGCAGGCGGCAATTCCGGAATCCCAGTTGCTGGTCATCATGTAAGCCCGGCAAAGCAAATTCTGTGAGGCGGCGTCTCCTGGAGCCTGCGCTATCTTGGTGCGAAGATTGGTGATGGCTTCATCGGCGCGGCCGTCCGCCAGCAGTTTCTCTGGCGGGTCTGCCAATGCGCGTAGAGGCATTATCGTGAGGACTGTAATGCAGAGAACAACGACAATGAGTTTCGACATCGACATCTAATGAACTACCCTGACTGCGAGCCCATCGTGCAGCGGCTTGCCGTTAACCGGCGAAAGCGCCACCAGGGCTCCGTCGGGAAGCCCTGAGGTAACTTCCACCTGAGTAAGATTGGAGATGGAGGTTTGCACGTCGCGGCGCCGCAACTCCTCATTGAAAATCTGGTACACGTAGGTCTTGGTGTCCTCCTGATGAATGGCCTCGCGTGGAACCGTCAGCACCTCGCGGTGCTCGGCGGTAACGATCGTGACACCGACATTGACGTTTGGAAGCAACCGGTAGTCGGCGTTGTCCACGACGCAGGTAATCTCGCCCACGTTGCGGGTACCGTGCGGTTTAATTTCCGAGGGAATCAAGTTCACTTGACCGTGCCACACTCGCCCCGGCACCGCATCCCAGGTAACTTCAATCGGATCGCCTACCGCGAGGCGCCCGACATCGGGTTCATCGACGAACGCCCGCAACCGGACTTTCGACAGATCCGCTTCCTCCAGCACTAATGCACCGGGATTGGCGAAAGACCCCTGCGGCAAGGGAATCGAATACACCACCCCATCAAATGGCGCGCGCACATTAAGTTGCTCGAGCGTGTCCTGCGCGGCCTGGTAGGCAGCCTCCGCCTCCGCTTGCTGTGCGTGTACCTTGGCGATTTCAGGCTGCGAGAATCGCTCCTTTTTCTTCTCTTCCAAAAGATTCAGATCAGCTTCAGCACGGTGCAATTGATCTTCTGCAGTCTTCACTTCTCCGGAAGACGCCGCACCGTTGGCTTGCAGGCGGCGCAGAGCGTCGAGATTCCGCTGCGCGAGGGCCCGAGCGGCGCGCGCTTTGGTCAGTTGCGAATCCAGCGTCAGGACCTCTTCCCGGTTTCCGCCGGTCCCGAGTGCGCTGACGTCTGCCTGCGAAGCCCGCAGTTGGGACAAAGCCCTGGCGGCCGTGCTGAGCGCATCAGCGTCGTTCATCTGCAACAGCAACTGACCCTTCTTAACGTGGTCTCCCTCTTTCACCAGCACCTTCTTCAGAATGGTTCCTATCGGGGCGTGCGCCTCAAAGTTATTAATCGGTTCGATGCTTCCATTGGTGGAAACCAGGCTGCGGATTGCAGTTCGTTCGGCACTGGCCGCGCGAACTGGCACTGCGTCTCCGCGGGACATGAACGACGCCAGCAAAACTACCGCGACAATGATTCCCGCTGTCCACAACAACCAACGGTTGCCGGACCCCGTGCCGCTCTTGGGATGGATCAATGCCATGCAGGTTTTGCGCTGAACAGCTTAATGTACCACCGACCACGGCGTCTTAACCTATGCGGGAGACTTACTGATTAGATGCTCGAAAGACCGGAAGGTACTTTAAAATGTTGCGGATTTGGCACTTTCGGTGTGCGGCTGGTTAGAATGAGGCATGCCCAAAAAGCCACGTTATACCTCGGAACATGCGCGCGCCGGTCTTGGCGCCCAGGCTCCGGAGATTGAGACCTGGCCCAACCAGTTTCCTGGATACGAGATCGTAGTAGACGACCCGGAATTCACTTCGGTCTGTCCAAAGACTGGCCTGCCTGACTTCGGCACCCTGACGATCCGCTACATGCCCGACAAGCGGTGCCTCGAGCTGAAGTCCTTGAAAGAGTATTTGCAGTCCTATCGCAATCTTGGCATTTTTCAGGAAAATATTGTGAACCGGGTCTTAGAAGACGTTGTCCGCTGGGCACGTCCGGTGTGGGCCGAGGTCAAAGGCGACTTCCGGCCCAGGGGAGGAATCTCGACGGTCGTAGTAGCCAAGTGGCCGAGGCGCAGGTCCTGAGCGGGTAAGGCTAACGAGTCGCCGTTAGCTTTTCGTTTCCACCTTTTCCAAAACGGTTGCTTCGGCGTCATCAGCAGCAGCCGGCAGACGGACAAAAAAAGTCGTGCCCTGTCCCACCTGAGTTTCAAACCAGATTCTGCCGCCGTGTTTCTTTACGACGATGGCGTGAGCCAAGGCCAGGCCTTGTCCCGTTCCTTTGCCAACTTCCTTGGTGGTGAAAAAGGGATCGAAGATACGAGGTCGAATTTCTGTTGGAATGCCGCAGCCATTGTCCGTGATCGAGATTTCGACCCAGCCGGGTTCTCGTCTGCTTCGGACGGTGATGTTTCCTTTCCCATGCGACCCATCGCCCACGACTTGAGCGATCGCGTGCGCGGCATTGATCAGGAGATTGAGAATGACCTGGTTGAACTCGCTCACGTAACAAGGAAGCTGCCCGACAGATGCTGAGAGATCGCTCTCAACAGTAGCCACATATTTCCATTCATTGCGCGCGATGGTAATTGTGGCTTCGATGGCTTCGTTGATGTTGAGTAACTCCTTGTTCTCCGAACCAGGATGAGAAAACTGTTTCATGGCTTGCACGATCTGGCTGACACGCGCGATGCCGTCTAATGACTGCTCAATCGCTTTGGGAATCTCTGACTGCTGAAACTGCAAGTCCGCAACGTCACAGGAATCAAGATGGCGCATCAGCTGGCCCATGTCAGTTTGCGCGGCAGATTGGTGTGCCGAAAAGCACAAACGCACCAATTCGTTAAAGGGTGGCCATGCTTGCTGCACAAAGCGGGTGTTGTCCCCGATAAACTGCATCGGGGTATTGATTTCATGCGCGATGCCGGCCGCGAGGTGGCCAATGGCTTCGAGCTTCTGAGCCCGCTGCAGTTGCGCTTCCATATTGCGGCGCTCCGTAATGTCCTCTTTGAGCGCCAGAAAGTGCGAGATCGCGCCTCTATCGTCGAGGATCGGCTGAATCACGGCGTATTCCCAATATAGATCGCCATTCTTCTTGCGGTTTTGAAATTCGCCTTTCCACTGGCGGCCAGCAGCGATGGTCTGCCAGAGGGCCTTGTAGTCGTCCGGCGCCGTGTAGCCTGACTTTAAAATGCGAGGATTTTTCCCCAGAACCTCCTCGTAGCTGTACCCCGTGCACTCCACAAACTTGCGATTCACGTAAATGATGTTGGCGTGCAGGTCAGTGATGACCACGGACACCGGGCTCTGATCCACGGCCACGGACAGGCGGCGCACCACTTCCTCATTGCGCTTGCGTTCCGTGATGTCGCGGAAAACCCATATCCGGCCGTAATATTTCTTATCTTTACCTAGAACTGGCGCCGTGTAGCGGTCCAGAACCATGCCGTCCTTGAATTCGATTTCGTCGCGACTGGTCAGTTCACGGTGGGCATAGAGATACTCCACGTATTCCCGGAATTCACGGGGATTCGGGGTCTTGCTGACGACGTACTCGAAGGTGGCCTGATCGTCGTCGTTATCGAGAATATTTTGTGGAATCCGAAACAGTTCCTTAAACCTGCGATTTTGCAGGATCTTTTTTCCGTTCTCGTCGACCACAAGAATGCCGTCCACGGTGGAATCGGCCTGCGCTTCCAGAAAGGCGGTTTCCGACCGCAGTTTCTCTTCCACCGCTTTGCGTTCCACGACTTCGCCGCTAAGAACATCGTTCGATCGCTTCAGGTCAGCGGTACGCTGCTGTACTTTGAGCTCAAGCTGTTGGTTCAGCTGTTGCGAGTGCGCATCGGCGAGCTCCCGCCGGCGGATTTCTCTCATAATCGTGCGCATTTCGTAGATGGCGATGCCGAAGGCAAACACGAGGGCAATGCTGAGGAGGGCGGCGGTTTTCGTTCGCGCTGCCGCATAATGTGCTGCCCCGGTGGCCAAACTCTCGTTCATTTCTTCGCTTTGAAAACGGACGAACTCGCTCCATGCGGAGTGATATTGCGACAACAAAGGCAAAGATTGGGAAGCCAGTACACGACGAGCCTCTTTTCGGCGCCCTTGGAGAAGAAGGTCGCTTAATTTCTGATAGCTTGCTATGTAAGCGGCACGCGTCGAGATTACGGTACCCAAGAGCAATTGCTCCCGGCGAGAGCCAACCCTGGTTCGTAAAACAGCGATGACCGCAGCTATCTGATTGCTATTCTCTGTGCGCTGGCGAAGCAGTGACTGGATTTCAACCGGATCATCGATCACCGTGAGCTGGGTATTGATCCGGGAATTGCGGTTAGAATAAGCGAAAGCCTCATCGGCGAGCTCGACATCCCGCCATTGAGTCTCCGCGATCGACTGGGCATCCCGACGAAGGACATCCGCGTCCTGTAGACCGAGGTAGCCTACTCCGGCGATCATGCCGATCAGTAACAAGTAGGCGAGCGTTAGCCCAGCTCCGACAAGCTGTTTACTCATTAGGTGCCTCTATCGTTGCCGCTGCGAGCAGGACCGTGCGCAGTTGTGGAACTGAAAGTTATTCATCGACTAACCGGACAGATCCTTGAGTTGGTTGGCGTGAGAACAAACTTTGGTAAGCGGATGTAAAAGCAGCACGAAGCAGCCACTTGTAATGGAAGCTTTTCCTTGTGTCTCAATCTAGGACACGGTGCGGCGAGCACAGCCACGCACCGGAATGAGGTAACCATCCGCGCGGGTTACCGTCTTTACGCAGAAATTCATAATGTGGCAGCAAAATTTCTCTACCGCAGAGAGGCCCTCCGATGTATATTTACCCCTCGACCAGCAGTTGGGGCGTGGGTCGCGACACTTGGCGCCATCGCCTCCCTCTGGTGACGCGCTTAACTAACCTTCGTCTTTCCTGCACAGGTGCTCAGATGATGGACCGCGAACGACGCCTAACCCCGCGCTCGGCGGTGGCTAAGCACGCCTACATCGATATTCAACCGAATAACGGCGCGATCGTTCTGAACGTTTCGGACGGTGGCCTCTGCTTTCATTCTTTCGATCCAGTTCGACTGGGAAACACACGCTTCATGTTCTGCGATCGCAAGCAACGCATTGAGGCTGAGGGAGAGATCGTTTGGACGGATGAGACGCACAAAGGTGGTATGCGCTTCAATCCCCTGCCCGCCGATGCGCGTGATCTTTTGGCTAGGTGGACGAGCGAGGTTCCGGCTCCCGTAGCGCCGGAAAAACCAATGCCTGTAGCCGCGGTCCCCGCCACGGTCAGAGTACGCGTGCCATTGAGCGGCTTCACTGGCGGATTAGTGGTCGGACTTTTGTTCTCTTTGTTTGTCACGATTGGTTTCTTGTTCCACATGTATCGCGCACAAATCGGGCAGTCGCTGATCCGCATCGGGGAAGAATTCGTAGCGCAAAAGCCAACCTCTGGCCCGACGATGCCGCCTTCCGCCGTGGTCACGCTGCCGGCAGCGGCAATGCCAACGCCTTCGGCGAAAGCTCTGGTCGGACCGGCGGAGCCACCGGTAAGTACGAAGCCTGCGCCATCGGAAAAGGCTACACCGGTCGTTGCTCAGCCGGCCCCGGCCCGTGCGGCGAATACCCCGAGCGCAGAACCGGAAAAGGTCGAGCTTCCCGCGCCGCCTCCGGCTGTATCCAATACGGCAGTGGCGGCGGCGCACCAGACTGCGCCCCCGCGCAACGTTTCACTCGCCTCCGCAGTTGTTCCTCCCCCGATAACCGTCCCGGTGGGAACCGAAGCAGCACGCGCGCCTTCGACATTCTCCGTTGTTCCCAAAGTTGAACCCAGCCCCGAGTTGCACACCGAAGAATCGCGAACCCAGAGTCCCGAGTACGCGCCGGAAATGTTCTTTGAAGTCGGCCGCTTCAAAAACAAGCGGCAGGCTAAAAGCGAAATCGAGAAGTTAACCGAGCTCGGATTCCCGGCAAACTCGGTGCAGAAAAACCACCTTTGGGCCAATGCTTATCACGTGGTGGTTGGCCCCTATGACGATAACCAGGAGGCTTCTGCGACCCACAAAGAACTGGTGTCGCGGGGCTTCACTCCGCGGCCCTTTGAAAGAGGTTCTCGCTATCTAACTCTGCAATCGGAGATGAGCCTAAACGGCAAGGCGATTCCAATCGGGGAGTGCACGGTCAACTGGGAGTCGTACGCCACCGATGCCACCGTTAAGATCGTTCACGACAACTCGGTCGTTGCGACCGCCGAGGGCCGGTGGGTAAAAAGCGATGTGAAGTACGACACCGATGCGTATCTCTACCGCCGTGACCACGACGGTTCACGCATGCTGCTGGAGATTCGTTTTGCCGGAATGCGCCAGGCCCTTGATCTTTCGCCGACACCGTCGCGCTCGAAAAAATAAGTCAGTGGGCGGCAAGAAACACGCCAATCTTCGAATTCAGAAATTTTTCGTCGGCAGGGCTTGCGCCCGCGCCAGCAGGATGTCCCCATAACGACGGGATCGGCACCAGCCACACTTTGGGAATGAACTGCGCCTCGTAACGCGCATCGCCGACCGGAAAGTACAGATCGGTTTCGGAAGGCATGTAAAGCAAAGGGACCTTGATTGATCTTAAGGCCCGCTCTACATCCCCGCCGAATCCGGGAGTAGTTCCGACATCGTGCTTTTCCCAGGTGCGCATTTGCAGAATGAGGTCGTTTGCGTCTGCCCCGGGGATGAAATTCTTTCGGAAATTCTCCAAGACTTGCTCGAAAGTTGTTCCGGGCTTTTCGGTCTGACGCCACAATTCGCGCCGCCACCATTCCTGGGAAAAGAGCCACCCGGTCCACACTACGCCAAATGCCTCCAGACCTTTTGTGGGTGGTGTTTTGTAATCTCCATTCTGGAAGGCAGCGTCCGCCGTCAGGGCTGCAATTTGTCCCTCGAGGCGAACAACTCCATGCGGATACGTTTTCGCCGTGCCTGCCGTGGCCACGATTCGGTCGGCGAACTCGGGATAGCTGACCGCCCACTGAAACGCCTGCTGTGCGCCCATAGAAAATCCAATGATCGCGCGTACGTGGGTGATGTGCAGTTCCTGGGTAAGAAGTTGATGTACTGCTTCAACATTGTCGCGGATCGTCATAACAGGGAAGCGCGGTCCATGGAAAGGCTCCGGCGTGTTACTGGGCGAAGACGAGTGTCCATTGCCAAAAAGCTCTGTCGCCACCAGAAACAGCTTCGAAGTGTCAAGACAATGTCCCAGCCCAATCAGCCACTCATAGCCGTGAAAGTCGGCCATGTAGTGCGACGGCAGAAGAATCACGTTGTCCTTGGCTGCGTTGAGCTGGCCATACGTTCCGTACTCAATGTGAGCTTCCGGTAACGTAACTCCGCTCTCGGTATGAAAGTTCTTGATGACAAATTCGTGGCTTTCCGCCTTTTCCGGCTTGCTGGCGGAGTTTTCCTGAGCGAAAACAACGGTCGTCATCAGCAGCACAACCGCGACCAACAAGAAGATCTTCCTGACTAACATTTCATCCCTCCGCGAATCGCCTCAGATTATCGCAGACTGTGTCTCTGTGGTCTCTCTGGTGAATAGCCTTGTCATGCTATAGTCCATTTCCAAGTGACAGCCAACCGATACCATCCTTGGACAGCGCTCGCGCTGCTCACCAGCCTGAACCTGCTCAATTACATTGACCGCTCCGTATTGTTCGCAGTTCAGCCTTTGGTGCAGAGTGAATTTCATCTGACCAACGCCCAAGTCGGATACCTGACGAGCGCCTTCCTCGGTTTTTACATGGTCGCGGCGCCGTTTACCGGGCCTTTGGCGGACCGCTACTCGCGGAAGCTGATCATCGTGCTGGGCGCCGTCTTCTGGAGCGGATTGACGCTGCTGACCGCGGTGACGCACACGTATTGGCAGCTGCTGGTGAGGCACACATTGGTCGGCGTCGGGGAGGCGACATTTGTGACCATCGCGCCGACCTTTGTCGCTGACCTCTTTCCAGAGAACAAGCGCGGGCGCATCTTCGGCATTTTTTATCTGGCAATTCCCGTGGGAACTGCTGCCGGCTATCTATTGGGCGGAAAACTGGGGCCAAGCTTGGGCTGGCGTTATCCGTTCTATATTGCGGCGGCGCCCGGCTTTATTCTCGCACTGGCAGTGCTGTTATTGCGTGAACCTGAACGTGGTCAGTTCGACACACTGAAAGCCACTCCTGAACGCGCAAGCCTGATCGGCTTGACTCGCAACCCGGCTTTCTGGACGGTGACACTGGGCATGGCGGCCAGCACATTCTCTCTCGGCGGCATTCAGGTGTGGATGCCGACATTTTTGTCGCGGGTGCGCGGCTACTCCCTCGAGTCGGCTAACCTGGTGTTCGGGAAAATCATTGTGGTCGCTGGCATCCTCGCTTCAGTCATCGGCGGCTGGCTGGGCGATCGCCTGCTTCCGCGCATGAAGAGCTCTTACTATTTTGTTTCTGCAATCAGCATGGGATTGGGCGTTCCAGTCATGATCGTCGCACTGTTTGTGAAGGGCCCAATCATGTTGCCTGCAATTGCGGTGGCTGCATTTCTGCTGCTGCTGAATACGTCGCCGTTGAACACGGCGCTGGTCAATTCGGTCGAAGCCCACATTCGCGCAACTGCGATAGCAGTCAATATTTTCATGTTCCACCTGTTCGGGGACGTTCCCTCCCCGACTCTCATGGGGATGGTCGCCGACCGTCATTCGCTCGAATCGGCGTTCATCCTTCCCGTCATCGCCATGGCAATCTCTTCTGCCGTGCTGTTGTACGGTATGAGATTCGCACCCGCGGTTCACGTTCAGCCTGCAGCAATGGAGATTTCCGCCGGATGATTTACTTCCATTGGATTGCGGGCTGCATTCTTGCTCTGGCGTGGTTCTCCCGGCTGGTGAGCGCAGCTCGCGGAGTGCCGCAGGTAACGAACATCGCGACTGACGAGTGGAACCGCACTCCGCCAGGAACTCCTCACGTGACCATCATCGTCCCCGCGCGCAACGAAGAAGCCCACGTCGAGCAAAGCCTCAGTCAATTGCTGGAGCTGGATTACCCCAACTACGAGGTCATTGCCGTCAACGACCGCTCAACCGACCGCACCGGCGAAGTTATGGACCGCGTGGCCGCCACTCCTGCCGCACACGGACGGCTGCGGGTGATTCACATTTCAGATCTGCCACCGGGTTGGCTGGGCAAAGCCCACGCTATGTGGACTGCGGCGAAAGAAGCGTCGGGGGAATGGATCCTGTTCACCGACGCCGACGTGATGTTCGAGCCCGACGTGTTGAAGCGCAGTCTCAGCTATGCGATCGCCGAGCGCGCCGACCACATGGTGCTGTTTCCCAGCTTTGTGATGCACAATGCCGGCGAGCGCATGATGATCGCCTTCTTCCAGACATTATTTGTGTTTGGCCACCGGCCGTGGAAAGTTGCCGATCCCAAGACCAAGGACTTCATGGGCGTGGGTGCCTTCAACCTGATTCGCCGCAGCACCTATGAAGCTATCGGAAGCTATCAAGCTCTGCGCTTCGAGGTGCTGGATGACATGAAGCTGGGCAAACTGGTGAAGGCCGCCGGATTCGCGCAGCGCAACGTCTTCGGCCACGGCCTGATCACGATTCGCTGGGCGCACGGCGCGATGGGCGTGGTGCAGAACCTGACGAAAAATATGTTCGCCGTCATGTCATTTCGGCCACTCATGACGCTTCTGGGAGCCGCAACGCTCGGTTTTCTTAATCTCGTGCCTTTTTTCGGACTGCTCTTTGCCCACGGCTGGGCGCGTCTTCCGTACGCTGTGGCGCTTGCCAGCATGTTCGGCATTTACGTAGGAATGTCATGGATGTCGGACGTGCCGCCTTACTATTTCGCGCTGCATCCGGCCAGCTCGCTGCTGTTCGTCTATATCGTCCTG
>Ga0335081_10002500_pt1 | contig 28975 bp, 33 predicted proteins | sample Lox_Sample_35_FD_206713 | JGI IMG/M metagenome (GOLD analysis project Ga0335081, IMG submission 206713) | Soil microbial communities from Loxahatchee National Wildlife Refuge, Florida, United States - Lox_Sample_3.5 | ecosystem: Environmental > Terrestrial > Soil > Wetlands | place: USA...
TATTCTTGGAGCGCGATCAATCAAGGACCTGAGATCCCGCTCGGCGCGCGCGACGGCGAAATCCTCAAGGACGTTGCCGCCGGCATACATGATCGCGATGACGACCCCGGCGAGCGCCTGGCCGAGCAAGAGCGCCGCGGACATCGCGATCAATGCAACCGCGTCAACACCGAATCGGCCGGCCCGCAGATCACGCGCAATCGACACGAACAGGCTGACGACGACCGGGACGGTGCCCGCGGTCCAGCACCATCGCGCCAAATCATCCCGACCGCCGAACCAGGCGGCCAAGCCGGCCGACAATCCGGCAACAGCCAGAACAACCAGCGTCAAGCGCAACGATCGGCCGGTCAGACTCTTCGACATTCATCACGCTCAGCGGACGTTGTATTGACGCCGCATAGATCAGCCGCCTGTTTGTCCCGAGCGGATCTTCGTCTCTTCTTCGTCCAGGAGCTTCTCGATGGACCGCCGTTGCACCTCGTCGAGCGATCCCGATTCAAGCAGGGATCGATAATGCGCAATATTTTGTCGATGGATAAACGTGTCGGTCCGCGCGCCGCGCGGCATGGCAGGATCGGCGCGTTCGCGCCGGCGCGCCAATTGCGCAAGCCGTGCCTCGGCGCTCGCCGCTGCACCAAGCGCGGTGGCATGCAGGCGCGCCATTTCCACCAATAGAGCGATCAGCAGGAAGCTCGCCGCGATCAGTCCAAAGATGCGTCCGGCATAGAAGCCAAGATCGAAGCGATGCGAGCCGATGATGGCGGACAGCGCAATATCGAACAGCCAGATCCACATCACGACCATCAGCCAAAGGTCCACCACCCGCTGCTTGCTTCGCCATAAGGCGAGCACCGCGACGAGCGTGAGCAACCACACCGCGGGACTGATTCCCTTGCGGACCAGCAAGGAATAGTCGCTGGCTTGCATGACGATCGGCAGCAATCCGCTGCCCCGCGTGGCGAGCAGCGCAAGCGCGATCGCCAGCGCCGCCGCCCGGCGCATCGCATAAGCGATGACAAACAGCGAAAAGCCGCCGTGCCAGAAGACGTAAAGCCAAGCGGTGGTCTGGTCGGTTGCGCCGAGCAATCCGGTACGCGTAAATGCACCGGGAAAGCTCAGGGCATGGGGAACGACCATCAGGGCGTCGAACAGATAACCGCAGGCGAGGATAAGAATGGCAATCGATCGCAGCCGGCCGAACTGATCGAACAGCAACGCCGCAGTAATCAGATCGATGAAAAACAGCGCCGCCTCGTAGCTCGGAATAAACGCGGGGAACTGCATCAGCGGCAACCGGGCGAACGGCACCGCGGCGGCGAATGCGACGAATGAGACGGCGGCGATCGCAAGCACGATCTGCCGCTCGCGTCGCGTGGCCGGCGCGTTTTCGAGAAATACATGGCGGCTATCAGGAGTAGCGGTGATAGCCATCAGCGCTCGCCGCCTCATCTGCATCAATGGCAGCACGCCTAGCACGGCGGCGAAGCGGGTTCAATTGACGCCAATCTTGTCGCATTCCTGCCGCCGCCGTGGGGTTCGTTGCATGTCCACCGACAGACCGTTCCTGGATTCGGCTAAGCAATTTTCCGAAGGTCCGAGCCGGCAGCTTTTGATCCAAATCAACATGTTGGATCGCCGATTTTCTTTCCATATCAATAAGGGCCAAGCCTAGGGGCACCCCATTCCCAGGGCACTTCGTCCGAGACCGGCCCAGGCAAAGCCCGAGGAGAGATCGATGAGGAAATTGACTGTTTTCGCCGGCATGCTCGCTGTTCTTGCGACGCCGGCACTCGCGGGCACCGCGAAGCATCATCACAAGAGTCATGCCAAAGTCGCGCAAGGACCAGCCGGCCTTAACTTTGGCGGCGCTCCGGCCGCCACGCCGCAATTCGGGACTGCCACCGGGGTACACAATCCCATTAGCGGAAGCCCGCAAGACCCCGGTATGCGAAAGCCGCTGGCACCACCCTCGCCGACACCTGGGCGGTGAACTAAAGCCGACCGACCCGAGTCTCCGGGTTCTTGAAGTGTTGCTCCGGCGTCCGCAAAAAGCCGTCCGCAAAAAGCGAATTGCATCGGCGCCGAATGCGACGCGATGATCGCGCCTCAGCGTGCAGACGGGGCCGCGCGGACCGGCCGCTGCAACCGAAAGGACCGCCGAAGCGCCGAGGGAGCGGACGGCAGGGCCATAACCTTTCAGCGCCTAGTGCCTTTATCACGGCAGCTCCCGCTTTTGTTCATTGTGCGGCGCACTTTGTGCGCTGCGAAAAAGCAGGAAACGAGAGGCATGGAAACGAAAGCCATAGATTGGAAGATGAAATCTGCTTTTCATTTTCGCGAAAATCGGCCAGAAATCCGCGGTCACCGGGAGATGATTATTTGACCCGACGCAACAATCGCAGTGAAAAGCGTGCAGCGCTTGGCCGCCCGCTGCTCAAGATCGTCGTGGTGCTTGGCCTTTTGGCACCGGCCGCGGCACGCGCCGGGGATGCCGTCATCCCCGACAAAGTGTCGTTTTACTTCGCCGCCCACGAGGACGACTGGCAACTCTTCATGACGCCGAACGCATTCAAGGATGTGCTCGGCGGCGCCGCCAAGACTGTCTTCGTGCATGTCACCGCGGGAGATGACGGTCTCGGTACTGGGACGGGCGGCCGCAAATATCCCTATTACCTCGCCCGCGAAAACGGCGCGATCAATGCCATACGCTTTATGGCCGATGCCGACCGAACGCCGATCGCCGACTCGACAGGGCAAGTGATGTTCAACGGTCACCCGATCTACCGGGTCAGTTACCGCAATACGATCGGCTACTTTCTGCGCTTGCCGGACGGCGACGCTTCGGGCGCAGGCTTCGCCGGAACCGGATTCCAATCGCTCAAGCGCTTGGCCGACGGCGATATTCCGACGCTAGCGGCGGTCGACGGCTCGACGAGTTATCACGGCTGGAGCGATCTTGTTGCGACGGTGCGGGACATCATCAAATACGAGCGCGGGCAAGCGCCGCTTATTCAGCTCAACGTCGCCGAGCTCGATCCCCATCTCAATCCGGCCGACCACTCCGATCATTTGATGACCGCGCATGCGGCGCTCGATGCGGCGGCGAACATGAGCTGCGTGCGGCGAGCCTATTATGTCGATTACGCCAGCTCGAAACTTCCGGAGAATCTCAGCGCGCACGAGCGCGATATGGCAAGCGCGGTCTTTGGCGTGACGCTCGCCGGGGTCATCGCTTACGATCAGAGCACGGCCTGGAGCCATTACGATCAATCTTTCGTCGGCCGCGACTACTTTCGTGTCGAGGAGGCCGCCGGCAATTGCCGCGCCGCGCCGGCGATCGTCGCCGCAAAGCATTAAGTCAAGACGCGTCAGTTCCCCGTAACGGTCGCCCGGACGAGAGCTTGATGTAGCGCAAGACGACATCGGCGCTTCGCGATAGACTTTTGGCGGTTTCCCTTGGTTCCGCACTGCGGCACCGGATTGGCTTGCCGGATACGAGAGCCGATGCGCTACGTCGATTTGCCGTCTGTCGTCCACGCGCCCCGCATCAATTCGGTCGATGCGCTTCGCGGCTTAAACATGTTTTGGATCATGGGGTTTGACGGCGCGATGGTTGCGGTCGCGCAAATGTCGGAGGGCAAAGGCCCTCTCCTTCGAGCCGCCGGCGGCTTTCTCGGCGCCCAATTTCAGCATGTCGCCTGGGAAGGGCTCAGATTCTACGACCTGATCTTTCCGCTCTTCATTTTTCTGGCCGGCGTTTCAATCGTGCTTTCGCTGCCGCGCCTGGTCGAGCGCGAAGGCCGGGCCAAGGCTCATCTGCGGGTGCTGATCCGATCATTGGCGCTGTACGTGTTGGGCCTCATCGCTTACGGCGGCATCAGCGGGCACTTTGGCGACATCCGCCTGCTCGGCGTATTGCAGCGGATCGCGATTTGCTACTTTTTCACCGCACTGATGTTCCTCAATTTCAATCTGCGCGGCTTGATCGCCGCGCTCATCGTCCTCCTGGTCGGTTACTGGGCGCTCTTGACCTTTGTCCCGGTTCCGGGGGTCGGAACCGTCTCATACGCTGCTGACGCCAATCTCGCCAACTGGATCGATTACAACTATCTGCCGGGCCGATTGTGGGACGTCACCCGGGATCCGGAAGGCATGTTGAGCACGCTGCCGGCGATCGGTACCTGCCTGTTCGGCGTTTTTGCCGGGCTGTTGCTGCGGGACGATCGCCTCAGTGAGCAGCAGAAGACGGTGCGGCTGATCGGCGGGGGCTGCCTTCTCCTCCTCGTCGGTTACCTCTGGGCGCTGCAGTTCCCGGTCATCAAGGCGATCTGGACGTCGTCATTCGTCCTGGTCACGGCCGGCTACTGCGCGATCATGTTGGCGCTGATGCATCAAATCATCGACGTCTGGCAATGGCGACGCTGGGCGACCGTCTTTCTATGGGTTGGAGCCAATGCGCTGGCGCTCTATTTCCTTAACGACATCATCAATTTCTGGGCGATCGCAGCACGCCTTGTGGGCGGCGATTTTGCGAACCTGCTCGACCGCGTCATTGCCCGGGGCGCCGGCGGGTTCGTCACCAATCTGACGGCGCTGATCTTGGCGGTCATGCTTGCCGGATATCTTTACCGGCACAAAATTTTCATCCGCGTCTGAAGGAGCGCGTCTCAAATGAGCGCGTCTCATGAGCGCGTCTGAATGAAATCTGGCCGCAGATGCGCGCAGCCTCGACGCCGGACTGCTCATCCGGTCCGGCGGGAAATCAGATCGCTTTCGCTGCCCTTGGGTTTCTTCTCTATTTCTTCGGCAAGCAGTTTGCGGATCCGTTCCCGTTCCTTCTCGTCGGAGATGGTCTGCAGTAGGCGCGTATAGTGCTCTATATTCAGGCGCTGGATGAATTTATCCATGAATCGCCTCCGGTACTTATCAGCATTCCAACCATGGAACCTGCACGATAGTCCAGTAAAATGTCCGGAATCCGACATTACGAAGACGCGCCGCGGAGAACGCGACGTGCTGGGCTAATCCGTTGTGAGAACGAGTTAAATCAGCAACCAATGGATTGCCCCGGATCGCCGCATCAGCGAACCCGGGGCAATCAATGTCGTCGGCGATCCTATACTTGGGTTACTCAGGCCGCCTTGACGTCGATCTTCTTTGCCGCCTTCTGGGCTTCCGGCTTCTTAGGCAGCGTCACGGTGAGCACGCCTTTCTTGAAGCTGGCATCGATCTTGTCGGCATCGACGCCCTCGGGTACCTGGAACGAGCGCTCGAACGAGCCGAAATTGCGTTCGCGCACGTAATAGTCCTTCTTCTTCTCTTCTTTTTCGTCCTGCTTCTCGCCCTTGATGGTCAAGATGCCATCAGAGACCTTCACCTCGATATTCTTCTCGTCCATGCCCGGCAGATCGGCGGTGATCTCATAGGCCTTCTCGGTGTCGCTGACATCGACCGCCGGCATAGCCGGCCATTTGGCTTCGCGGCGCCAGAACGGGGCAATATCAAACGCCGGGCGGCGGAACGGGCGGAAAAACCCGCCGTCGAAGTCGTCAAACAGGCGATCGACTTCCCGGCGCAGGTTCTCGAACGGCGTCCAGGTCTCGGCTGCCGCGGAAGATTTCTCGTTCTTTACTGGTAATTTAGTGGGTTCGGCCATGACACATTCTCCACGATCAATGGCAGTGGCGTAGTTCTGCTTCACGCCGCCTCACCCGACGTTGATCTGCATCAAACCTTCGCAGCAAAAATAGGGCGCCTTCTACTCGCCCGATGTGCGAAAGCGCAGAATAAGCGTTGCTCGCAAGATGACCGCGACGGCGGCCACGGACCTCTAGGATCATTGATCGAGGGCACGTGCGACTGTGCCGTCAACAGCCAACGGAGTTCTAGCGCTCGCCCGCGCAATCCAGCTGTCACCGACTTTGACGTAGGAATGCTTGACCGCCGCCCAGGCGATGCGATGGGCGGCTTCTTCTTGTCGCGGGTCGCCGGAATGCGCGGCAAATGCGTGGTTGAAGGCTTCGCGATAGATGTCTTGGGCATGCGGCGGCAGATGATGCCGTACTGACGCCGGCAGGTCGCTATTCGAAGCATAGGGCATGATGGCTCGCGCCTCCGCAAAACTCCTGATCTCACGCTGTCCGATTTGAGACATTGACATGGATCATAGTCTCAGCGGCGACTTTTGATCAGGTTCCCATGGCACCCAGGGAGTCTTTGCAATGCCCGAGCCCTATCAACCTCTGCGATTGGTCGAGCCGCCTGAAATCACCGCGACGAAGCGTGACACTGGTTTGGCCAATGTATCGAGGACCTTGGTCGGAGAGCCGGATTCCGCAGTTGAAAAAGCTTCGAACCCTGACGATCGCGATCCCTACGCGGTTACGGCGCTCGCCGACGTAACCGATCGCTCGCTGCACGCGGCGATCGCGCGTTTCACAGCCGGGTTGTCGCCGGCGGCACTCATGCAGGCCTATTTCGACTGGGCGACCCATCTTGCCGCCTCGCCCGGCAAGCGGCTCTTGCTCGTGGGCAAAGCGGCGCGCAAGGGGCTGCGGTTCGGCAATTACGCCTTGCGTTACGGCTTCGATGGCGCCGGCACCTCGAACTGCATCGAGCCGCTGCCGCAGGACCGGCGCTTTAGCGCCGAGGAATGGCGGCATTGGCCGTTCAATTTCATCTATCAGGCGTTCCTCCTGCAGCAACAATGGTGGCACAACGCCACCACCGACGTGCGCGGCGTATCGAAGAGGCACGAAGACATGGTTGCGTTCGCCGCGCGGCAAATCCTCGACATGGCGGCGCCGTCGAATTTCCCGCTGCTCAACCCGGAAATTCTCAAGCGCACCATGCAATACGGTGGCTTCAATCTGGTGCAAGGACTGGCCAATTTCGCCGAGGATTGGGAACGCGCCGTCAGCGGCAGGCGGCCGGTCGGCAGCGAAGACTTCGTCGTCGGCCGCGACGTCGCGGCAACCTCCGGCAAGGTGGTTTATCGCAACCGCTTGATCGAATTGATCCAGTATGCGCCGTCCACAGCGGAAGTTCGGCCGGAGCCGATCCTGATCGTTCCCGCCTGGATCATGAAATACTACATCCTCGACCTGTCGCCGCATAACTCGCTGGTGAAATATCTCGTCGGTCAGGGCTTCACCGTGTTCATGATCTCCTGGAAAAATCCGGACCCCGACGATCGCGACCTCGGCATGGAAGACTATCGCACCCTCGGGATCGGGAGCGCGTTCGACGCCATCGGCGACATCATGCCAAACCGAAAAGTTCATGCCGCCGGCTATTGTCTCGGTGGCACCCTCTTGTCGATCGTGGCGGCGGCAATGGCGCGCGACGGCGACGACCGGATTGCGAGCCTGACCTTGCTGGCCGCGCAGACCGACTTCACGGAGGCCGGTGAGCTGACGCTCTTCATCGACGAAAGCCAGCTCGCTTTCCTTGAAGATATGATGTGGGAGCAAGGCTTTCTCGACAGCCGGCAGATGGCCGGCGCCTTCCAGATGCTGCGCTCGAACGATCTCGTGTGGTCGCGCATCGTCCACGATTATCTGCTCGGCGAGCGCGAAAAGATGGCGGATCTCATGGCGTGGAACGCCGACGCGACGCGGATGCCCTACCGCATGCATTCGGAATATCTGCGCAAGCTGTTCCTCGACAATGCGCTTGCCGAAGGCCGCTACGTGGCGGCCGGCGAACCGGTCGCGCTGGCCGACATTCGCGTGCCAGTATTCGCCGTCGGCACCGAGCGCGATCACGTCGCACCGTGGCGATCGACCTATAAGATCAATTTGCAGGTCGGAGGCGAAGTGACCTATCTGCTCGTCGCGGGAGGCCATAACGCCGGCATCGTGTCGGAACCGGGCCATGCCGAACGCTCATTTCGCGTCAACACGAAACCGGCAAACGGGCATTATTCAGATCCCACGCGGTTCTTGTCGACGGCACGGACCGCTGACGGCTCATGGTGGCCGCAATGGGCGGCTTGGCTCGCGGAGCATTCCGGCGCGGCGGTAAGCCCGCCAGCAATGGGCCTGCCGGGACAGTCGGCCTTCGGCGACGCACCGGGAACTTATGTGTTGCAGCAGTAAGCCGAACTAATGGGCGGCCGCAATGGCCCGCCGCTCGGCGAATTGCTCGTGCTCTGTGGCAACGGCCGGCGCTAGAATCCAGCGCACCACGCCGGGCCATACGTCCCGCAGAACGCGCTTGCCCATAAACAATCCCAGATGGCGGCACGGCGCGGTCGCCTTGCACAGATCATGCGGCGCGGTCCCGACCAGACCTTCCGCGGCAAATAACTGCGCCGGCGCCACCAGCTCGTCATCACGCGCGGCGAGCAGATAAAGCGGCGCCCGCATGTTCGCGAGCTCGATCTTCTGTCCCAAGGCGACAAAGCTGCCGGCGGCGAGTTCGTTGCGCTTGTAAAGCTTTTCCACCGCATCGAGGAAAAACCGTCCTGGTAAATCGAGCGTGAAGGCATACCAGCGGCGAAACACGGCATCGAGCCGTGCCGCGGCGGATGAACCGGCCGGCTCCTCGGTCTGCAACAGCTGCCGGATATCCTCGGCTTCCACCGCATCCGGCGCCCACAGCTTGAGGATCCGGCGTCCCTGAACGAGGCCATCGCCGAGCCGCACGATCTCATGGAACAACGCGAGCGGACTTGCCGTGGCAATGCTGGACAGCGCCGAGGTCCCGGCGCTGATGTCGATCGGAGCCGCCGCCAAAACGAGTTTGCGCACCTTTTGCGGGAATCGTGCGGCGTAGATCAGCGCCATGAAGCCGCCTTGGCACAGGCCGATGAGATCGATCGGCGCGCCGATATGATCGACCAGCAGATTGAGGTCGCTGAGATAATCGTCGATGCCGCGGTGGCACATGTCCGGCGTGGCCGAGCGCCAGTCGGTGACGAACAGGCGGCTCAGCCCCGCGGCGCGCAAGGCTGCGATCAGGCTATGATCTTCGGCAAGATCGGCGATGACAGCGCCATGCAGCGCGAAAGGCGCGCACAACAAAGTCGGAAACCCGCGTGACGGCAACTCTCTCGAAGAGAAATCACGCAACCTGACCGATTCGAGTTCAAGCGCACTCGTGTGCGCCGTGGCCCACGCCGGTTGCTTTACCGAAGCCTCGTCCTCCGAGCCCACGGCAAGCTTGGTGAATTGCCGTGCCATGACCGCCGCCATCTCGCTCGCCATGGCAGCCCCGAAGGCCGGCCACAAGAATACGAGATTTGGGTTGTGCTGACCGCCTGGCTCGTACATGAAATTAATATGTCATGTACTTTGAGCGCGTGCTCATTGATCTCGATCAAGCCTGCAACAACCGAGAGGATGACGAAGCAAGCCCAAGCTTTAGGCAAATCAAGCCGAAACGATCCGAATCCGTCGATCGATTGCCCCAGCGCAACACGAGGCGCACCGGGTTTCGCGACCTGCGCCGGCTAAGCCAAGACCTTAGGAAAACGAAGCAACCGACACATGACGCAGCAGATCGAACTCGGCCTCGATACGTTCGGCGACATCACCGCCAACTCCGACGGCAGCCTCAAATCGCATGCCGAAGTGATCCGCGACGTGATCGAGGAAGGCGTGCTGGCCGACGAAGTCGGCGTCGATGCCATCGGGCTCGGCGAACACCATCGGCCGGATTTCGCGATCTCGGAGCCGGACGTGGTGCTGGCCGCGATCGCGGCGCGCAGCAAACGCATTTGGCTCGGCTCCGCCGTCACTGTGTTGTCGTCGGACGACCCGGTCCGGGTGTTCGAGCGATTTTCCACGCTCAATGCCGCCTCGAACGGCCGGGCCGAGGTTACGCTCGGCCGCGGCTCGTTCATCGAGTCTTTTCCGCTGTTCGGCTTCGATCTGTCCGATTACGAAAGGCTGTTCGAGGAGAAGCTCGAACTCTTCGCGGCATTGCTCAAGAACGAAGCCGTGACGTGGACCGGCACCATGCGCGCGCCGCTCGAAAAGCAGCGGGTTTTCCCGCCCGTCGAGAACGGCCGCTTGCGGACCTGGGTCGGCGTCGGCGGTTCGCCGGAATCGGTGGTGCGCGCCGCGCATTACGATCTGCCGCTGATGCTCGCGATCATCGGCGGCGATCCCAAGCGGTTTCGTCCTTATGTCGACCTCTACCACCGAGCCTTCATGCAATTCGGCCGGCCGGCGCAACCGGTCGGCGTGCACTCGCACGGCTATGTCGCCGACACCGACGAACAGGCGCGCGAAGAATTCTGGCCGCACTATAAAGCGTCACGCGACCGCATCGGCGCCGAGCGCGGCTGGCCGCCGGCGACGAAGGCGGCGTTCGAGCAGGAGGTCAACGGCGGCGCGCTGCATCTCGGCTCGCCGCAAACCGTCGCCCGCCGCATTGCCACGACGATCAAGGACCTCGGCGCGACACGCTTCGACATGAAATATTCCGCCGGCACGCTGCCGCACGACAAGATCATGCGCTGCATCGAGCTCTACGGGACGAAAGTGATGCCGATGGTCAAGGAGATGGTCGCCTAAAGCGAAACCGCTTCTCACGTCCCCACCAGCCCGAATTGCGGGCTCGACGGCTCGGCGTGGGTCTTCTTGGCGATGCGGCCCGCAAGCCGCGACAGCCTCCCGGCTTCGACCGCGGCGCGCATGCTTTGCGCCATCAGCACCGGATTTTGCGCCTTCGACACCGCGGTGTTGATCAGCACCGCGGCGCAGCCGAGCTCCATGGCGAGCGCGGCGTCGGACGCCGTGCCGATGCCGGCATCGAGCACCACGGGCACCGGCGAGCGCGCGCAAATAAGCTCGATCAGATGCGGATTGCAAATGCCGAGGCCTGAGCCGATCGGCGAGCCGAGCGGCATCACCGCGGCGGCGCCGGCGTCGGCGAGCTTGCGGCAGGTCACCGGATCCTCGGTGCAATAAGGCAGTACGACGAAACCTTTGCCGACGAGCTCTTCCGTGGCGCGAACCAGCTCCTCGACGTCGGGATAGAGCAGTTCGCGGTCGCCGATCACTTCGAGCTTGAGCCAATTGGTGTCGAGCGCCTCGCGGGCGAGCTCGGCGGTGAGCACGGCGTCTTTTGCGGTCTGGCAGCCCGCGGTATTGGGCAAAAATTTCACGCGGCCGGCCAACAGGTCGACCATGCTCTCTTCCTCGCCGGCAAGACTGATGCGCCTGATCGAGGCGGTGACCATTTGCGTGCCGCTCGCCGCGATCGAATCGAGCATGATCTTGCGGTTTGGATAACCGGCCGAGCCGAGAAACAGCCGGGAGCCAAACTCGTGCCCGGCAATGATCAGAGGATCGGACATCTGCTGCTCCTTAGCCGCCACTTCAGCCACCTTGCCGTGCGCGGACGATCTCCACGCTGTCGCCGGGCTTTAACGCCGTGTCGCGCCACGCCGCGCGCGGCACGACCGAACCGTTGAGCGCGACCGCGATGCCGCGCTGCTGCGTGTCGACCGCTTTTTCCGAAAGCAGCGCGTCGAGCGTCGCCACGGCAAGCGGCTCGCTTTCGCCGTTGACGCGGATCGTGGCCTCGATCGTTTGCTGCGTCATCGGCGCCCCCCTACTCCGCCGCACGCGCCGGCAAAAAACGCTCCAAGCCAAAAGGCCTGATCGCCGGCTCGACAACATCATCGAGAATGAGCTTCGCCATCGCATCCGCGGTTACCGGCGACAGCAAAATGCCGTTGCGATGATGGCCCGTGGCGTAGAACAGATTCTCCAGCGGCGCGCGGCCGAGGATCGGCGCATCGTCGCGGCTGCCCGGGCGATGGCCGACCCAGATTTCCTCGATCGGCAATTCCTCGACCGCGGGAATCGCGCGCCACGCCGCTTCGAGGAGCGTCAGCATGCCGCCCGCGGTGATGGTCTCGTCAAAGCCTTTTTCCTCCACCGTGGCGCCGACGATCAGACGGCCGTCGCGGCGCGGCACGAGATATACGCCGGGCGCCCAGAGCACGTGAGTAAGGAGCGGCGCGTTTGCGTCCATGCGCAGCGCGAACATCTGGCCCTTGACCGGGCGCACCGGCGGCCGGCGATCCGGCGGCAGTCCGGCGATGGTGCGCGACCAGGCGCCGGCGGCGAGCACCACGCGATCGGCTGGCACGCTCGTTCCGTCTTCGAGCACGATACCGGTGGTGCGGCCGCCCGATACCGAGATTTCCCTGACCGCTTTGTGCTCGTGGAGCTCTGCGCCGGCAGATTCCGCCGCGACGCGCAGCGCCGCGCTAAGCTTACGGTTATCGACCTGATGATCCTGCGGGCTGAACACCGCGCCGGCGAGTTTTCCGGCAAGATGCGGTTCCTTGGCGCGGGTCTGCGCCGCGGAGAGCCACTCCAGCGGCAGGCCAAGCTTGCGCTGAAACTCGAGATGATGCGCCAGCGTCGCCTGATCGTCCGCGGTCAGCGCCAGAACCAGCGTGCCTTCGCGGCGCAAGTCGACGTCGACGCCGCCCGCCTGCAACAGTTCGTCGGCGAAGGCCGGCCAGCGCGCCTGGCTGTCGCGGCCAAGCGCGACCAAATCCTCTTCGCCGGGCTCGGCTTCGGCGCAGGCCGCGAGCATGCCGGCGGCGGCGTGGCTCGCGCCGGCGCCGGCCGTGCCGCGATCGAACACGAGCACTTCGGCGCGCGGCGCCAGCCGCCAGGCAATGCCGAGCCCGATCACGCCCGCGCCGATAATGACGACGCGAGGGCGTTTGCCGACAGGTGAATGGGCCTTATTCGTTCCGACCAACGCGGCTCCCTTCGCTGGAATGACCCAGACAGTTCTACACCTCTCAAGTAGTTACAACGGTTTAGCGTGTCAAAGTGGTGTAAATGCGAGCATTGGCGCACAAGAGTTTTTTGGCGCGGTGTCAAACCGCTCCATAACGCGCCTTTGAAGCCCAGCCGAGCGCTTGATGCTTAACAAAAAGCCCAGCCGTCGAAGCGCGGCGGACCTCACTTCGTAGCCACAGCCTCTATCAATCCGACGATCTGCCGTTGCAGCTCCTCGCTCCTGATCTTTGGAAACGATTGGCTAATCCTCACGCCGTAGCGGGTAGAGAGAAAGTCGATGGCATCTGCGGGCGTGGCCCTATGTTTCCCATCGTTGGGGCCGCCGTCGAAGAAGTAGGAAACCGGCACTTCCAGCACGTCCGCCATCTGTTGCATCCGGCTGGCCCCTACTCGATTAATGCCTTTCTCATACTTCTGGACCTGCTGAAACGTCACGCCGAGCTGGTCGCCAAGCCAAGTCTGGCTCTGGCCGACCGTTAGGCGCCGCATCCTGATGCGCTTCCCGACATATTCGTCGGTCGCGTTTGGCGCTTTATTTGCCATGGCGGAATACTCCCCGTGCTGAACCAATCAACATCATGAACCCGTGGATTGCAGGATCAAGTCGCGCCTCTGCTGGTGACAGCGCGCCAGGCTCTCGCTGATACCCAGCCTCTCCGCCGACGAACTGATCCGCATCGCCGTCAGGGAGACGACGGCCCAAGGCGCGCCAGAGCCAACGGGAACGCGATCAGCGTAGGAAGTCTCGCCGCCGCGGGTCCGCGGCAGCCGCCTTCGCCAGTGGGCACCGGTGGATCGCAACGATCAAGTCCAATAAGGGTAATCCGGCTGCCAGCGGCTGAGGCACGCAATTAAAACGGGTCGCCTCTGTGGATGCGTCAATATGGCGCGAAACATTACCAATAGTTAACTTGACTGTAATGTTATTCCGTGAGTTTGCGCTTGACGGGATGTTAACTGCGTGGTAAAAGAAGCACTGAGATCACCAAGGCAGGAGAAGGCTTCCGAAAACGTCCGCTAAGATCACCCCCCACAACGCATAAGCGCCCCAATAACATCGGCGCACAGAAGTTGGGCTGGCAATTCCCTTAAATGCCACGTTGGCACCGCGAAGATGTGCATATTTCCAAATCGGCCCAGAGGCCGCTTCGGAAATAAAGGGGTAAGGACGACACGCGCCCGCAGGAAAGCGAGGCGCGTTTTTTATTTTCCAGCACCACCACCACGACCAAACCGCCGTCCGCACCGCGTGCCCTACGCGCGGCGTTCGCATCATTATGAGGAATCCACATGCACACACTCACGAAGGCAACCATCGACCGCGTTGCCCAGCATACCGGCCGTCCCGAAGACGCCGCCACCGATCTGTTGATCGAACTTGGCTATCGCGTATTCGAAGCCGAGCGCGAACGCGAAGTGCTGCCCCCCGCATTGCTTGCGCGGCTTGAGCAGAAGCGTGAACACGCCGGTCAGGTCGTTGTCGGCGCCCGTGTCAGCGCTGACCTTGCCGCGAAGATCAAATCGACGGCTGCGGCCGCAAAGACAACCGCCTCGACCGTGATCGCCACTCTTCTCGGCGACGCGCTCAAGAGCTAACGCCCCACAAAAATTTCGCCGCCGATCCAGGCAAGGAATTCGGCGGCGAAGTTGAAAATCATGAACGAAAGTATATATGCTCAATCCTCAAGAAAAGTCAAGTGACAGCTCGAAGTTTTACACGTTCCGCCGCCGATTCATTGATGACATTCTATTCAATACTTCACTATCACATGTCACGAAGCTTGTTGGCGTTGCGATTGCCTATTCAGTCAATCGCGAGACCCGCGCGACCTATGAAGGATACTCACGGTTCGCCCAACGGCTTGGCCTCAAGCTTCGCCAAGTTCGTGAGGCGGCCGAGCAACTGAAAGCAGACGGCCGTCTGCGTATCGAGCAACGCTACGGCAAACTGCACCTGATGCCCGTTCTGATGGGTGATGCGCCGCATCATTCGACGGGCGGCCCTCAGCGGTTCTACGGTCAGCGTAGCAATTGCTGGAAAGGCATCCTGGAACAGAAAGACTTGAGCCCGGCCACGCGGGTGGCGTTCATCGGAATCGCGGCGCTGACTGATGCGACCACAGGCCATTGCGCCGAAGGTCAAGCGCAGATCGGAGAGTTGGTCGGGATTTCCCGGCGCACGATGACGACGGCTTGCCGAACACTCTGGAAAGCGAAGTTCTTGGTCGGCGGTGAAAGAGAGGGCGACCCCGACATCCTGGCCGTGCTTGATCCGACGCAGAGCGTCGCCGACCGTAGCAAGACCCATAGCAACTACCCGCGCAAATACCGTAGCAAGCGGTATAGAAAACACCCTTGCAGCCGCAATGACGATTATCGCGTCAATCCAAATGCTTGCGCTCCTACTCTCGGGACTTGTGAGACTGTTGAGACTAACGAGACCACTCCAGTGTCTAAGAAGACACTGGGCGCGTCTGGGCGACGCGGCCCGATGGATGCCCCCTACACTCAGGGACGGTTCGAGGAACTTGTCGCCTTTCTTGACGACGATTGTCGCGACGACGACGGTTGGATGACGATTGGCCGCATCATCACGGTCAGCGGCCTCAAGCCTTGGGAAATCCAAGAATTCACGATTGACGAAATTCTGCTTTACGTGCGGCACGGGCTTTTGGAACGTGACAAGCAGCGCGTTCGGATTGCGTCCGCTGGTCGAGCGGCCATCGGACTCGCCGAAGCAGCCTAATAGGGGAAAGCAACCGAATGGCGGCATCAGTGAAAACATCAGCACCTTCGAACAACGCGCGCCCCGCGGCGGACCGCAAGCGGCCTCGCGGGTCCGCTGATGTCATCCCGTTTCCCGTCGCGCGTCGCATCCACTTCATCAATAACGCGTGGAGAACCACGGCGGACATGACAGATAACGAAGCAACACAGTATTTCAGATCGATCATTGATGAACACCGCGTGCATCTGGAACGCCTCGGTGTTAGCGCCGGTCGCGTTGCGGCGGATATCAACGAACTTGAAACAATGTTCGGCGCAGCGGAAGCGGCATAACCTTTCTCCTGACCGCTGAGCCTCTAAAAAGAAAACCTTAATGAGAACAGATCGAAGATCTCGTTCCTACAGACGTTTCAAGACGCTTGTAGCCGCGATCCAATCAGATATCGGCGCGAAGACTTTGACCATTGCGCAAACTGCGCTCGTTGAACAGGCCGCTACGGTGTTGCTCCGCGCGGAACAAGTTCGCCAAAAGATTCTGACGGGCGATTCCGTTGACGATGATCAGCTTGTTCGGCTGAGCAACGCCGCGCGAAGGCTTTTAGCCGCGGTGATGCAGCTTGAGCACCGACGGAAAAAGGTGCCGCTGTCGCTTGCCGAATATCTTGAGACGGCGACATGCTGAGTTTGATCGATGCCATAAATGACCAGCGGCTCTTTTTGCCGTGGTTCGAAGGCGCGAGCTGGGACGGCTGGAAAGCGATTTTAAAGGCTGCGTACGCGTTGCCGATGACGGAGAGTGAGATCGCGTTTTTTCGTAGCGTTGCTGATCGTAATCCGCCACAGCGCCAAGTTAGGGAATGCTGGTTCGTCTGTGGCCGCCGAGCCGGCAAAGATTCAATTGCGAGTCTGATGACCGCCCACGCCGCAGCATTCTTTGATCCTCACGGTAGACTGCGCAAAGGAGAACGCGCGCTATGCGCGATTATCGCAGTTGACCGCCCTCAATCCAGAATATGCTTAAACCTGATTCGTTCCTTTTTTACAGACATCCCGCCCCTGGCCGCGATGGTGAAACGCGAAACCGTTGACGGCTTCGAGCTGATTAACGATTGCGATGTGTCTATCATCACGAATGATTTTCGATCAATCCGTGGCAGAAGTATTTTGCGCTGTACGCTTGATGAAGTCGCTTTTTACGCATCTGACAACAGCTCAGCGCCCGATTTTGAAACCTATTACGCTGCCACTCCCGGGATGGTGACAATTCCAGGCAGCATGTTAATCGGAATCTCAAGCCCGTATCGCCAGGCCGGTCTGTTGTTTGATAAATTCACGAAGCACTACGGCAAGGATGACGACGACGTTCTCGTCGTTCGGGCGCCATCGATTGCTCTTAATCCGACTCTTGATCAAACTTTTATCGACAAAGAGATTGCGAGCGATCCAGCCGCCAAGCGCGCCGAGTGGCTTGCCGAGTGGAGATCGGATATTGCGGCACTACTCGACCCAGCGCTGATCGACACCTGTATCATAAAGGGCCGAAACGAACTTCCCTACAATCCAACCATGAGGCCCGTCGCATTTCTGGACTCGGCGTCGGGGGTAGGTAAAGACGCCATGGTTTTGGCAATTGCATACCAGGACATTCTGACTGAGCGCGCCGTGCTGGCTTGCATCCGTGAAGTTCGGCCACCCTTTTCGCCGGAGCAAATTTGCGCGGAGTTTGCCGAGACAATGAGATCATACCGCGTCCACCGTATTATCAGCGACCGGTACTCATTGAATTGGGTCGCAGAACGATTCCGCGCGCATGGTGTGACGGTGGAATACTCGCATAAGACGCGCTCCGAACTTTACCGTGCTTTACTGCCGTTAATTTCCAGCGACCGCATTGAACTTCTCGATAATCCGCGACTTCGCACCCAGCTTGCGAGCCTTGAGCGCCGGGTGTCTCGTGGCACGGGTCATGAAACAATCGACGCTCCAAGCGGCCTATCAGAGGACACCGCGAATGCCGCCGCCGGGGCGCTGGTTTATGCCTCGCAGCCGCGCAGTTACGATACCGGCATTGCTGTAACTGCGGTGCCGGCTCCGGGGAGTCCGCTATGGGGCCGCGGCATCAGCGACGAACTGCGTCGCCGCGTCATGTTTATCGAAGACGATCCCAACTTGCCGCCGCCGCCGCCCAAGTACGCAACGGTGTAAAGCACCCTGATCGCTTCAAATCTTCACTACGAAAGGTCTTTCAAATGCCTACGCTATCTCTTGAAAAACTTGATGCGATTCTCGCAGATCGAAAAATCCCAATCGCGACGCGCCATGAAATCGTTCGCGAGGTGCGCGAATCCAATGACGCCGAGGCGCGCATGGCGGTTCGCATGCGCGAAAGCCTCAACGCCGCTACCCAAGAGCGTCACGGCGCTTATATCGCGAACGTCCTGGCGGCTTGCGCCCGTCTCGGCGTGAAGATCACGGCCCCGGTCGACGTGTATACGCTTGATCGGATGTTCGCAGAATCGAGCCACCCAGAAATGGATTTAAAGATGCGCTTCAATCTAAAAAGCGCGTTGAAAAACATCGGCTACCTGCGATGAACATGCGCAATGAAACCATTGAGGCCGCATACGCGGACGCTATCGCCGTGATCGACTACATTGCGGATTATGGTCTGCGGGACGCGGCGATGGAAGCGATCGCCGCAGAGCATCAGCGTCGCCAGGCCGTATTCGCCGATGCCGCACCTATGGTGCTTCGCCGGAAGCCTATTGAAGTTCCGCAAGGTGGCGCGTTGCTCGCAGAATTGGCGAAGCGCGCATTGGCGGAATAAACTTTTTGTCTGTTCGGTTTGCGCCCATCTTCCCGAACGGACGAAATGGCGCGGCATTGCCGCAGCCGACGCACGCGATTCTGGTTCGCCACCGCGTGCGCTATGCGACGGCCCAAAGTCGGGCGCATTGGGGAAACGCGGCGCGGAGCCAAATTGCGCCTTGTAGTCCATGCCAAGGTGCGTCCTCGTCTCCGCGCCGCGCACCCCACTTTTCCAATTCTCATTCAAACAACAAACAGGACAAAACGATGCCTAGGTTTACCCCGGTCCCGCGGCCGGAAACTCCCGCGCCCGCGCCGACGCTCGACTACGTGAAGCGCGCCGCACGCGAAATCATCGACGCCGCCGAAACCCTCTTGCCGGTGCTTGCAAAGATGCAGCGCGACGGCGAGATCGTGCGCGATCATCGTCGCCACCATTTAATTTCGCGCGTCGAAACAATTTTGGTCGATTCGGCCATCCAACTCACTCACACGCTGAATGCAACGTAGGCCCTTAGCTGGCCGCGCATCAGGTGCCACGCAGGGCTAACACTTTGAGGCCATTGTGGCCGGCTAAAGCTGATCATGCTATCAGTTGGCCAGGGGGAAATCTCCATGGCCAAGAAACGAAAAGCGAAAGCCCATGCCAAGAAAGCGCGGCGCCTCACAAGAGGTCATAGTTCAGGCACAGGCCGGACGCTAGATCACCGTCACCGTGACAGTGCAAACCGCGTTCTGCCTGTGGACCCCAAGCCCCCACGCCGCAAATAATAATGTGTTGAATCTGGTATACTGAATTCCAATCTAGTGCTCGGAGGATAGAGCATGTCGGAGATTAGCGCATGGACGACACAGCCGAACCCGTCGTCGGACACTCCAATCAGGAAGGGCGGCCAGCCCCCGGACCCGAAACCGCCGAAATGACCGAAAAGGAGCGGATTGTCTTTTCTTGCACGCGGAATGCTGCCTATCACGAGGATATGGAAGCGTTCTATGCGCGATGGCACCGTTTTTTCATGTTCATCGTCGTGGCGGTCGGCACAGCGTCAATAGGCGCTTCTCTCGTGAAGGAAACGACTCATTGGGCGACAGCGGGAACTGCGATTGCAGTTCTGGCTGGCCTAGTCGATCTTCTTTGGAATGTAGACGGAATGGCCCGGCTTCATTCGACATTGCGGCGGCGATGCTTTGACTTGCTCGCGCGCATGGAGGCCGATGAAGAAATCAAGGGCATTAAAGCCGAGTACGTGCGCATCATCGCAGACGAGCCGCCTGCCATGTACGCTGTGAATGCGCTGGCGTTCAATGCCGCGGTTGACGCGCTCGGTCGCCCGCCAGACCAGAAGTATAAGATGACTGAATGTCAGACCTTCTGGCGGCATTGGTTTCGATACCAGCCGACCGATTTTCCAGAGGTCGGCAACACGACCTAACCATGCCGGTGCGACCTTCGTTACGCCGTAGGTAATTTTCTGCCACGTAACATAAGGCTGGGGGATGAATTGAGGGTATTCATCGAAGCGCGCCCCAAGGGTCGCCCCGAACATAGCCCGATTGAGGACTACGTTGTCGAGGATCAGGCTGATTCTGTGCTCGGCACGTTCAAGACACAAAAAGAGGCCATCGAGTGGGCGAGAAGACAAGGACACAGTCCGCTGGTTGCTCGCGTCCGGCATTTGAATGACAAGAAACGTCCTGACCACTGGCGCGAGGCATATCACCCTATCGATCCAAAACCACCTCGCTAAATAAAGCCTCGCCATGCTTGGCAATCGCAATGGCGGTGGTGGAAGATGATCTTCTCTTGACGGCAAAAGTCTTTTCGGTCGTTAAGCGGTTCCCGACGCCTGAGATGATCGAGATGGGCGCGCACGCTCTTTACGACTTGGACGGGGAGGTTTCCAAAGAAACTCTGGCGCGGGGAGTGTTTTTGGCAATGGCACGGGGGGTCGGCCTCGTCCGGGATGAAACTTGAAGTGCACCTGATCCATAATTGCCCGAAGCGTTACATTCAAACGTCGAATGTCTTTTGCGACTCGCCTGATGTCTTTTGCCTTGTTGGGGAACGGAAGTCGCACGCGCTTGTACGGGTTGCGATCCAGCCGCTGGAAATCCCAGCCGCCTACGCCACCAATCACCAGACCAAAGTGATTTAGTTGATTTCGATTTTGCCTGCATATCTCGAAGACATCGAGAGCATTCGATATTGCGGACCGAAGTGGCGCATCGTCCTTTAGTCTATTGGCGGCAAGAGCCTTGATGCGAATTATAAAATCAATATCGTTTAACTCATGGCCTAGTGCCATATATTCAGACTCCGGGCAGTCGAGTAGCGTGGCAAACAGCCCGAACAGTTTGTCTTCACTTAGGTTCCATCGGAACGTAATAACGCCCAGTGCATGAAGCCTTTGCGCTTCAATTTCGGAGTTCGCTTTTATCCATGGGTCAGTCGCCAATGATCGGAATTCTGTCGTTCGGCGGCGAACGCGCTTAAGATCGACTGAAAGGTATCTTCTCATGGCGCGCCAACCCACAATCCGACAATGAACAATACAGTAGAAGAATAGGAATAGAGCCGCACATCAACGCGCGGAATAGAGCCGCACATCAACGCGCTGATTTTTTTCCCGGCCCTCAATCGCCGATTTTCGCCCCTCCGGTCGTATTTTGTTGCAGGTGAAGACATCTGACAATGGGCCGGATGCGCGGCAAAAACCCTCCATAATCGGCCTTGATGTCACGGCGATGGCGATGCGATGTATTCAGGCGACGCGCATTGCCGCACCCTCGATTTTCTCGCTTGGATACTGACCGGAAAATGCCCATTTACCCGTCAGTGAATTCCTTCAAAGCGGGAAATCGTCAATGGCCACGCAGCTTGCTCCGGTTAAGCCACGACACGTAAACCGGACAGTTCCCGTTCGCCCGGCTAATGCCGAGCTACGGCAGCGGGAATACCTCACTGCCGCCGAGGTGGCGAAGCTAATGGCTGCGGCTCGCCGGCATGGCCGCTACGCCCATCGGGACGCGACTCTGATCCTGATCGCCTACCGGCACGGCCTACGCGCCAAGGAAATCTGCGATCTCGAATGGTCCCAGGTCGAATTCGGCCGCAATGCGACGCTGCACGTCCGCCGCGCCAAGAACGGTAAGCCATCGGCGCATCCGCTGCGCGGCGACGAGATCAGGGCCTTGCGGGAACTTCGCCGTCAGTTCCCCGACAGCGGCTTCGTGTTCGCGACGGAGCGTGCTGGCCCGTTCACGCCCGATGCCGCTAATCGCCTCGTCAAACGCCTTGGCGAGCGCGCTGGCTTCGATTTCCCCGTGCACGCGCACATGCTCCGCCACGGCTGCGGCTACGCACTGGCGAACGCTGGCCACGATACAAGAGCCATCCAGGACTGGCTTGGCCATCGGTCGATCTCGCATACAGTGAGGTACACGGAACTGGCGCCGACGCGGTTCAAAGATTTCTGGCGAGACTAACGGCGTCCACCTACAGCGGGATTTCGACGCGCTCGTGCGTCGCCCCGCCTGCGAGCGACCGGTATCGTCCATGACGGTCGCTCCACAGCGCGGCGGCGGTAAGCGATGGAGCTGCCGCCGCGCATTCTTTCACTTGCCGGCGAGCCATAACCGTAGGCAGCCGAAAACGCACATTCCAGCAATCCCGCCGGCGAAGCTGTTATATGACACCGTTGTATGCGGGTTGAATTCAGCGTCGAACGCCCCGCCTAAAAAGCCGCCGATGATCAGGCCTGCAATCAGTCCAAAGACCCAAATCGCGATTGTGCGTACCATAGCCGTTCAATCCCCCGTCCCATTCGACTGTAACGCAACGCCGGCTGAACCGTAAGCCGGCCCTGCCATCAACGCCGCCGTTTGACCAACGGCGCGTGTCTTACCGTAAGCGACCGATCTGGAACGAGCCAATGGAACGCCCGCTGGCGCGCGCTACATCGCGCCGGGCCATCGCGTCATCGTGCGCAAACAAACGCATCATCGTCACGCTCTGCCGGATATTCCCCGAATGCGAGGAACTATGTACGACCGCTCCGATCTCAAATGGGACGGTAACCGCCTTCGGGTGCGCACCGGCCGCTTGCTGGCGACCATCGAACAGCACGACACATGGCCGGGCATGTGGCGCGTGCGCCATAACGGCCGGCTATCAGACCTGACAAATCGCGCCCGTGCCAAAGACGCCACCGTCGTGCTGGCACTCGCGTCGCTTAATCATGCGATGCCAGCAGCGGCATAGAGGAGTCATTAAATGTTCAAGTTCCGCAAACGCGCCCAGCCGGACGATCCTGCGGCTAAATTTCGGGATGCCATCGCCGACGCTTGCCAGCGGGCGGAAGACGCCAGCGCGCACCTTCCGCTATTCGTCCGGCGAGCCCTGTTCGCCGACGTGGTCCGTGCACTTGAGGACCGTGCGTCGATCATGCGCGTGCGTCACGCAGTGCGTGCTGCGTGAGTCCGATGTTCCCCCATGAGCAGACCTCATTTGCGGTCTCGCCTCAATGCAGCGATGGGCCAAAAGCCGACATCAGGCCTCTAGTCGTCCAGCATCAGCCTTCGCGTTATTGAAGAGTGCGCGGCATGTCCACGCGAAGTCGTCCGCGCAAATGAGGAATGCGCTTTAAGTTCATCTTCGTCGCGAGTGCTCGTATAAGAAATAGTTCCTCTTTTGTTGTGATGGCGTACTCCGCAAATTCGTGCTGTCCATCGTAAAAGTCAGTATTCGATATGGCTGTTTCAAATAATTCCAACCAATCATTCTCTCCCGGGGCTGATGCCCCCTCGTGAAAAGGCAGCTTTTGTCGATCACGAATGTACTCAGGCAGTTCGCCAGAATACAAATCGTAGAGGGCGCGCAGCGGTACCTTTCCCACCGGCGCAACACCACCCTGCTTGACCATAGCCGACTCGGCTAGTTCGCTGGCATAGCCGACGAGTGCTTGATCGAGGAACGGCTCGCGAATTTCGAGCTGAAAGCGCATCGAGCAGCGGTCGACCCTTTGCAGATTTGCCCTGTGCATCATGCTTAGGCATTGTTTCTGGACGTACCTGCCCACGCCATTTAATTGCATGAATGCCTGTTCGAGGGGTTCGTAACCTGCGAACAATTCATCGGCACCTTCACCGCATAACGCGACACGAAATCCATCTTCATGAATGCGTTGCGAGACCAGATAGGTATATAAGCTCGGTCGTATCACCGCAGGCTCGAAAGACTCTACGGTACCCACCACAGTCTCGATCAGCGACAGCGTTTCACTACCATGCGGCTCAACCTGCACCTCATGCAGGTCGAAGCCGGTATCATCAGCATAGCGCCTGGCATATTCGCCATCAGGTGCATTGGGGCCAACGGCGATGTAACCGCTTAGTGACGGATCGTACCGTCGCGCGTAGTGCACAAGCAGGGTGCTGTCGATGCCGCCGCTGAACAACGCCGCGACAGGAAGATTAGGTGGCATACGCACATGGACGGCGGCCGCGAGGAGGTCGTCCAACTCTCGGGCCGACACCGCATTCTCGGTGTTCGCCGCTGGTAATAGGTAGTGGCGGCCGCAAAAGGTACGAGTGAGCATGAAGCCTGGCGGCAACAGTAACGCGTCACCGTCGCTCGCCTCCAGCAGTGGTCGTATCTCCGAGCAAAACAAAAAGCCGCCGTTAGATCGAATCAAGTAAAGCGGTTTTACCCCGAAAGGGTCGCGTGCGGCGAGAAATTCGCCAGTCGCGGTATCCACGACGACAAACGCGTACATGCCCGATAAGCGCTTGATCCCGGCAGATCCCCAAACCCGCAGCACATTGACCACCACTTCGGTATCGCATTCACTGCGGAAACGTACACCGAGAGCCTCCAACTCCCGACGCAAAGCACTGTGATTGTAGATTTCGCCGTTGAAGGAAACGAGATAGCGCTCATCGAACGACGTTTGCGGCTGGATGCCATGCGCGGCATCGACGATGCGCAAGCGTCGAGTGCACATTGCGATGTTGTTCCCGACCGTGACAACTGGATCGGTAACATCGCCCCGGTGCAGCATTCCGGCGATCAGGCGCCGTACAGTTTCATTTGCGCCATCCCAATTGATGGCAACCGCAATGCCGCACAAAATCGCCCCCGCGAACGCACGCCACAAATGAAACCTATTCAGCTTTGGTTAATCATTGGTTTCAACTTACCAAGGGGCGACACCTAGGCCCCGACACGAGGCCAATGTCGCAGTTGGGTCAATCGCGCCCGGTTCAGCCAAGCCCGTTGGAGCAGCTACTTCCGAAGATAGCCAAAAGCCGACTAATCGGCACGCTGGCGCGCGGAAGGCAATCCGGCAGCTCCACGATGTTTTTGGGCCGCAAGCGCCCCTTGTCAGCCAGCTTCGGGGCGGATCTGAAAAGGTAGAAAACCAACGTCATTGCCACCCCAGCCCGGATACTGGATAGTGGCACCCCTTCCGCCGCAGGCAGTGCAACGTGCGCGTTGGCTAGCGTGTCGCTTGGTGCGGCGGCTCCCCACCGGATAACAGCCGGTGCGCACGCGAACGGCGCATGATGCTGGCAGCGTTCGCACCAAAGCCAGACCCATGGCGTGGTCCGCTGCAATTCGCCCAGCGTCGGGCGCGGACCTGGACGTGACTTGTGTCGCGCTCTGGATTCCCAATACGCAGCATCGCGAAGGATTAAGTGGTTTGGCTCGCCGCTCATGACCGCAAAAATGCCAACGGCAGGCTTGGAGTCCAGCCGCTACGAATAAGTGCCCATGCGGCTTGCGCCTACAGCAGGCTGCATTCAATCCGTGCGGCAATCGGTGTCGTCCACGACTAACCAGGGCGGATCGAGGGTCAGGCCGCGCGTTCAACATCCCTGACGCGATGATGCCGGGGGCTTTGACTCCTTGCCCGGCCGGAACGGAAACGAACTGCGGGGACAACCGCACCGCCAGTGCTGGGCGGAGCTAGGAATCGTGCGAGACCATAGGAACCCCTAAAAGGTAACTTGCGGAGTATGAATAGTGGAACTGAAACTAGCGCGTCGCCGCCGAACACCTATATTCCGGCAACGCGACATCACCCGCGCGGTGAAGGGAGTGACGGCCGCCGGCGTTGCCGTTGACCGTGTAGAAATCGACAGTGACCGTCGTATCGTGGTCGTAGCCAGCCAAGGCGACACACGAGCGACCGCCACGACAAATCCGTGGGATGAAGCGATCGCGAAGCTGGCAGCATAGTCATGAGCAAGATTCGCCTGCCATACGTTCAAGCATTCCGGGACAAGAAAACCGGGCACCCGTACCACTACTTCCGCCGCCCTGGCTTCGACCGCGTGCCCCTGCCGGGCTTGCCCGGATCAGCGGAGTTTATGGCGGCATATCAAGCTGCGCTCGCGCAGCCAGCCGCCGAGATCGGTGCGGCCAAGCGTAGCCGCGCCGGCAGCGTCAGCGCCGCCATAATGGCCTACTACCAGTCGCCGCTCTACTTCGGCTCGCTGGCGCCCGGAACGCAGGCGATGCGCCGCGCCATTCTGGAACGGTTTCGCGTCGAACACGGCGACAAGCCGATTGCTATGCTGCCGCAGAAGTTCATTGCTCTGACGCTGGCGCGGATGCGCCCATTCGCGGCGCGCAACTGGCTCAAAGCCATTCGCCACCTGATGCAATTTGCGGTCTCGGTCAGTCTAAGGAAGGATGATCCGACACAAAGCATCAAGCTGCCGAGCGTCAAGACTGACGGCATCTACACCTGGACCGAACAGGATATCGAGGCTTACGAGGGCGCTCACGCAATCGGCACCAAGGCTCGGCTTGCCTTCGCCCTGCTGCTCTACACAGCACAGCGGCGCTCTGACGTGATCCGCATGGGACGGCAGCATATCCGCGACAGCATCTTGCAGGTTCGGCAAGCCAAGACCGGGACCACACTGGACATCCCGGTGCATCCCAAGCTGCAGGAGATTATCGACGCCACACCGGGCGAGCATCTGATGTTCCTGACGACCAAGACCGGCAAATCCTACAGCGCCAACGATTTCAGCGATCAGTTCAGAGTATGGTGCGACGATGCCGAACTGCCGAAGGACTGTTCGGCTCACGGCTTGCGGAAGGCCGCGTGTCGGCGTCTTGCCGAAGCTGGATGTAGCGCAAACGAGATTGCCGCTATCTCAGGTCATGCCTCGCTGAGCGAAGTGCAGCGGTACACGAAAGCAGCTGAACAACTGCGTATGGCGCAGAACGCGATGGCGAGATTAAAGGGGCGGGCTCCAAAAACCAAAGGGAGCCTTGATTAGAGGCTCCCTTGGCGCGTGACTCCCCTTTCGGGGAAGAGGACACCCATACGGGGCCTCGCAAGCATTATAACTATTTCTATTACTGGATAGTTTCAAGCCCCGATTTGTGGGAACCAATTGCTCAATAGGGATAAAATCTCATTGAACTCGGCCTCGGGCATGCGCTTTATCCCACCCTTACCCGGGGTCAACCGGCTGACCGCGACCGTAGTAATCTTGTCGCAAATCGCCCAGGAATTGGCCCGGCCATCAATGGTTGTCTGTTGTTTGTACGCCCATCGATTCCCCGTCTGGTCTAACGACGAACAGGGGATCACGGTCACAGTGCCGTAGAGGGTATTTCGGTATGAGACGATTATAACCGCCCGGCACTTCCAAAATTCCGGCAAGTGAGCATCTTTTGGAAAATCGCACCAATATAGCTGGCGGATCTTCGGTGCAGCCTTGATTCGGGGCCTGACTTTTGGCGGCCTGTCTTCAGAGGCCTCTGGCACCGCCGTGACGGCGATCCGCGCCTCCTTAACGAAAATCTTCATCGTCATGGTAGTCGCCGCCTTCCAACGGGACCCTTAGCGTTAACGAATCAATACGCGCTTCAGTTTTAAAACGCAAGAGTCATGAGTGCGGATAAGAGTAGAAAACCCTTCCAATATCGGCTCTAATGGCTTATTTAACGCACGTAGGCGCTAATCGACCATAAGTGACATGCCCAAAAGAGAACGCGATAGGTTCACGGTCCTTGCGCCTGATATCGCATCACCGCGAATTGTTGCCGCTATCGACAAAGCGTTGGAGGAAAATCAGCGGGAGCGGATTGAACTACTAAAGCTACGCGAAATAGCAGTGAGCCGCCATGGCGATACAGCGCTCCAGTCAATGCCACTTAGCCAAAAAGAGCCTGAACCATCGATCAAGGTCGATCAGCGCGAGGCAGAAAGTCTGAATGTCGCGATCTTAATTGCTCTCTACAAGAGCGACAAAGATTCTCCCTACCGTCAGCTCCGCTACCGGACGCGTGAGCATTACGACAGCATGATGCGCCGGATCGAACGCGACATAGGGACCGAATTAATCCGAAATATTGATGCCGAGCGTCTCAAACAAATTCATGCTTCATGGACTATCAGCGGCGCTCCGACGGCTCATGGCTTGATTGGGATGCTTCGCGGGCTAGCAACATTCGGTGCGACTACACTCAAAAATAAGGAGTGTATTGAGCTTAGATTTGCAATCTCCCAAGGGGGATTCAAGGCCGCCAGATCTAAGGTTAAGCTGCTAACTGACGAACAAATTTTGGCGATAAGAAAGCAGGCTCACATGATGGGCCTTCATTCCATCGCCCGTGCACAGGCCTTACAATTTGACTGCCGACTTAAGCAGAGAGACGTGATCGGCGAATGGGTGCCGCTCTCCGAGCCCGGCGACAGCTATGTGACATGGGAGGGGCGGAAGTGGCTGCGCGGTATTCGGTGGGAGGAGATCGACGCGAACCGCGTGCTGCGGCACATTGCTAGCTGGGGGCAAAAGGAAATTGAAATTGATCTGAAGGAGGCCCCTATGGTCATGCAAGAATTTGGCGACGGTGAATGGCCGAAGCGCGGCCCGGTCATCACCGCCGAGGCGACCGGCAAGCCTTGGGTAGGTGTTGAGTTCCGCCGCATGTGGCGCACCGTGGCGCGGGCGGTGGGCGTCCCAGATGACGTTAAGAACATGCACGTTCGATTCTCGTAATGAACGGAAGCCCGGCAGTCCCCGGGGTCAAACGACAAAGGTGAACATCCCAGCAACGTTCAACTGTCAAATCGCGGCGGGTTTGACAATTATAGGCGAAAAAGCCCGCTAAACACGGGTACTTCCGAATATCCCGATGACCCAGACAGGTTCGACGGGTTTGATCTCAGCCGCGCGCCTTGCGCGGCACCCCTGGCCGATGGGTGAATAATGGGGGTTTTACGCCCCTTCCGCAATAGTCACCCCTTGCCGCCGATGCCTCAAGAACCGCGCGCAAACAAGCCCCACCGCGGCGATCACGACGGCGCCGATCAGGGGCGGCACGTGAATCCCCAGATGCCCGAAGGCAAAGCCGTAATAGACCGGCCCGATGGCCTGACCGGAAAAGAACGCGGACGAATGCATCGACACCGCGGCGCCCCGCGCGGTCTGCGTGAGATCGGTGACGTGAACCTGGATGCAATTATGCAGCATGTAAAAGCCGAGCCCGAACAGCATGAACACCACGGCCTGCACGTACCATTGCATGTTCAGCGCGATCAGGACGAAAGCCGTCGCGGCGCCGACCGTCCCGGACAGCATCAATTGCTTTTCGCTCAAATGGGCGACGAGGAACGGCAGCGCCAGCGAGA
>Ga0335081_10002503_pt1 | contig 28960 bp, 23 predicted proteins | sample Lox_Sample_35_FD_206713 | JGI IMG/M metagenome (GOLD analysis project Ga0335081, IMG submission 206713) | Soil microbial communities from Loxahatchee National Wildlife Refuge, Florida, United States - Lox_Sample_3.5 | ecosystem: Environmental > Terrestrial > Soil > Wetlands | place: USA...
ATCCATCCCGCATATTCTTTTCAATATGTATGCGCTGTTCGTGATCGGCGTGGGATTGGAGCGCTACTTTGGCCGTGGACGCTACCTTGTGCTTTACGCCCTCGGCGCGTTCAGCGGCAACGTTCTTTCGTTCCTGTTCTCGAGCGGGTACTCGGTGGGTGCCTCCACGGCGATCTTTGGACTGATCGGCGCCGAGGGCGTCTTCCTCTATCAGAACCGGCAACTGTTCGGCAGGCGGTTCGGCAGCGCCATCGGAAACGTGATCTTCATTGTCGTGGTGAACCTGGTGTTTGACTTTGTCCCAGGCAGCGGCATCGACTATTGGGGTCACATCGGCGGGCTCTTGGGCGGACTGATCTTCACCTGGTTTGCCGGACCGCGCTGGGAGGTCGAGACGCTTTACCCCTCGCCTTGGCCGCCTCCCATGCAGAGCATGGCGCCGGTGGCGCATTTGGCCGACAAACGGGAAGCTCGTGAAGTTGTCACCGGCGCAGCAGTGGTGCTTTTGATTTTTGGAGCATTGGCAGTGATCGGGATGGTTTATCCGCTCGTTCCCTAGCAGGGATCGAGAAACGAAAACGGACGGGCCAGGGCCCGTCCGTTCTTATGTTTGCGTCTGCCCCTAGAGATTTTTCGTGCTGCGCGGATCAAAGGCATCGCGCAAGCCATCGCCCATCAGGTTGATGCACAGAATGGTGAACACGATGAACAGACTGGGGAAAACCCACATCCACCATACACCCCTTAAGATGAACGACTGTGCCTGATCCATCATATTGCCCCAGGTGGCGGTCGGCGGCTGAACCCCCAGACCCAGAAACGAAACGTAAGCCTCGGTGAGGATCGCATTGGCCAGGCCCAGGGTGGCTGCCACAATGATGGGACCAAGCGTATTGGGAACCAGGTGATTGAAAAAGATGCGCGGCGAATTGGCTCCCAGGGCCTTGGCGGCCGTGATATAGTCCAATTCCTTCAAAGAGAGCACGTTGGCACGCACGATACGTGCCAGATACATCCACGAGGTCAAACCGATAACCAGGATGACGATACCGACGCTGCCGCTGAAGGTTCGGCCCAGAACGGTGAAGGTCGGGATATCTCTGCCAAGGAATTTCGCGAGAACGATGAGCAGAAAGAGGGAGGGAATGGCCAGCATGGCTTCGGTGAAGCGCATCAGGACCGCATCGATCCAGCCGCCAAAATAGGCGGCCACCCCGCCGATCACCGTACCGAGCGAGACCTCCAGGGCTACAGCCAGGATCCCGATAAACAGCGAGATCTGTCCGCCGTAGATGATACGGTTGAAAACATCCCGCCCCGTGCTGTCGGTTCCGAAGATATGTCCGGCCGCGGGCGCGGTAAGCCGGTTGTACAAGTCGCCTGAGTTGGCTGCGATCTCCGGCACAAGGATCGAACCAATGATCACGAAGAGGAACAGCAGGGTGATCCCTGCTGCGCCGATCAATGCCAGACGGTGCTTGCGAAACCTCCGCCAAGCCAACTGACCGGGCGTCAGGGCGAGGCCGGGGGATTCAGCGCCCTTTAAATCCAAAGCGGGAACGGAAACAGTTTCAGTAGTCATGGCATCAACTCAATCGAATGCGCGGATCGACCAACGTGTACGCCAGATCCACAATGATGGTAAAGAATACGACAGCCGATGAAGTCAGCAGGAGCACACCCAGCACTACCGGATAATCACCACGTTCAGCATATTCCCAAAAAAGCCGTCCCATGCCGGGCCAGGCAAAGATCGATTCGGTCACCAGCGCCCCTCCCAACAGGAATGGAATATCCAAACCCACCACGGTGACAAAGGGCAGGATCGCATTGCGCAGGGCGTGTTTGAAAAGCACGGTGCGCGTGCTGAGGCCCTTGGCGTGCGCCGTGCGCACGTAGTCCATGCCCAGCACCTCCAAAATACTGGAGCGCAAATAGCGGGAGTAGCCGGCGGTTTGGATGGCCACCAAACAGAAGACCGGCAGCACGAGATGAACGGCGAGTTGGATCGGATTCGTAGGGTCCCAGATGTCGGCCCCGGTGGGGAGGTAGGGCAGGCCCCATTCCTTGAACTGCACTGCAAAGATCTGAATGCAGCCCAGGGCGATGAAGAAGATGGGCATCGAATAGCCGATGAAGGAGAAGGAAGTGATCACGTTGTCCGTAAAGGAGTATTGCCTGACGGCCGCGACGACGCCCAGGATCAAAGCAATAATGATGATGAAGACTTCCGCGGTGCCCATCAGGATGAGAGTCATCGGCAGGCGCTGCTTGATCATTAAGAGCACGGGTTGGTGAGAGAAGAATGAGGAGCCCAGATCGCCCTGCAATGCCAGGCCAAGCCATTTAATATATTGAATGGGAATGGGTTGATCCAGCCCCAGGCGCACCCGGATCGCCTGACGGTCCGCCTCCGTCATATTCGGTCTGTTGGCATACTCAGCCATGGGGTCCGACGAAAGACGCGTCAGTATAAAACACAGCATCGTGATTATGAACAGGATCAGAAAAGCCTGTGCAAGCCGGCGTACGATGTAAGACCACATCGCCTAGTTCCTTTCTCTAAGAATACCAATATTAGCACAAAAGCGATATTTTTGGAAAGTTTTCGTTCTGATGGAACACTCCCGCCCGGTCCATTCGCGAACCAAATCCGCCCCGAGTTCCGGCGGGAGATCCGCCGCTAGAGAGTGACCTGCAAGGAGGATCCTCCTTGCAGGCCACATAAACCTCATTGGAACAGCTGATGTTATTTAACATCCCACTGGGTAATGCCATAGCCCCAGTAGCTGTTGGCGCCCATCTTGGGCAGAATCAGACGATCCGTGTAACCGGATACATTGGCGCGTGCATACAGGGGGATGAACAGTACTTGGTTGTACTGGTATTCCTGGATCGCATTGTAGGCAGCCTTGCGGGTCGCAGGATCCGCGGAGGCGATGCCGGCCGCAACCAATTTGTCCATCTGACCGCTCTGATCGCAGTAGTGATAGTCGTTCTGACCGCTCTGATTGCTCTGGCTCGGAACGCCTGCGCACGAGAAGGTGTAGCCCGGATCTGGATCGGGGTAGAAGCCGGTGGTGTAGATGCCCATATCGAACTTACCGGTCATCAGGTCAGCACCTGAGCTGTAGTCGCCGAAGAACGTGCCGGCCGGCAGAGGATTCGGCTTGAGTTCGACACCGATCTTCTGATACATGTCGTGCAGGGCGTTCATCGTGTCAATGCGCACTTGCTTGTTGGTCGTCTCGACGCCGATGGAGAACTTCACGGGCTGGCCGTTGCAGGTACCGGCGCGGATGCCGTCCGCACCCTTTGCATAGCCGGCCGCATCCAGCAGTTGATTGGCCTGGTCCGGATCATAGGGATAGGGGGTCAGCTTGGTATCGTACCAGGGGGAGTTTGGCCACAAGGAGGCAGGCACACTGACTGCTCCATATAACAGGGTCTTGGCAATCGTTTCGCGGTCGGTGGCGAGCATGAAGGCCTTGCGCACATTCGCATCCTGGAACGGGCAGAAGCCGGCTACATCGCTGTTGCCGATCACGTTGCCGCTGGCATCCTTGATGGTGCTGTTGGTGATGCCGAGGTTGAAGAACAGATGCTCGAAGCTTGGGGTCTGACCTACGAGCACGTGAACCTTGGGCTCCAAAGCCTTGATGGTCGGGATATCGGATTCAGTGAAGTCCGGATTAAAGTCCACATCGCCGGTCTTCAACGCGGCCAGAGCCGTTTCGGGATCGGGAACGAATTTGATGTCAACTTCGCCGAGTTTGGGCTTGGATCCCGACCAATCGGGATTGGGAACCAGGGCCATGTGATCGCCAGCCACCCATTCCTTGATCATGAAGGGGCCCGCCACAACTGTCGGCGAGTGAATCTCAGGATCCTTCTCCAGGCCCGTCTTGCCCTGCAGGACATGGGCGGGCAGGAGTCCACCGCTTGCACCCTGTGCACCCACCGCGAAGAGCGTATACCACGGAGCATAGAGCTGTTTGAAATGAACCACGGCGGTGGTATCGTCGGGGGTGTCAATGCCTGAAATCTGATCCCAACCGGCACGGCTGATGGGGGCGTTCTTGGGGTCTTCCTGGGATTGCCAGGTGAAGAGCACATCCTTCGAAGTCAGCGGCTGTCCATCGGACCACTTCAGGCCCGGCTTGAGGTGGAAGGTGATGGTCAGACCATCAGCGGAAACGCCGCCATTGGCCGCTGAGGGGACATCCGCCGCCAACTCAGCAACCAGCTGGTCATTCTCGTCCCATGTCAGAAGACTGGCATCCACGATCTGGTCGAGCCAGGCAGCATACGTCATGTTGCTGTATTCCAGTCTGACGTTATCGGGCTCTTGAGAATAGGAAACGGTGACCTTCTTTACAGCGGCCGTTCCTCCTGCACCGCCGCAGGCCGAAAGAACCATACTGGCCAGCACAAGCACAGCGAGCAGAATGTACAGTTTTCGATTCATGATTTCTCCTCCTACAGAGAATTTTAGGATTGGGTAGTGAATAAACCTACCGGATTGGATTCGACAAACGACAAGGGTTCAGCGATTGGTCGTCACCTCAGATTTGAATCTCACCTCCTTCCAAGTCTTTTGAGATTACATGATTATACAGCAAAATAGGGTTGTCAATATACCGGAATCGGGATTCCATATCCGTTCAACTGGACCCGGGAGGGATCCTGCGGCCACAGGCCCGGGACCTTCGCTCCGCAATGTGGGCATTGGCCGGAGGCCGTGATGTGATATTCCGAAATGACATATCCTGATCGCTTGATCAATCTTGCGTTGCAGTGCGAACAGAACGTATCTTCGTATTCTTCGACGCGGCCCGGGAGATTGCCGGAGTATACATAATGAAGTCCGGCTTCGCGTCCGATTTCCGCGGCGCGCAGGAGAGTGCGGGCGGGCGTGTTGGCCGGCTCGGTCATCTTATAGTCTTTATGGAAGGCGGTCACATGCCAGGGGATATCGTTGGATACGCTTGCGATGAATCTTGCAGCATCCCACAGTTCTTCGTTCGAATCGTTGAAGCCGGGGACGGTCAGGGTCACCACCTCGACCCACAGGCCAAGTTCATGGGCGCGTTTGATCCCGTCCAGCGTATGCTGAAGCACCCCGCCCAGTTTCCGATAATTCTGGTCGCTCATGGATTTCAAATCCACCTTATAAGCATCGATATATGGTCTGAGGTACTCCATCACTTCGGGTGTATTGTTCCCGTTCGAAACATAGGCGCACATCAAACCTGCGGCTTTGGCTTCCCGAAAAACTGCGACCGCCCACTCGCTGGTGATCAGCGGCTCGTTGTAGGAAGAGACGACCGCCGAGGCCTGGGCGCGCCGGGCCGCCTCGATCATTCCCTGGGGTGATATTTTTCGGACAAATTGGACCGATTCCTCCGAAGCCGGATCGCGCAGCGCCTGGGAGGTCAGCCAGTTCTGGCAGTAGCCGCAGTGATAATCGCAGCCCAGCATCCCGAAGGTCAAGGCGTTCGAACCGGGCAGTACGTGAAAAAACGGCTTCTTTTCGATGGGGTCGGATTGCAGCGCCGCGACGTAACCCCACGGCACGCGCAGTTTTCCTCCCTCATTGAATCGCACCTGACAAATTCCGCGCCGGCCCTCGCGAATTAAACAGCGGTGTCCACAGGCAAAACACCGCACTGCATCATCTGGCAGGCGCTCGTAGAGCGTCCCTTCAACCGTCAATTGATCCAGCGTATTTGCCAATGTGGACATCCACATCTCCTGCAGTCAAGCCGCTTAATTCGGACTATTTTACTATTATAATCCAATCATGTTAAGTATTGTCGTTCAGGCCGGCGGTCAATCCTCGCGCATGGGACAGGATAAGGCCCTCCGGCTTTTTCTTGGCCGTCCGTTGATCCAGCGCGTGATCGAACGATTGCGGCCCATCGCCGATGAGCTGCTTGTGACAACCAATCATCCGGAGGATTATGCCTTCCTCGAGCTGCCGCTCTTCCCGGACCGCAGACCCGGACGCGGCGCCCTCGGCGGACTCTACACGGCGCTTTTCTCCGCCAGGCATTCCATCGTCGCGGTCGTGGCGTGTGATATGCCATTTGCAAATGCCGGGCTTTTTCTAGCCGCGTCCGGCATCCTGGTCCGGGAAGGAGCGGACCTGGCCATCGCCAAAACGGAGGAAGGTTATGAGCCGCTGCATGCAGTCTATCGCCGGGAGACTTGCCTGCCTGCCATCGAAGCCGCGATCGCTTCGGACAAATGGCGCATGGACGCGTGGTTTCCACAGGTGAAAATGCGCCTGCTGACACCGGATGAAATTAAACGTTACGATCCGGACGGCCTTGCATTTTCAAATATCAATACTCCTGAGGAATTCACACAGGCCGAACAACGCGCTCAACTGTCTGACTCGGCGACTACCTGACTACCAGCACCGGGCACGGCGCGTGGCTGACGACTTTGTGGCTGGTGCTGCCGAGCACCAGCTCGGCAATCGTACTTAATCCGCGCGAGCCCATGACGATCACCGTGCTGTCGCGCGTTTTTGCAACGTTGATGATTGCCTCGGCGGGCGAACCCTCGATGAGTTCGGTGTGGATCTCTCCCGGGATCTTTCCAACGGCATCCTGCGCTTTTTGAAGAATCGCATTGGCCTGCTTCATGCGGGCGTCAATCGCCTGCTGAAGATTGGGTTCGCCCAGGTATGGGGGGATGCCGTCGAAGGCAACGACAATGCGCAGAATCTCAGACTTCATGGTGCGCGCGAGATCGCCCGCCTCTTTTGCGGCATGTATGGAATGTTCGGAACCATCTACGGCCAGGAGAATCTTTTCGAACATGGGGACTCCTTTCTGCAGTGTCTAAATCAAGTATACAACCCGTGAGGCACAATTTCAAATCTTCATTAATGCCTGCTGCAACAGGTCGACCTCTTCAATTGTATTGTAATGCACCGCCCCGACCCGCACCATGCCGCCGCGGTCTTCCACGCCGAGCCGCTCGGTGACGTTCAGGGCGTAATAATTTCCGTCCCAGACATAGATATTCTGCTCCGCCAATTTCTCGGCGATTTTGCGCGGCTGAAGATCCTTCAAACGGAATGAATAGGTTGCCACGCGTTCCTCGAGCCGGCGCGCGTCGCTGAGGCCAAAGATCGTGAGTTCAGGAACCGACTGCAAAGCGGAAAGGAGCGCCCGGCTCACTTCGATTTCGTGTGTGTGGACGGCGGCCATGGCTTTCTTCAATTCGAGCCGGCGGCCCGTGTAGTCTGTCAGGGCTTTGTCGTTCACGCCAAACTCCCTGCCGATCCATTCGAAGTATTCCACCGCACCCAGCACGCCTGCCAGGCCCTCGTGATTTTGTGTGCCGGTCTCGAATTTCCCCGGCAGTTGATTTGGGGCGGGACGAACCTTGTAGGCGAATAACTTCTCCAGCAATTCACGTTTCCCGTATAGGATGCCGCAATGGGGTCCAAAGAATTTGTAACTTGAGGAAATTAAGAAATCGCAGTCCAGTTTCTGTACATCGATCGGGCCGTGTGGGGCATATTGGACTGCATCAACGTACACCAGCGTTCCGGCCTCATGCGCCGTCTTGATGATCTTGGCAACCGGGTTGATCGTTCCAAGCGAATTGGAGGCATATCCGACCGCCAAGAGCCGAGGCTTTCGTTCGAGTGCTTTCTGCAAATCATCCAATTTCAATGTACCATCTTCCACATCGAAATCCACCCAATTAACTTTAACGCCTCGATCCTGTGCGGCCAGGACCCACGGCGTGACGTTGGCATCATGATCGAGTCGAGTGACCACGATCTCGTCACCTTCCTTCCATTCCCGCGAGATCGAGCGGCTGATGTGAAGCGTGAGGGTCGTCATGTTCGCGCCGAAGACGATTTCATCCGCGCCCGAGGCGTTATAAAAATCCGCCATGGCTTGATGCGCTTCATCCAGGATTCGATCGGAGGCGATGCTGGTTGCAAATGCGCCCTCATGGTTCGCGTTGCATTCCAGCAGATATTTGTTGATGCGGTCCAGCGACGGCTTGGCGATTTGAGTTCCGCCGGGATTGTCGAAGAAGATCGCTCGTTTACCGAGGGAAGGGAATTGGTTTCGGATCGCCGATAGATTGAGGGTCATGGTGGTTCTCCTTGTCTATGTCATTGCGAGCAGAGGCGAGCAGAGGGCTTCGTTCGGCGGGCCATGCCGCCTCAGGTGGTCTTCGGTTCGTAATCACACAGACTGCGAACCGGGCATTTTGGGCAATCCGGTTTGCGGGCATGGCACACTTCGCGCCCCAAACGGATCAAATTCAAATGCGCGGCATAATAGGTCTCGGGCGGCAATAGTTTTTCAAGATACGGATGGGCCTGCTCCACGGTCAGCTTGGCGGGGCGCAAACCGAGGCGGCCGGTGACTCGGTAGATGTGCGTGTCTACCGGGAAGGCGGGACGGTTGAGCGAGAAGCATAACACGATCGCGGCGGTCTTCGGTCCTACGCCGTTGAACTTCATCAGCCAGGCCCGCGCCTCTTCCAGCGGCAGCTCCTGCAGGAACCATAGATCAAGATTGCCCCGTTCGGCGGTGATTTCCCTCAGCACTTTTTGAATGCGCGGACCTTTCTGGTTCGCCAGGCCCGCCGGTCGGATGGCACGGACCACTTCTTTGGTTGCGGCATCGCGCACGGATTCCCAGGTCGGGAATTTTGCCCGCAGCGCGTGAAAGGCGCGGTCGCGATTCGTATCGTTCGTGTTCTGGGAAAGGATGGTCGAGACCAGTTCGTCGACCGGCGGCAATGGATGGCGCCAGGTTGGATGGCCGAATGCTTGCAAAAGCCTTTCGTGGATTTTGGCGGCGCGCTTGGAGAGACCGGGCATGACACTGATTATATGCGGGACATAATCGAAGACAAGGGCCGCAAAGTTCCGACGGAGGCAGCTTTGGATCGGCGGCGCGCGCAGCGCGTCCGGAGGGCGATTTTGATTTCCTCGTCAATCTGGAAGAAGGGCGAAGCCGGCTGGCTCCTGCCCGCCTGTTGCGCGAACTTCAACCTTGACCGGCCTGCCGGTGGATATCCTCGCCGAGGGGGGCTGCCTCCGCCCATACCCCCACCGGCGTGGAGGCAGGCGCGCCCGCGGCGAGTGAACACGAACATCTGCTGGATATTCTCGAAGCGGTTGAGCGCATCGAAAAAATACGGCGCCAGGGGCAAAGGTGCCTTTGCGGATGCGGAACGGGTTCAAAACTTGATCGTTGCTCCATTTTGCTGGAGAGCGCACTCGACGCAAGACCTAAGTTCCCATGGGGCGGGCAGCCGGACCGGGAGGCCGGACCGGGACGAATTGATATTAATGGCAGGTACAGGAAATCGCCGATGGTTCGAACCAGGTAAAAGTTGCGCCGATCAATGCGAACCGAACTGTTCCTAGGCTTTGACCAACGTGAACACCGGCCTCGACTCGCCCACCACGATCCCGCGGTGATTCTTGATGGGCAAGGTTGGACCGAAGCCGGCAAGTTTTTTCATTTGAGAATCATCCAATGCGCCGAGTTGCTGCAGGATTGCCATGGTCACTGCCGGGCGGACGCGGTTGTGAGTGGCCAGGTCTTCGCCCATGCGCCCGGCGTCGCCATCGGAGACTTTGAAAGCAATGCCGAGGCCGCGCGAATCTGTGCGCAATGCGCCGGGCAAAAGGCCGACGGCTTGAAATCCTTCGGCGCCGCGCTTGGTCAGGATTTTTCCCCCTCCAACCTTCATCAGCTCGCAATCGAATTCGCCGGATCCGCTGACCATTTCGGAATGAGATGTCATTGCCGACGTGATTTTTTGGCAGGCGGCCGCGCGCGCCTTGGGGAGGGTCGCAGGATCGCACAGACGCGCAAAACCCAGGGCGGCGTTCAGCAGCGGAACCGCAAAGTTCGGCGCGGAACAACCGTCCGTGCCGAGTTCCACCTTATCGCGTTCCATTCCGCACATCTCCGCAAAGGTTGTGAGAATATCCTGCTGGATCGGATGACCGCGTTCCAGATAGGTTTCGAGCGGCAGTCCGCGCATTTTGGCATGCGCCAGCATGGCGGTGTGTTTGCCGGAGCAGTTGTTGAAGTTGGCGGTCGGCGTGATGTGGTGTGTGATGACATGCTTCAACATCTCCGGGTCGCCCGGCAGATGCCCGCCGCACTGCAGGTCGCTTTCCTGGATGCCGATTTTTTCCTGCAAGGCTTTCACGGCATCGAGATGGACCTGCGCGGTCTCATGGGAGGCGCAGGCTAGGGCCAGTTCGCGCGGTGTAAAGCCAAAATGCTCGACGCCGCCGCGTTCCACGAAAGGCAGAGCCTGAAACGGCTTGGCGGAGGAGCGCAAAAAAGCGACCGTCTGAGGGTCGCCGTACGAATACAAAGATCTGCCATTCGAGTCCACCACTGCGATCGCACCGAAGTGAACGGATTCGACAATGCGGCCGCGCGTGACCTCGAAGAGGGGCAGGAAACGTTCGCTCATCTATTCCTCGGCCGAGTTGCCCATGTGATAGTGACGCGCGTAATAGTGGCGCAGCCCGTAACGCAGTCGTTGAACGAATTGCTTGTGCCGCGCCGCCGACGCTTTAAATTTATCGGCGAGGGCCTCCACCAGTTTCTCCGTGGCTTCAGGAGATTGTCCCCGGGACGCCATCTTTTCGAGTTTGGTGTGAATCTCCGCCATCAGGTCCAGCTGGGCCTTGATGGCGGAGGAAGATGCCGTGCCGCCGCGTCCGCTGACGAATGTGTAGCCGCGATATTGCGGACCCAGAAGAAGTCCAAGCGTGTCCATCCAGGACGGGAGATCGGCGTGCGCGATGAACGGAGGTTGATTCTTAAGCACCGCGTCGCCCACAAACACCACCTTGTCATCCGGCACGACGACCCAGATGGCTCCCGAGGATGGCCCGGGATGTTGTTCCAGGATGATCGGCTTTTCGCCCCAATGCAAGATCATTTGATTGGTAAAAGAAATCTCGGGCGGCGCCCAGCGTACGGTGCCGAGTCCGGGAATGGTCTCCCAGTCCGAGCCGGTCTCATTGCCCTGTGCTTTGAATGTGCTGGGCCGGACGCGAAAGACCGCCGCGGTCTTTTCATGCGCGATCACGGTGCAGTCCATGGTGCGCGCACCCAGCGTGCGGTCGGGGTGTGCGTCCAAGTTGACCAGGACGCGTTCCGGCCCCGAGCCGAGGCCCATCAACGCGGCGCGCCAGGCGCGTCCATCCTCCGGCGCGGGCGGCGCGTCGACCTGCACCAATCCGCGCGGCTGTTGCACGACGCCCAGCGTCGCGCCCAGATAATGATCTTCTATGTAAACGCTGTCAGAGACGGGTTGCATGAAAACTCCTGACCCCAGCCTGGCCTCCCCATTTGCTTCCAAAGCGGAAAATCGGGGCGGGGCCCTGCCGGGCAGCAGGACCGAGGGGCTGAAGATATTTTACCCTCAATTTCTTGTAACTTTTTCCTGCATCACCGGCAGAACAAAAATGAACTTCGAGCCCTTGCCTTCTTCGCTTTCCACCCAGATCTTGCCACCATGCGCCTGTACGGCCAGACGGCAAAACGCCAAGCCGATGCCCAGACCGCCTGGTTTATCCTTGCCCTTCAGGCGTGCAAACTTTTCAAAGATGCGGTCGTGTGCGTTGGCTGGGATCCCCGGCCCGTTATCCTTGACCCAGATCCGCACGTTCGCCCCGTCCACTTTCGCCCCGACCTCGATCATGTCTTCCGTCAGCGAGAACTTGATCGCATTCTCGATCAGGTTGATCATGACTCTCCGCATCATATCGATATCCACCCACACATTCGGAAGATCCTCCGGAATATCGACCTCCAGTTTCTGATGACGGTTCGCGACCGCTGGACTGATATCCTTCACGGCCAGCTCGATCAGCTCTTTGGGATCGACCGCCTTTTGCGTTGCAATGGTTTGCCCTGATTCGAGGCGGTTGATATCCAGCAGGGAATTGACCAGCCGCTGAATGCGTTCCGTGGAATGTACGGCGATCCTCAGGACGGAGCGAATGGCTTCGTCCTGTCCGATCATGCTTCCCAATACATCGAGGCTGGAGACGATGTTGGCCAGCGGCGAGCGCAGATCGTGGTAGATCATCGCGGTCAGATCTTCCCGCAGGGAATCCAGTTCCTTTCGTTCCGTGATGTCCCGCAGAGTCCATTGGATGGAATCGGCGTCCTCAAACTGCACCCGCCGCGCGTGGACTTCGACCGGCACGCCGCCCGCCTCGGCTTTGTGCAGCACGGATTCATAGATGCTTTCATCGCCTGCCCGCAGGTTTTCGAATTCGATCCCCGTGACCTTCCAGTTGATCTCATGCAGGCGGTCAATGTTCATCTGCCTTAGATCGTCCGCCGGAATGTCGCTCAGCCGGACCGCTTCGCGGTTGGCCTCGAGGATCTTGCCGTCCCAGCCGGTGATGAAAATCGGGTGGATGCTCTCTTCAAATAATTCGCGGTAGCGTTGATGCGCGTTCTGCAGCTGCTCGAACAATTGCGCGTTCCGAATGGTCGTGCCTGCCAGACTGCCGATGCCGGTCATCACGGTCAGGGCATCGGCGTCGAATCCGCCGCTGGAGATGGGATTGATGGCTTCCAATACACCCATCGTGATGCCCTGGGACTGGATGGGCGCGACGGCGAGGGCCCTCGTCCCGATGCCGCTGAAGCGGTCCAGATCGGTGTAGCGTTTGTCTTCATTGACGTTGGAAATCACGAGGCCGCGTCCGTCCCGCGCCACCTGGCCCGCCAGGCCTTGTCCGCCCGGGATGCGCCGGTCGAGGATGTTGCCGGCATTTTGTCCGGTCGCGGCGCGGAAGACGATGCTTCGCTCCGGCCCCTCGATCAGACCGATTGCGACGGTCTCCACCTGCAGGGCCTGCATGGTTTGATTCAGCACACGCTGCCACACTTCGCGTACATCCAGGGAGGCGCTGAAGGCGGCCGCCCCATCCGCCAGCGCGGTCATGACACGCGCCTGCCGCAATGTTTCGGTGTATAAGCGCGCATTCAGCACCGCGATGCTAGCCTGGTCGGCAATGGCCTGCATCAATTCAAGATGCCCCAGATCGAACACATTCGGCACGGAATGGACGAGGGTCAGCACGCCGACCAGCCGTTCGCGCGCCAACAGCGGAACACAGATCGCCGATTTGGCTCCGCTTTGATCCATGGCATCGTCCGCACGGCGGATCCAGCGTTCATCCTGGCTGGTGTCGGGAACGAGGACCGCCTTGCGGTGCTGAATGACCCAGCCGGCCAGGCCCCGGTCGACCGTCTCTTTTAATTGCTGGGTGGTGTGCTCGCGCAGGGTCCTGCCGTAAATGATGGTTGCATCAATCGGTTTGCCGCTGTCGTCCACCACGATGATGCTTCCCCGCTCGCCGCCCACGTTTTGCGTGGCCGCAAAGAGCAGGCGCTGCAAAACCGTCCGCAGGTCGAGCGCGGCCGCGACCTCGCGGTTAACCTGAATGAGGAGTTCGAGCAGGGTCTGGGTGCGATCTTCGTTCATCGGGGAGGCTCGCCAGGATTCTAATCCACTTCCCTAAAAGTATAGCACGCGCTGAATGGTTAAAGGTTACGAAATCGTATACAATTGGGCCATGCTGGACATTCAAAAGATCCGCGTTTTATGTTTTGATGTGGACGGCACGCTGAGCGACACGGATGATTATTACGCCGACAAATTTTCCGCCCGCTTTCGGCGATTGCCGCGCTTTCTTGTGCGCGATCCGGACCGGGCCGCGCGTCGACTGGTGATGTGGGTCGAATCGCCGGGCAATGCCCTGCTGGGCCTGAGCGACACCATCGGGCTGGACGGCCCGATCATTACCCTGATCGACTTCATCTACCGCCATCGCAAAAAGAAGTGGCGGCAATTCTTGATTGTCCCCGGCGTCCAGGAAATGCTGGGGCGGCTCAGGGGACACTATCCCATGGTGATCGTCAGCGCGCGCGATGAGGACAGCACGATGACTTTTCTGCAGGAATTCGATCTGGTGAAATATTTCGATCTGGTCATCAGCGCCCTCAGTGCCGAGCATACGAAACCTTACCCGGACCCGATCCTGCTGGCCGCGCAAAAGATGAGGGTCGGACCGGAGGCGTGTTTGATGATCGGCGATACGACGGTCGACGTCCGGGCGGGCAAGGCGGCCGGTGCGCAGACCGTCAGCGTGTTGTGCGGCTTTGGCGAGGAAGAGGAACTGCGCAGCAAAAATCCCGATTTGATTTTGCCAAATACCGCGGATCTGGCCGAAGCATTGCTTGGAAAATAAGAGCGCCACGCCGAAAATCCGCACGGCGCTTATCTTAAGTCAACAGATTGATGGAAACCAGCGCAGGCAGACCAGGCCTGAGGTCGACCTCCACGCCTGGGATGCCCATTTCGGAGAGCTGCTCTTTGAATTTGGCACCGGCATGCAGCGCCTCCCAAATCGCCTTCAGGGACTTGTTGTCCGCATGTTCTTTGATCACTTGCCGGATCTGGTTGATATCCAGCGCCCTGAGCGAGCCCTTCAGCGAGGCATCGCTCTCCGGGATCAGCCCCACACCGATCGTGAAACTGCTGACCGAGAATCCCAATGCCCTCATGGTGGGAACGGCGGCGTTGAAATCCTGCACCAGGCCCTGGACCTTGGCGGAGATCGCCAGGGACGCATCCGGCGAAACTTTCTTGATTCGTTGAGCGGTTTCCGAGGCTTGCTGCTCGATGTTGTGGACGATCGTTTCGCCAACGTTCCGGCCGTCTTTTGATTTGTCTGCCATTAAATCCTCCGTGAATGAGGTTAAGGGAGCAAACAACAGATCCGCTGGAACCTTACGGAAGAACTAGCCCTTGACATACGACAACTTTTCGCCGATCAGTCCGTCCTTCAATTTGAAGATATCGACGCCGCGGGCGTGCTGAGGCGCGCCACGTTCGTCCAACCATTCACAACGCCAGCGCATCACCACGCGCAGGCCAAAACCAAATATCTCCTCGATCACGGCATGGGCCTGTTGGACTTCGCGGAGTGAATTCTCGAGGAATTGGCGGATCGATTCTTTCCCCGGATGTTGCGTGCCGTCGGGCGCGGGACCCGTATCTTCAAACACACAGTCGTCGCTCAGACACTTCATCATCCCCGCCACATCCTGACGATTAAAGGCCTCATTGAACTCCAGCACGACCCGCACCCCTGACTCGATCTTCGACATGCGGATGGGACTCATTTGGATATTGCCTCCTTCAGTAGCCGGACCGGGGTGAAATGGCACCAACGATCTTCGAGTTGACGCCTCGCATTACTTCTCCTATATCATTGCTAACCCCGGAGACAGCCTCTCCGGCCCGCCGCCCGCCCCAAAGGCGGGCGCCCCTTTCAGGAGCTGGCCGGGGAAAGAGCAATTGCATACTTGGACGGCTACAATCCATCGCATGCTCCGAAAAAGCCGGGGCCCTTGGCTGGCCTGTATGAGCAGGAAATGGCGGAATCGTTGGCAGGGGGCCTGGTCTTAATGCAATCTCGGGATTGGCGTTTCGCCTGGCCTCGCGCCTGCACCATGCGCCTCGCTGGCAGAACAAGCCATGCCTGCGGCAACCGCCAACAGGAGCAGTGCTGTCCCGGGGGAGGGCTTTTGAGTTTCACGGGATCCCTCATCGCACGCCCGTCAACCTTCGTTCTTCTTGATCGCCCTGGGCGACACGATCCATAACACCGCCAAGATCAATCCACCAAGAAAGAATGGCACGGGTGCGCCGAGCCATTGAAACAGCGATCCATAAAACAGCGGCGCAATCGCGTTCGCCGCGCTGTAGAACCCGGCGGAGATTCCCAGCATCCCGCCCACTTCGTTTTCGTGCGATGACTTGGTGATCAGGCTGTTCACCGCCGGATGCAAAACGCCTCCGCCCAGGGCGGCCGGGACGCTCGCGATCAACAGCCAGATGATCCCCAGCCAGCCCTTGCTGGCTTCGTTCGGCAAACTCACCTGGATGTTTTGCATGGTGATTTGCAGCGCGCTGTGTCCGGCCAGGCTTTTCAGCACATTCGCCTGGTTGTACCACGGCACAGGCACGCCCGGCGTCAGCGCGGTGCCGATCAGGCCGATGGCCAATGTTGAGACACCGAGGACGACCAGCCAGCGGTCGCCGCGTTGCCTCGACCAACGGCCGATCAATCCGCCTTGCACGATCACGATAAAAACGCCGGCCAGTGCAAACAGCCCGGCCGTGTCCGTGGCGTCCATGCCGAGACGGGTCAAGGTGAACAACGAGAAGAGTTGTTCGTAGCCTCCGAAGGCGAGCTGATAGAAGAACATGACCAGCAGCAGATAACCCACCGTCGGGCGCGTCAAGGCCTGCAGCATCGAGGAGAATGTGAACGGCGATTTGAGCGACCTGGCAGAGGGCGAGTCAGCGCGATGCGTTTCGTGGAATAAGAAGGTGGTCATCAAGATCGACGCCAGCGAGAAGCAGGCCGCCGTCAGCGCCACCGCCCGATAGTCCCCGCCCGAAGCGGCCAGCACGACATAGGCGATGATCGGTCCCAGAATGAATCCAACGCCGAAGGCCGCGCCGATCAGTCCCAATCCTTGTGTGCGGTTCCTGTCGGTGGTGCTGTCCGCAACCGCGGCCTGTGCCGTGGACATGTTTGCGCCGGAGAGCCCGTCAATAATGCGCGAGAGAAACAGAATCCACAAGGCGTTTGCAAAGCCGAGCATCACAAAGCCGATGAACGTTCCGAGCTGGCTGAACAGCAGAATCGGCTTGCGCCCCAGGCGGTCCGACAAGCGGCCCAGGATCGGCGTGCCGATGAACTGCATGGATGGATACGCGGCCTGCAGAACGCCGATCACGAATGGGTCGGCGCCGAAACGTGCCGCGAACAAGGGCATCAGGGGGATGATAATGGAAAGTCCCATCAGGTCCACGAGCACAATGGCGATGACGGGCAGGATGCGTCTGAAATCGAGTTTGTCGGCGGCGTTGGCCTCGACGGTGGTCATTCCGCTTTTAACCCCAGCCGTGCGGCAGGATTGAGATTCCAATGAAGACCAGGATCAGCGATCCGATCAGGGCGATCAGTGAATATTGAAAGCGAAGTTTGTCGTTCAGGGTCCTGAATCGAGATGGCAGATGCGCCACCGCAGCCGCGATGATCATCGTGACCGCGTGCAAAATGCGGACCGTTGGAAAACCGGTGATTGTGAGGCCGTTCCAAATCAAATAGATCAAGCCGAGTAGAACCTGCAGGTCCATCAAGCCGCTGAAGGCGGAGGCCAGGCCGCGGTCCAGCGCTTTGAAGAGGCTGTTGGCCGCCCAGCTGACGGCGAATTTGATAATCGTGACGGCTGCGACGGCCATAATGATCCAGCGCATGAATGAGTGAATGGCGAGCAGGGTGTCCATGGGTCCTCCTTGAAAAGTTTCGGCGCAATCATAGCACAGAAGAAATTCTCGTGTAGAATTGTTCCAACCTGTCGTTGCGAGGGGGCGGCGCAGCGTGTCCGCGGCAGTCGCCTGTTTGATTGCCCTTTGAGATTGCCACCCGGAAAGAGCACAGTGCAGGGCGCGCTCGGGATGCTCGGGACGGGATCAGGCCTGGAGGACTCATGCCTTACGAATTTATCCTGACTGAAACGCGCCGGCGTGTCGGGTTGATCACGCTGAATCGCCCGCAGGTGATGAACGCCCTCAACCACCAGCTGGTGACCGAAGTGATGGACGCACTGCAAGCGTTCGACTCGGATGAGCAGATCGGGGCAATGGTCATCACGGGCAACGAAAAAGCGTTCGCGGCCGGCGCCGATATCAAGGAGCTGGCCGATCAGAGCGCACAGCACATCATGGAAAGCGATCACGTTGCAGCCTACAGCCGCGTCCTCGGGATCCACAAGCCGATCATCGCAGCGGTGTCGGGATACGCACTGGGCGGTGGCTGCGAACTCGCCATGTCCTGCGATCTGATCATCGCAGCCGAGTCAGCGAAGTTCGGTCAGCCGGAGATCACGATCGGGGTCATCCCGGGCGCCGGCGGGACCCAACGTCTGACGCGCGCCGTGGGAAAGGCGATTGCGATGGAAATGATTCTCAACAATCGCACGCTTTCGGCGCAGGAGGCGGCGCAATTTGGGCTGGTCAATCGGGTTGTGCCCGTTGACCAGTTCTTGAACGAAGCGCTGAAGTTGGCGGAAGAGATCGCTGCGCGTGCACCCATTGCGGTGCGGGCCGCAAAGAAGATGATCAATCAAGCCTATGAACGTTCGTTGCGTGAGGCGCTGCGGGAGGAGAAGCAGGAGTTCTATAACCTATTCGCGACCCAGGATCAAAAAGAAGGCATGAAAGCCTTTGTCGAAAAACGCAGGCCGGATTGGAAAGGGAAGTAGCTGCATGGTCTGATCGTTCGCACAGTTTGTGCGTCGGATGGTTGCGGCCGGGCGGCCATCAGGCTGCCCGCCCTCGCCGCCATCCAGCCATCTGACATTCTATGCTCACGTACCTGGAAATCACCTCGGCCTTGCTTGGCCTTGAACTAAGCGATAAACCAGTCATCGCGCATGCTTCGTTGAAGTCGTTCGGGTATGTCGAAGGCGGCGCACAGACGTTGCTGCGCGCCGTCCTTGATTCGGTCGGTGCGCTGATCATGCCGACCTTCACCTACAAAACGATGATCACGCCCGAGGTGGGGCCGCCCAACAACGGCATCGCCTACGGCACGGAACAGGATCTGAACGCGATGGCCGAGCCGTTCACCCCGAACATGCCCTGCGACAGACTGATGGGCGTCCTGGCGGAGACCTTGCGAAACCTGCCCGAGGCCCGCCGGACGCTGCACCCCATCCAATCATTTGCGGGCCTGCGCGCTGGAAAATTTCTGGCGGCGCAGACTATTCAAAATCCGCTGGCGCCGATCGCGGCGCTGGCCGAGGAGGACGGCTGGGTCCTGCTGCTCGGTGTGGACCATACGGTCAACACCAGCATCCATTATGCCGAAAAACTGGCGGGGCGCAGGCAGTTCGTGCGCTGGGCGCTGGCTCCGGACCGCATCGTGGAGTGCCCCGGTTTCCCAGGCGACTCGGCGGGCTTCAATGCCGTTGCGCCGTATCTGGCCCGCGATACGCGCACGATCCAGGCGGGCGACGCCACCGTGCAGGCTATCCCTTTGGAGCGGTTGTTTGTAAGAGTAATGGATATCCTGACCGAAAACCCGCTGGCACTGCTGTGCGAGCGGGAGGATTGCGAACGATGTAACGCCCTGAGAAATTTGTAGGAGCGACCCGCTCTTATGTTCTTTCCGCGCCGCGCTTGAGACGCGACAATGCATCCTCGACGCCGGCCTGCAGCTGCTTCGCTGCGAAATGCTCCAAGATCCAGCCCCACCATCCAGGCGAGAAGGCAAAGTCTCAGCCAAATGAGACCCGGGTCGCGGAATGGGGAAGTGCAAAGCAAGTGATGTGATTGAACACCGTGATGCCAAAAGGCAGTTTTGTGGTCAGGTGGATCTGACGTTTGGGTTCGTCCACTCGATCGACCATTACCAGGATAGGCAGACCGCTCGACTCGGCATGGATCTCCTGTCCCGCCTGGGCGCGTCCGGCAGGGACGATCGAGCGGGTTCGGGCGTCCCACCACAATGCGTAGTTCGCCGGCTCGGACAGCAGTTCCCAGACCCGTTCGATCGGGGCATGGATGTCGGCGATTGGACAAACGCGGATGCTCACACGGGACCCCTTACTCGCTCTTCTTCCATGCCAATTTGAAGATGCCCGGATAATCAACAACCAATCCATCGGCATCCACTTTGAGATCAGATGTAAATCCCGTCTCGAGATTTTCGTATTTATAAACCCCGCCCTGCGGATCTTGCGAGAGGCAGGTGTATCTTTGCTCCAGGCTCGAAAGATCCAAACCGGGCACGCGGACGTAAACAACCGCAATTTCCCTTGATTCGCCGGGAGCCAAATTCAATCTTCGGATCGCCAGCGTATTCGTGAATGGCGTGACCATGATGTCCACATCCGTGCACCTCTGTAAAGCGTCGAAGGCCGGCCCCGGGTCATGGATCCAACGGCCTTCCGGGCCTGGATAGAAGGCGATCTCTTTCCGGTTCAGCAAATCTCTGATCTTGACCCGCGCCACATGCCAGGCTGCATTGCAGACGATCTGATATTGGATTCGATACACCGCGCCCTGTAACACTCCCACCGCCAGACCTTCCGCTGCGATCCGGGCGCCCTGCCGCAGTATCAGATGCTCGGTGCCGCCCTCAATCAGCTGCTGCCAGATCACTTCCGTTTTCACCGTTCAATGATCCCCGGGATCCATCCTGCGCCAAAGACCCGCAGCAGCCCGACTTTGGCATTGGGCGCGATGAGTTCCACATTGTGCTGGATCCCCTGCAAGTGATTCAGAACCGCCTCTTCGCTGATCCCCCGCGGTGCATACGTGGTGAAGACGGCATTCCGGGTGCCGGCCGTGATCTGCGTGCGCTGGTCCGGTCCGTAGATGATGCTCGAGATGATTCCTTCGCTGTCCCGAATCAGCATGTCACCCGCCTTGGGCGTCTGTGGTTCGCCGCGCAATAAAGTGTAAGTTTCGGCTCCGCCTGCGACATCCAGCGTCAGGGGCAGGTGAAGCGCGTCCAAATCGTGGCCCGCCGTCAGAAGCAGAGTCTCCACTTCCGCCATGAACATGGCTTCGACCAGGGCGGCCACACTGGGAATGCTTTTTCCCTTGAAGAGGATCGACTCGAGTTGAAGCTGGACGTGATAGGTTTTTTTGAATTGCCGATAATAATCGTCGTACGCTTTCAGGACCGGGTGGCTTAAAAGCGCGGAGCGGTCCTGACCCGCAAAGCGGGAACGCAATTCTTCTTCGACTGCGGCTTTCCGTTTTTCCAACTCGGCGTGATGCGGCGGATTGATTACCTCGCGCAGGACGAGCAGGCCCAGGTGGGCGTTCGGATAGGTTGCATTCCATTTATCGGATACCTGAAACATTGACTTTTCTTTCTCTGCTCAGCAAGGAACCCAATGGGAAAAAACACTCCCATGACCGCCGTCATTCCGCCGGCTTCCACCGCTCGATGATGAAGGTTCTCTGACACACGATCTGCGGGTGAAGTTGGAAGACCAGGAACCATCGGTCCACGGCGCAGAGACGATGGCGCCCAGGTTGTCATCTGGATAAGGAAGCAGATCCCCAGGGCGATTAATAGCAGCGAAATCAACTTTTTTGGGCCTCGCGATTGAAACCTGATTCTTCTCTTTGCTATTCCGGTTGATAGGGCGCTTCGGTTTCGATATCGCCCACATATTCCGGCAGGTCCGCTGCGCCCAGCATTTGGCGGATGGCTTGGATCTCGCCGATGTGATACCAATAGTGGTAAATCATGCGATGCATGGCTGAACCGACCGACCGGCCGGTTGACCTGCCATCCTGGAGCGGGTCAAACAGCAAACCTTCGGTCGTCAACGAGTCGAGAAAGGGATCGGTGGCTTGCGTAATCGTGTGCCAGATGGCGCGCATTTCTTTCAAAGAGGGCGTGCTCATCGGCGCGCCGTAGGCAAAGGACGTGTTCAATTCCGGGATCAGGACTGTGTGGCTGATGCGGTCCAGCCAATATCTTTGCTCCTGCCATGCCAGGTGTCCGACCGTCCAACTGATGCAGTTCATCGGTCCAAAGTGCTGTTTGCCTACCTCTTCGGAAACACCTGCTAGTCCGCGCAGCCATTCGCGGCGTGTGAAGCGGAGCTGGTTGACCAGGGGATGAGCCATATCATTTCACTCCAAGATTTTGCCGAGCGCCTTCCCGCTCAAAGTGCCCGGCCTGCCAGGCGCTTTCTGCCCCATCTCTTCCGGCAGAAATGCCGGGGTACGTACGCCCACGGAATAACGTTCTGCGGCAATCCAGTCAGCTCGCGGCCGCGCATCCGGGTCAGGAAGACGGTCCTTTGCGGCTCGAATTGTTCCGCGCTCTGCCATACCAGATGACGGATCGCCGAATTCGACCTCCGCCTGCGACCTGCAGGGGCGGGGACAATTGATCTAGGCTGCATTCCCATTACTGAAATCTGATCTCCTCCACGCGCCAGCTTTCCTCGCCCATCAACTTCTTCAAGCGTGCCAACAGTTCCGTGTCGATGCGCGTTGTATCACCGGGGAAGTCGATCAAATGCCCCTTCCCGTTCTCGAAGACATGGAACGAGAAGCGGTCGCGCCCGTGGAACGAGATCAGCGTGCCGTAGAGCGTTTTGATTCGGCGCTTATCATGCTCCTTGTCGCCCGTCGAGCGCAGCAGCACCGTGATCTGCTTTGGCACCTGCGTCGAATCTTCTTCCTGCGCCAGCGGAACGTACAACGACGGCGGAAGTTTCGGACCGACCTTGATCGACTCCACGGGTTGCAACGCAACGGCTTCGGGCGGGGCTTCAATCCGTTTCTGTTCTGTCACTTCCGCTTCGCTTTGAGCGGATTCGGTAATATCGCGGGCCTCGATATTTTTGTCATACATCTTTGGTTCCGCGCGCGCCGCGATCTCTGCATTGTCAAACGAGGGCTGCCATTCCTCGTCCCAGCCGTCGGGGAAGTTATCGGGCGGAGGAGGCAGGGACCCGTCCTCGCCCATCTCCGTTTTCCCCGAAGAGGGGGCGGGGGTCCGGGGAGGCTTGTTCGCATGCTCAAGGGGCTGCACCACAACTTGGGGCGCCGGCGCATGATTGGCCGCCTGGGGCCTGGGAGCGGGAGTTGATTTCTGATTGGGAGCGGCGCGCGGAACCGCTGCAGGCGGCGCGTCCTCTCGTGGTTCCGTTACTTTTATCTCCGTCCGGATTGAATCCACCAGGACCTTGGGCGGCGTACTGCCGGTGTCCGCTTTGCCTTCGACGATGATGATCTGCCCGATGCTCAATTGCTCGCGATGTCTTTCCCAGGTGCGCGGAAAAAGCACAAGCTCGATGTTGCCCTGAATATCCTCGATCGTGACGAATCCCATCGGCTTGTTCGCCTTGGTCATGTAGGGCCGGACGTTGGTGATGAGGCCCGCCACGCGAATCTTTTCTTCATGCTGCGCTTCACCCAACTGTCCCGAGAAATGCGTGACGATTTGCGAGAGGGTGGGTTGATAGGGCGTGAGCGGGTGGTCGGAAATATACAGACCGATGAGCTCACGTTCCCAATTGAGCTGTTCGCGCTTGTCCACGTTGTTGACGTCAGGCAGCGTGATGTTTTCATTTACGCCGGTGGCCGCGCCGAACAGGCTGAGTTGTCCCGCCTCCGCGGCGCGGAAATGATGGCTGCTGATGGCGACCAGGCGCTCCAGCGAAGCCAGCAGCGCGGCGCGGTTCCCAAACGAATCCAAGGCGCCGACTTTGATCAGACATTCGAGCGCACGCTTGCCGACTGCCCGCAGGTCAACCCGGCGCGCCAGATCATTCAAGTCCTGGAACGCGCCATTTCGTCTGCGTTCTGCAATGATCAACTCCACCGCGCTTTGGCCCGTGTTCTTGATCGCGCCCAGTCCGAAGCGGATGTTGGGTTTCCCCTCCAGGTCTTCGATCTCAAAATCCCAGCCCGAGGCGTTGATTTGCGGCGGGAGCACCGGGACACCCATCGAGCGCGCGTCGGCCACATACAACGCGACCTTCTCGGTCTGTCCCGCCGAGGCGGAAAGCAGGGCCGTCATATATTCGGCGGTGTAATGGGCCTTGAGGTAGGCGGTCTCGACCGCGATCACACCGTAATCGGCTGCGTGACTGTTGTGAACCAGAATATCATTCGCGATAAAGTTGTGCGTCGCTGAGATTTCCAAATCATAGGTTTGCCTCTCGCCGGCATATTCGATGCGAACAATCTCATCCCAATAAACATCGTTCTCGGCGAACCGTCTTAAACGCGGATCATCGAAATAGGCAGCCGGCTTTTCCACCGGCTGTCGCGTGAAGCCGGGTTGATCCGCGGTGTGCGCTGGATAAAATTCCCCTTGAGCAATGCCTGCCGTTTCGTTCATTTCAATCCATGGAACGCCGCTTGGATCCCCTGCCGCAGGCAGCCCTTCGTTGACCGGCATCGCAACCCTGTCGGTCGTTCCAGCCGGTCCGCCTGGCTGCAGGACAAGGCTGTTCTCCAAATCCTGCTTTCGATGCCCAGCCAGGAAATAATGGCCGATCTGCGCCTGGAAAGCGCGCAGGTTTTCATCGCCCGTGACAAGCACCCGATAGCCAGCGCGGCCCTCTTTCTCAGGGAAAGCCGCGCTCCGCAGGCGGCTGATAATTCCCAGGCGCAAAAGAAGATGCTGTAGTTGCCGGGCCATCTTCTTGGAGGCGGTCGCACAAAAGAGCACACGACGGGTCTTGTCAATGTGCCCGGCGCCCTGCCACAAGCGGCTGAGCAGGAGTCCGATCTGACGATTGGTCAGGGTAAATGCTTCGTCGGGGATCGTCTGCTCGCGGGCATTTTTTCCCCAAATTCCAAGACGTTTCGCCCAGGCGGCCATGCCCGCTTCAACGTCTGGCTGGATGCATCTCGCATCGAGGGAAAGGGTGCTCTTAGGCGTTGCGGGCGGACCTCCGACACGGTCAAAGGCTTCGGCCGCGCGGACAAAGTCCTTAACCTGGTCCTCATCCTGGGCATAAGCATAAACCGATTGAGGCTGACACAGATTTCCTCCGGCCAACAGATGGCCCAAGGCAACGACTTCATGCTCGGGCCATTCCACCTTTCCCTCCACGGGCAGGCGGCGCGGGACCGCGATGCGAGCACCGGGCTTCAATTGCCCCAGCGGCTGCCAGCCTGAAAAAGTATAAAACGGATGATTGCTGGTCGCTTCGATTTGCCTGCCGAGCGCGGTAGTCAGGCGATAGACCGGCTTGCGGCCGTTGTTCATCACATTGGAAATGCCGCCAGCCTTCAACCGCAGCGAATCGATTTCGCAGGTGACGGTTTCATTTATATTTGATCGGCCGAGGTACAAATCTTCGATCTTGATCAGTCGGCCGGTTGCGGCGTCTGCTATTTCTGTATCGCCGGGCAGACACTTGTTAAATCCGTACCGTGCGAACTCCTCCCAGTCGGCATAGATCGCATCGGCGGTATCACGCGTCATGCCCTGCTTGATCGCACCCGCCACAAATTTCTTGCGATGCTTTTCGATGTCTTCTTTCTTCTTCTTCGAGATGGCTTTGCGGAGTTCGTCCGATTCGGATGGCGTGTATCCGGCCAGTTCCACGGCGGCGCGCATCAACTGTTCCTGATAGACGGGAATGCCGTAGGTTGAATCAAAGATGGGCGCCATGGCCGGGTGCCGATATTCGACCGCCGCTTCGCCGTGCATGCGCGCGATGTAATCGGGGATGAATTGCATCGGTCCGGGACGATAAAGCGCGACCATGGCAATGATGTGATCGAGGGTCGTCGGCTTCATCTGGACCAGATAGCGGGTCAGGCCGCCGCCTTCCACCTGGAAGACGCCCGCGGTTTGTCCGCTTCCGAGCAGCTCAAACGCTTTCGGATCGTCGAGGGGAATGTTATTTAGATCGAGATGAACGCCGTGACGTTTCTCGATCATGTCGCAGGCCCGGGCCATCACGCTCAGCGTGATCAGCCCGAGGAAATCCACTTTCAGCATGCCCAGCGAATCGAGAATGCCCATTTCGAATTGCGTGACCGTCTTGATGGGGGTCTCCTCCGAGCCGGAGGTCGGGCGATGCAGCGGAAGGTATTCCAGGATGGGCTTGTCGGAAATCACCACGCCCGCCGCGTGGGTGCCGGCGTTGCGGACCGTCCCTTCCATCTTGGCGGCAATGTCGATCAGTTCATGCAAGTGCGGGGTCGAATCGTAGACTTCCTTGAACTCCGGGACAGCCAGCGCGTCTTCCATGGTGGTGGCGCGGCCTGACACGAACGGCACCAACTTCGCGATGCGGTCCACCTCGTTCAATGGAATATCCATCACACGGCCCACATCGCGCAAGGCGGCTTTCGTTCCCATCGTGCCGAAGGTGATGATCTGTGCGACCTTGTCGCTGCCATATTTCCTGGTGCAATATTCGAGCATCTCGCCGCGGCGGTCGTCAGGGAAGTCGAGATCAATATCCGGCATGGAAATGCGGCCGGGGTTGAGGAATCGCTCAAAGATCAAGTCATGCTGGAGCGGATCCACGATCGTGATGTTCAAGGTATAGGCAATGATCGAGCCCGCCGCCGAGCCGCGCGCGTTGTACCAGATCCCGTTTTCGCGGGCATAATGGCACAGGTCCCACACGATCAGGAAGTATGCATCAAAGCCCATCTTATGCACAACGCCCAGCTCATAATCGAGTCGTTCGCGGACCTCCCGGCTGGCGGCCCGGGTCCCGTAGCGACTGTCCGCCCCGTCTTCGCACAAATGGCGCAGGTAGCTTCCGGCGGTATATCCTTCGGGCACCGGAAACTCAGGCAGGTGGTAGCCTTTGAACGAAAGGTCTACGTTGCAGCGTTCGGCGATGAGCAGGGTGTTGCTCAATGATTCTGGGACTTCCGCGAATAATTGGCCCATCTCCTGCGGCGTGCGCAGATAATACGAGTCATCGGTCATGCGCATGCGTTCCGGATCGGAAAGCAAGGATTGCGTTTGAATCGCAAGCAAAATATCCTGGAGACGTGCGTCGTCCGGATTGATGTAATGCACATCGTTGGTCGCGACGAATTTTGCGGAATGCTTGGCACCCATCTCCAGCAGCCGGCGGTTGAGGCCGGTGATCTCCTTGATATTGTGCTGCTGTAGTTCCACGAAGAAATGGTCCGGCCCGAAGACGTCATAATACCAGTTCATGCGGCGCACAGCTTCCTGCGGATTTTCATCCAGCAGGGCGCGCGGGATTTCCGCGGACATGCAGCCCGAGGTGCAGATCAGCCCTTCGGCGTGGGCCGCCAGGAAATCATGGTCGATCCGAGGATAATAATAGAAGCCGTCGAGCTGGGCGGCGGAGGCGATCTTCAAAAGATTCTTGTAACCCGTTTCGTTCTCTGCAAGCAAAAGCAGATGATAGGAGGAACGGTCAAGTTTTGAATCGCGGTCGTGCATGCTGCGCGCCGCCATGTAGGTTTCCAGCCCGATGATCGGCTTGACGCCCACCTCTTTGGCGGCCTTGTAAAAATCAATTACGCCGAACATGGTGCCGTGGTCGGTGATGGCGACTGCCGGCATGTCCATCTCCTTGACGCGTCTGACCAGCTTCTTGATGTTGCTGAAGCCGTCGAGCAGGGAATATTCGGTGTGTACGTGGAGATGGGCGAAGGACATCTCAGTTACGGGCTGATCTGGTTGGGCGCGGATCGAATTTGAACCAAACAACGAATGAACTGACCACGATTATAGCACGCAGGCCCGAAATTAGAACAAATGATTGTCTTAAAAATTTCTGCCTGATTTGGACCGGCCTTGATCGCAGGACGCCCTGCCGGTTTCCGCCGACCCCCTTATCATCCCTATGCTATAATCCCACCCCGAAAGGCGATGAATGCTTCAGAAATTTGTCAGTGTCTTCGGGGGTGACCCCAACAAGCGCACCGTTGAAAAATTAGCCGCAATTGTGGATGAGATCAATTCGCTGGAGCGGAAGTTCGAGGAGCTCAGCGACGAGGCTTTGCGCGCCAAGACGGAGGAGTTTAGAGCGAAATTGGCCCCCAGCCTGCCTCCGCCGCCTTCGGAGAAAATGGCGGAGGGCGAGCAGGGGCTGCAGGACCTCCTGGAAGAAATCCTGCCCGAAGCTTTTGCGGCGGTGCGTGAGGCTTCCAAACGCACGATCGGATTGCGTCCTTACGATGTGCAAATGTTGGGCGGGATCGTGCTGCACCGCGGTCAGATCGCCGAGATGAAAACTGGCGAAGGCAAGACGCTGGTTGCCACGCTTCCGCTGTATCTCAACGCCCTCACGGGGCGCGGCGTGCATCTTGTGACGGTCAACGATTATTTGGCGCGGCGCGATGCCCGCTGGATGGCTCCCATTTTCAATATGCTGGGCCTGACGGTCGGTGTGTTGCAGATGGCAGCCGTTACCGAGAACGGCAAGAAAGCGTTCCTGGTGGACTTTGAAAAAGAATCGCCGCACGAAGATCAGCATCATTTGCGGCTGGTCGAGCGGGTCGAAGCCTATGCCGCGGATATCACCTACGGCACGAACTCCGAATTTGGTTTCGATTATCTGCGCGACAACATGACCATGCGCCTCGCGGAGCGCGTCCAACGCGGACATCATTACGCGATCGTGGATGAAGTGGACAATGTGCTGATCGATGAAGCACGGACACCGCTCATTATTTCCGGCCCGGCGCAAGGCGACCTCGAGTGGTACGGCAAGATGGCACAGGTCGTTAAACAGTTGAAGCCGGAAGACTACGAGGCCAACGAGAAGGACCGCGCCGTCAATCTGACGGAGGTCGGTTTGGCGCATGCCGAACAATTGATCGGTCAAACGCTGATGGATCCGGACCGGCCCGAAGATGTCACGCCCGAACAGGCGCGTCTGACCGGTTATCTTGAACAGGCCCTGCGCGCACAATATTTATTCCATCGCAATAAGGATTATCTGGTGCAGGCGGGCAAGGTCGTGATCGTCGACGAATTTACAGGCCGCCTCATGCCCGGACGAAGATGGTCGGATGGGCTGCATCAGGCGGTGGAAGCCAAGGAGAACGTGCGGGTCGAGCCCGAGAACGTGACCTACGCGACCATCACGCTGCAGAATTACTTTCGCATGTACCGGAAACTGGCGGGCATGACCGGCACCGCGCTGACCGAATCGGAAGAGTTCAGCAAGATCTATAAATTGGAAGTCATGCCGATCCCGACCAATTTGGAATATCAGGCCCTGGGCGACAGCGCGCCGCTAATTGAGATCAGGGCCAAGGACGAGGAAAATTACCAATATTCATACTTCGCCAGGCGAAATGATGGCAGCGAACCGATTTATTATCGGCG
>Ga0335081_10002504_pt1 | contig 28959 bp, 26 predicted proteins | sample Lox_Sample_35_FD_206713 | JGI IMG/M metagenome (GOLD analysis project Ga0335081, IMG submission 206713) | Soil microbial communities from Loxahatchee National Wildlife Refuge, Florida, United States - Lox_Sample_3.5 | ecosystem: Environmental > Terrestrial > Soil > Wetlands | place: USA...
ATGCAGGTAACCATGAAGGAAATGGCCGGCAGCCAGCGGCAGATGCAGGGGACGATACAGGTCATGCAATCTGCCGTGCAAGGTCTGTTTGAGCGCATGGACCGCTTTATCCGCGGCTTGGAGGGGAACGGCCATAAGAGCGCGTAAAGGCGTTCGAAGGAGTCACGATGGGCACCACCGTAACAAACGAGGTTGCCGTTCACGATGTTGTCGCCGCCGCTGCGGTACAGGCTCAGGGTTCTTCTCCGGCTCTCGCTGCCTTCGACGTGGAGCGCATCCGCCGCGACTTTCCCATCCTTCATCAGCAAGTTCACGGCAAGCCGCTTGTTTACCTCGATAACGCTGCCACCAGCCAGAAGCCGCTGGCGGTAATCGACGCCGAGCGCGACTTCTACCTGCGCGACTGCGCCAACATCCACCGCGGCGTGCACGAGCTTTCGGAGCGCGCCACCCGCCGGTACGAAGGGGTGCGGACCAAGATCCAGCACCTGCTGAACGCCCGCGAAGCGCGCGAGATTATCTTTCTGCGCGGCACCACGGAGGCCCTAAACCTGGTGGCGAGCGGCTTCGGCCGCGCCATCCTGAAGCCCGGCGACGAGGTGCTGATTACCGCCCTGGAGCACCATTCCAACATCGTGCCGTGGCAGATGCTGCGCGACGAGAAGGGAATTGTGCTGCGGGTGGCGCCCATCAACGACGCCGGCGAGCTGGAGTGGGAGGAATTCGAGAGGTTGCTGGGGCCGCGCACCCGGCTGGTCTCGCTGGCTCACGTCTCGAACGTGCTCGGCACCATCAATCCCCTGAAGCGGGTGGTGGCGGCGGCGCACGAGCGCAACGTTCCGGTGCTCGTCGATGGAGCACAGGCGGCCCCGCACCTGAAGGTGGACGTGCAGGACCTGGACTGCGACTTCTACGCGTTCTCCAGCCACAAGATTTTCGGGCCCACCGGGGTGGGCGCGCTCTATGGGAAGGCCGCTTGGCTCGAGAAACTGCCCCCCTACCAGGGCGGCGGCGACATGATCCGCTCGGTGTCCTTTGAGAAGACAATCTACAACGTTATTCCGTACAAATTCGAAGCGGGCACTCCCAACATCGGAGCCACCATCGGCCTGGGCGCCGCCATCGATTATGTGCACGGCGTGGGGCTTGACAACATCGGCCGCCACGAGCACGGTTTGCTGGCCTACGGCACGGAGCGGCTCTCGGATATCTCCGGGCTGCGGATCGTCGGCACGGCGCGCCAGAAGGCCGCCGTGATCTCGTTTGTGGTGGAGGGTATTCACCCGCACGATCTCGGGACCGTGCTCGACCAGGAGGGCGTCGCCATCCGCACCGGCCACCACTGCGCCGAGCCGCTAATGCACCGGTACGGCGTGCCGGCGACGGCGCGGGCGTCCTTCGCGTTCTACAACACCCGCGAGGAGATCGACCGGCTGGTGGAGGCGGTGGAGAAGGCGAAGGAACTGCTGGGGTAATGCGCGCGGCCGGCGTTCCCCGAGCCGGGAGTTGGAATCGACTTGCAGCTGCCTTTGAAGCCTCTGCACTCGGAGAGCGCCCTGAGTGAGGTGAAGCTGAGGGAGATGGAGCGATTGGAAACCGAGTTCATCAGGCACTCGCTCTCGCCGGGGAGCCCGCATTCCCCTAAAGCCCGCCCGGACGGAACGATTCTCGACGGACACCACCGAATGAGAATCCTCCGCGACAGAGGGGTTGAGGTTGATGCGCTACCGCGTGAGATCGTGGTTCGGGACGTCTGAAGGCCCACCACGGGAGTTTTTGGGATGCGACCTGAACTCTACTGGATCGGCGGGCCATGGCCAGGCAAGCTGGCGCTGGCGGGCCGTCCGCGCGGCGGGGATTGGCTCGACGACGAAGTGCAGGCCTGGAAGGCTTCCGGCATCGGCACCGTCGTCTCGTTCCTGACACGCGATGAAGCGACGGAACTGGGTCTGGAAGATGAAGCGCGACTCTGTAATCAGTATGGAATCTCGTTCGTTCCGTTTCCAGTGGTAGACCGGTCCGTGCCACAGAATCTGGCTGATGCTGCGAGGGTGATTCACGATCTTGAGGAGCGCTTGAACCGCGCCCAAAGCGTCGCCCTCCATTGCCGTCAGGGGATCGGCCGTTCTGCGACCGTGGCAAGCTGCCTGCTGGTCTCCGCAGGTCTGGAGCCGGAAGCGGCATTCGCTCGAGTGGGCCAGGCCCGCGGCTGTGAAGTGCCCGAGACAGCCGAACAGCGCAACTGGGTAATCCGGTTTGCGCGGGAGTTGGCGCCGGCGCGGCCGTGAGGCGCTCGAACGGGCGAATGTGGGAAGGGGCGCTGCGACGGAGTCTTCGAGAACGAGGCGACGCACGAACGCGGCCAGCGTAACGACAGCCGGGACTGGGAAGCGGGAACTATGGCGGATCTCAAGGGCTTGTATCAGGAAGTGATCATCGACCACAGCAAGCGCCCGCGCAATTTTCGCGAGCTGGAGGGCGCCACCGCGCACGCCGACGGCTACAACCCGCTGTGCGGCGACCGCGTCACCATCTATCTCCGGCTGGCGGGCGATCGCATCGACGGCGTCAGTTTCAAGGGCTCAGGCTGCGCCATTTCCACGGCTTCGGCGTCGATCCTCACCGAGACGCTCAAAGGGAAGACGCGGGCGGAGGCCGACGGGCTCTTCGAGCGATTTCACGATCTGGTGACCGGAAAGAACACGCACCCGGAGGCCACGCTCGGGAAGCTGGCGGTGTTTTCGGGCGTCTCGGAATTTCCCGCCCGCGTGAAGTGCGCCACCCTGGCTTGGCACACCATGAAGAGCGCGCTGGAGGACAACGGCCAGCCGGTGTCCACCGAAGCCGATGACGTAGAGGACCAGGCGGCTCGCTGACACGGTTGGCGCTGAACGGGGGAGAAGAACGATGGAACATCCGCTGGCAGGTTACATGCACCCGATCGCTGCCGAAGATGCCGCGCCGCAGCCGGCGAGCGTGGCGGTTGCGCCGGAAACCGCGCCCGCCGGGCCGCTCGGCGCCATGGAGCGCATCGCGATCTACGACAAAGTGATCGACATGCTGCACACCTGTTACGACCCTGAGATTCCGGTGGACATCTACGAGCTCGGTCTGATTTACGACGTGAAGGTGGAAGAGTCCGGCGAAGTCCAGGTGAAGATGACGCTCACCGCGCCCAACTGCCCGGCGGCCCAATCGCTTCCGGCGGAAGTGAAATACAAAACGGAAAGCGTGGCGGGCGTGACCTCGGCGAACGTCGAGGTGGTTTGGGAGCCACCGTGGGACATGGCCAAGATGACCGAGGCCGCGAGGCTGCAACTTGGAATGATTTGAAAAAGTCGAAGAGTTGAAAAGTCGAAGAGTTGAAAGTTGAAGAGTTGAAAAGCCTGGAGGGGTACTGAGGTCGGGATTCTGCGATGCCGTTTGTTTCCGACGCTTCAACTCTTCAACTTTTTGACTTTTCAACTTCCGGCCCTCTGAGCCGGCGAGGTGCCCCATGAAATTATCCGCCCAGGAAGAATACGGATTGCGATGCCTGTTGCGGCTGGCGCGGCATCGGCCCGCGGAGAGTCTCACCATTTCCGAGCTCAGCCAGGAGGAAGGCATCTCCACGCACTATGTGGCCAAACTGCTGCGTATTCTGCGCCGCGGTGGTTTTGTAAAGGCGGCCCGAGGCCAGGCCGGAGGCTATATGCTGGCCCGGGCGGCGAGCCAGATCGTGGTGGGCGAGGCCCTGGCGCTGCTCGGCGGGCGCCTGTTCGAGCCCGCCTTCTGTAACGAACACGCAGGCAGCGAAACCCTGTGCAATAACACGGTGGATTGCTCCATACGTTCGCTGTGGCGGACCGTGCAGTTGGTGGTGGACCAGGTGCTGGCGCGCACCACGCTGCAAGACTTGGTGAGCGACGAGCAGCAGATGACCACCTGGGTGGGCAACCTGGTCCACATCTCCGCTGGGCCCATGACTCCGGACCAGGCGCCTGGCCGATAGGGCCGCGGCGACGCCGAATGTCGGAGGCACGTCGCAGAGGACTCGCGCGTCCGAATCGCCTTGCCGGACGCTTTCGGCTCGGGAGATCTTTGAGTGGTGCGAACACCTCTTGCCGGCAATCACCTTGAACGCGGGGCCGCCCTGCTTACTTATCACGGCGCGGAAGTGCCGGCGCACTTCGGCGACGCCGTCGAGGAACATCGGACGGTGCGCGCTTCGGCGGGACTATTCGACTTTTCCTTTCGGTCGAAGTTCACCCTGACCGGCGAGCACCGCGTCCGGTTTATGCACCGCATCGTCTCGAACGACATTCGTGGCCTCAAGACCGGCGAGGGCCGGTACGCGCTGCTGCTGAGCGCCCAAGGGCGCATTCTTGCCGACCTGCGCGTCTATGCGGACGAGGACCGGCTCTGGGTGGACACCGACGCCGATCTCCGCGATAAAGCGATGGAGCTTCTCCGGCGCTATGTAATCGGCGACCGCGTGGAGATTGTGCCGGCGGAGGTCTTCGCGCTATCGCTGCAGGGGCCGGGTTCGCGCAAGGCGCTTCAGGATCTGCTCGCCGCGAGCGTGGACGCGCTGGAACACGAGATGGACCACCGCACCGTGGACTGCGGAGGACGCCCGGTGCGGGTGGTGCGGCTGTCGAGCACGGGCGAAGAAGGGTATGAGTTTTGGCTGGATTCCGCGGCGCTCGGGAACCTCTGGCGCGCCGCAAACGCTGCGCGGGCGGCCGTTTTGTGCGGAAGTTTGGCGCTGGAAAGCCTGCGCATCGAGGCCGGCATTCCGCGTTACGGCCCCGACTTCGGTGAGGACACCTTGCCGCTGGAGGCGGGCCTTTGGAACGCCTTGAGTTTCAATAAAGGCTGCTACATCGGCCAGGAGATCGTGGAGCGCGCTCGGAGCCGAGGACACGTCAATTGGAAATTGATGGGGCTCGGTCTTGAGGCTGGCGCTAAGGTTCCGGCGCCGGGTGAGCCGCTGACGGTTGACGGCAAAGCCGTCGGCGAAGTCACCAGCGCCTGCTGGTCGCCGACGCTGGGTCGGACGCTCGCGCTCGCTTACGTCCGGCGCGAGGTTGCGGAGCCGGGTACGCGGCTGGCGCTCGGAAGCGGCGCACGCGGGGATGTGGCCAGTTTACCCTTCATCGGTCCGGGCGAGTTCCATGCGGCCACGGCGGTGAAATAGATCTTCAAATTTGGGGGCCGCCTCGAGTTGGCCCGCCTCCCGGGCCGGCTTCCTGCCGGGTGGGGCGGGGAATCGAGGACCTAAAAACACCTTGCATTACGACTCTTCCAAATGTTAATGTATTTGGCACCTATGGCATGGGTATTGGGGGGGGTTGTCCTAATTTGCGTCGGGGTCGCCATGCGGCGGCTCTTGGGCCTTAGCGGCCCGAGTCGGCTTTCGAGTGTGCGCCTCGACGCTGAGAGTGAGAGAATCTGCAAGGCGGTTACGCTCGAACTCGAAGCACGGTCGGCCATTCTGGCGGTTTCGCTCAATGACGCCATCGAAGAGCGCGGATCGGAGAATCCCGAAATTACTTCGAGCCTGCTGGAACTGACGGCCTCCGAATGGGATCGCCTGGCTGAAGACGTCATGGCGATTCTGGAAGTCATCTCCAACAATCTGCCGCTGGCCCCGGTGACCCTGCCTGTCCGAAACATCGTCCCCTCGCACTTCAAGTCCGACGTCATGATGGATTACGTTCGGCTGCACGAGTGGGTGGATCAATTCTTGTTCCGCACCAAGCTCCGCTTTAACCTGCAAGTCAGGGTGCTGCGCCACGCGGTGGAAACTCTGAGCTCGGATTTTCGCCAGGCCCAGCCTTTGCTTCAGCCGGCTCAGGGTGCGTCTGGCCTGCTCTGGGACCGGCTCGACCGCGACTTTCACGACTTTGATCTCATCAGCAAAGAGACTCTACTGGCCTTGCGCAACCTCGTGGGCTGCCTTCCGGAAGACGCCATCGCCGACATCGCCGCCCAGCTTCAGCCCCTCCTTCAACAAGGTGTGCGTTCTGCGGACACGGAGAAACGGCCCGGAAGGCTCCGGCTTTAAGCGCGGCTCCTCGGAGCCGTCATCCGTAAAAAATCTCCGCAGTCCGGATCAGTTCCGGATCAACCGACTTGAGCTTGGTCATCGCCTTGCCTAGCGGCATGTGCGTGATCTCGGTTCCTCGCAAGCAGACCAGTTCGCCGAATTTGCCCTCTTCGATAAGATCCACGGCCTTGACACCGTATCGAGTTCCCAGGACGCGATCGTAAGCGGTCGGGGTGCCGCCGCGTTGCACATGCCCCAGCACGGTCACGCGGGTTTCAAAGCCGGTGCGGCTCTCGATCTCCCGCGCCAGCACCTCGCCAATGCCGCCCAGGCGAACGTGCCCAAACTGGTCCGTGCCCTGTTCCCGGGTGACCTCCTGCCCCGCCAGTTTGAAGCCCTCGGCGACCACCACGATGGAAAATAGCCGCCCTCGCGAGTGGCGGCGTTCCAGGATCTCGCAGATCTGTTCAATCGTCATGGGCTTTTCCGGAATCAGGATGCAGTCCGCGCCGCCCGCCAGGCCCCCCACGGTCGCAATCCAACCCGTATGGCGCCCCATCACCTCCACCACCATGACCCGCTTGTGGGATTCGGCCGTGGTATGTAGCCGGTCGATGGCTTCAGTCACAATCTGGACCGCGGTGTCGAAGCCGAAAGTCTGGTCTGTGCCCTCCACATCGTTGTCGATGGTCTTGGGCACACCCACCACCTTCACTCCGTCGCCCACCAGGTTGCGCGCCACGCCGAGTGTGTCTTCACCGCCGATCGCGATCAGATAATTGATCCCAAACCTTTTGAGATTGTCGAGGACCCTGGCCTTGCCGTCCTCGGTCTTGAGCGGATTGGTCCGCGAGGTTCCGAGAACGGTACCACCGCGCGGCAGAATGCCCGACACGGAGTAGAGCGTCATGGGCTCCACGATGCCGTCGACGAGGCCAGCCCAGCCGTTCTTGATGCCGAGGACCTGGTAGCCGAGCTGCTGCGCGCGGCGCACCGCGGCGCGAATCACGGCGTTCAGCCCGGGACAATCGCCGCCCCCCGTCAGAATCCCGATGACGCCCTTTGACTCGTTTGCCATGCTCGATTCCTTTCGCTCGTGGATTGTCGGCCGGCGTGCGGACGCGCGCTTGAGAGGCGGCCGAGCCGGATGGCGGCAGCGCCGCGCCCGGAGCTCGAGTCCGCCCCTCAGTTGGCGCAGAAAGCGTGTAAATCAGACTCTAACAATGGAAGCGGCGCGCGGTCAACGGGTGAAAGTGAAAACGGCCTCCCGGAGCGTGCGGGCAAGTCCGCCCCGCCACATCCAGGACACCGCGCCCGGGTTGTGATAGTCTCAAGCGTCGGTGATTCGAGCGGCGGTTGACTGCGGGCGGTCAAAGCAGGCCGCCGGCGGTGGAAATGGTGGGGACTTCGGTGAAGGCCACGATGCTGGCTCTAGGCGCCCTGGCTGCGTGGCTCGCCACGGGCCTGTCTGCAGCCGGGTCGCCGCCCGCTGCCGAGGCCGCCGGCTCCTGGAATCCGAAAGCCGCCGCCGCTTACCTCGATCAACGCGAAGACTGGTGGATGGCCTGGCCGGTTGCCGCCCGCGATCACGGCACCTTCTGCGTTTCGTGCCACACGGCCGTGCCTTTCGCACTTTCGCGCCCGGCCCTCCGCGCGGCGCTCTCCGAGGCAGGTCCTTCAGCCAACGAACAAAAGCTCCTGGACAACGTCACCAAGCGCGTCCGACTTTGGAATGCCGTCGCACCGTTCTACAGCGACGAAAAGGACGGCCCCCATAAGACGGAGCAAGCCCGCGGCACCGAAGCCGTTCTCAATACGCTGATCCTGGCGAGGCGTGATGCCGGGAGCGGGAAGGTCAGCGACGACGCGCGCACCGCCTTCGACAACATGTGGGCGCTGCAGCGGACCGCCGGAGCCGAACGGGGTGCGTGGCCGTGGCTTCAGTTCAGCAACGAGCCCTGGGAGGCTTACGACTCGCAGTATTACGGCGCCTGCTTGGCCGCCGTTGCGGCCGGCATGGCTCCGGAGGAATATCGCTCGAAGCCCGCAATCCAAAACAACCTTGTGATGCTCCGCGAGTACCTCAACCGCGAGTATGCCCGGCAATCGCCTATCAATCGAGTTGTGCTCTTGTGGGCCTCGGCGAAATGGCCGGGACTCCTCGCGCCGGAACGGCAACAGGCGATCATCCAGGACGTGGCAGGCCAACAGCGCGCAGACGGAGGCTGGAGTCTCGCCTCACTCGTCGGGCCGTGGAAGCGAGTAGACGGCACGCCGCTGCAAATGACGAGCGACGGGTACGCCACAGGTCTCGTCACCCTGGCGCTCGAGCAGGCGGGCGTCCCGCGCAACGACTCCCACCTCCAGCAAGGCCGCGCCTGGCTGCTGCACAACCAGAACCAGGCCGAAGGCTGGTGGCCGGCCTCCTCGTTGAACCGCAAGCTCGATCCCTCTTACGGCCCCGGCCGGTTTATGAGCGACGCCGCCACGGCCTACGCCGTGCTCGCGCTCACTGAGTCGAAGGCGCCTTGATCCCCGCGGCCCGCCGCGCCGCACGCCCCACGAAAGCCCCTGCGTAGGAGCCGGCCAGGGAAGCCGCCATCACTACCCCGAGCACAGCGAGGCTGCTGAGAAGTGTCGTCGGCGAAGCGGTATCCCAGGGCGCCAAGCCCAGCCGCGGCAGCGCAACATCGAGCACAGGAACCCACGGGCCGGCCAGCACCGCCCACAACCACGGCTTTCGCGGGCCGAGCGAGCCGAGCAGGAACGTCAGCGCGCCCAGCAGCAACAAGGTGATAGCGGGGTCGTCGCTGTGCGAGTCGGCGTATCCGATGAAGGCTCCGCCGGCCAGCGCGAACGCGGCGAGGACGAGACTGCCCATCGATGCTTTCATGCTCATACCGTACCTCCACTGAAAACGAATTGCGCTCGTTTAAGCCTCGGTGCCCAGCACCATCACCGACACCGTGCGCGCGCGCGCCCGGTCGAGCTCGATGAGGAAGATCCGCTGCCACGCGCCCAGGTCCATCCGGCCCTCCACCACGTTCAGCGTTTCCGAGCTTCTCAGAAACAGCGCCTTGCAGTGCGAGTGCCCGTTCTTCTCTTCGTCCGGGCACATGTTGACCGTGCGCACCGTGAAGTCGTCGTGGCGATACTGCGACCGGCACGGCGCCAGCTTCTCGAGCAGCGCCGTCAGGTCCTCGATCAGCAGCGGCTCGTGCTCGCCCACCAGGATGGCGGTGGTGGTGTGCCGCGTCTGCAGGTTCACCAGGCCGTCCCGCACGCCCGATCTCCGCACGCGCTCGCGCACCGCCTCGGTGATGTCGAGGAACTCGAGGCAGCGGCTCGTCTCAAGACAAATCGACTCGTGATGCGCCCGCAGCGCCATTTCTCTTGCGATGCCCGCCATGGTGCCCATCTTCTCTCCTCCTCGTGATGCTGCCTTCAGCAGCCCGCCGCTCACCGCTCGTTGCCGGAGCAAAGTCCTCGGTTCCGGATGCGTCGCCGTAAGCGGCTGACAACGGACGACTGACAAAGGACAACTGACGCTCTTGCCTCAGCTCGCCGCCGTCTCCACCACGCCGCCGAAACGGCGCTCGCGCCGGTGAAATTCGGCCAGGGCGGCGCCCAGATCCGCGGCGCCGAAATCGGGCCACAATCGGTCGATGAAAACGATCTCCGCAAAGGCGCCTTCCCATAGAAGGCAATCGCTCAGGCGCTGTTCGCCGCCGGTGCGGATCAGCAGATCGACATCCGGCGCGGGCGCCGGGTCGTGGATCACCTCGGCCAGCGTCCGTGCAAAATTCTCCGCACCGAAGTCGCAGCCGGAGCGCGCGCCGGAGCGGCCTTCAGCGGGGGCGTCGAGGCGTGACCGCCGCGCAGTCTCCACCAGCGCTTCGCGCGCCGAGTAGTCGATGGCCAGGCGCAGGTTCAGGCGCGCGCCGCGGGCGGTGGCGCGTTCCGCCCGCTCGATGGCCGCCACGAGCCCTTGCGGCAGCCGGTCGCGTCGCCCGATCACGCTCACTCGCACGCCCTCGGCGAGGTGCGCCCCGCGATCGCCCTCGAGGTAGTCCTTGAAGATGTCCATCAGCACCGCGGCCTCGGCCGCCGGCCGGCGCCAGTTGGCGGCGGAGAAAGCGAATAGAGTCAGGGTGCCGACGCCGGCCGCCGGAGCGGCGCGCACCACGCGACGCACCGCCTCGGCGCCGGCGCGGTGTCCAGCGGCCCGCGGCCAGCCGCGGCGCTCGGCCCAGCGTCCGCTGCCGTCCATGATGGCGGCTACGTGCAGTCCGGAGCGCTCGGGCGGCAACGGCGGCGCAGGAAATTCACTTTGTCTCATAAAGTTCACACCCAAATTTTTTTAGCCCTCGCGCGTGGCGCGAATCAGCGCTTCCATGTGATCGAGGTAGCGCTCCAGCGCCTTGCGCCCGCTGGCGGTCAGCCGGTACTCGGTTTTGGGCACGCGCTTGTCGAAAAACTTGCTGCAGGTCACGTAGCCCGCTTCCTCGAGCTTCCGCGCGTGGACGCTTAAGTTCCCATCGGTGGTCTCAAGCAGGCGCTTAAGGTCGTTGAAGCTCAGCGCCTGGTTCACGGCCAGCGCGCTCACAATGCCCAGGCGCATGCGCTCGTGAATCAGGCGATCGAGCTCCAGGGTGCGCCGCCCGGCCGCAGGCGCAGGCGCGCCGTGCAGTCGGTGCGGTCCGGCCGCGGGACGCGGCAGGGCGCCCGCCTCCGCCCGGTCTACCCTCTCCGTCCTTGCCGCCAAAGCACTTGGTCTAGCCACCGTACCTCCTTGCGATAATCACGCCGAATACGATTTGCAGGCCGCCGAACCCCGCCCCCATCCAGGCGTCGCCCCAGGAGGCGGGTGCAAACAGCGCCGCCGCCCCGCAGCCCATCAGGCAGGCGCCCATCACCGGCACAATCCGCACCGAGAAGGCACCACCCGTGATCACCCCGGCGCCGTAGAGCAGCAGCCAAAGCCCGGGCAGGGCCCGCGTGAGGCCCGCCTCGTACAGCACCACCGTCAGCAGCGCGCCCGCCACGATGGGCGGAGCGAGGCTGGTGACGAACTTCTGGGCCGCGCCCGAGAGCATGGGCACGCGCGCCGCGCGCGTCTTGCGCAGGATGGCCCAGATCCCGAGGCCCACCGCCAGCGCCGCCGCCCCAGCCCACACCGCCAGCCAGCGGGCGGGCGTCGCGGCCCGATGGGCCACCGCCGCCGCCGCCAGCGCCGTCGCCCCCATCGCCACTCCGCCCCAGCCCGGCACCGCCGTGAACGAACCGGAGCGCTCCATGGTCTCGCGGATGTAGCGCAGGTTCTCGATGGCGTGCTCGTGAATGCCCGGCACGGGCGCGGGATGCGAGCGGAAGCGGTGCAGGGTGGCCATCACCGGGTATCATATCTCAAACACCGGGCCTGTCAAGTACTTTGTATCACAAAGCAATGACCGTGTCAAACCGGCGGGGATAGGCCCGAAGGACGCGCCAGGTGCTGAAGAAAAACCGATCCGAGAGCGCCAACCGGCGCAGACGAGACGCGTGATTGGTTATAGTCTCTCTTGCGAGGAACAGCCGGGGAGTCTGAACTGCGCGGACTCTGCGCTGGTAGCTTCTAGAAACCTCCCGGGCGGGTGGCGCCGACATCCCGGAAGCTGCAGGCGCCACCCGGCCGCACTAACTCCGAGAGCGCGTTCACCGCAGAGCGGAAGGAAACAGATTGATGTTCCGAGGCATGCTGCACGGCGCCGGCGTTGTGGCTTTTGCCGGGACTTGCCTTCTGAGGCTGCCGCCATTGAGCGCGGCGGCCCAGCAGACCTCGCAAGCTCTTGCGTCTTCGACTTGGCTACCCGCGCGAGGGGCGCCGCCCGATGCGCACTACGCCGGACGCGACGCCTGCGCGGAGTGCCATATCGCCGAAGCGCAAACCCAGGCAAACACGCCAATGGGCCGCGCGGCCGAGCCGGCGTCCAGTTGCGACATCCTCATGAAGCACCCGGTCCTAACCTGCCGGTTCGGCCCCTATTCCTACAAGATCATACGCGAGGGAAACAGTTCCACGTACTTAGTTACCGATGGCAAGGCGACGGTTTCAGAACCGATCCTGTGGGCGTTTGGCCTCGGAGAGGCTGGGCAGACTTACGTATTTGAGCACGACGGGGCCTACTACCAAAGCCGGGTAAGCTTCTACACCGGCACTCAGGCTCTCGACCTCACGCTGGGAACCAAAACGGACGTCCACTCGTCGGCGGAGGACGCCCTCGGAGACCGCCTGGAGGCGCGCGCCGCCCGCGACTGCTTTGCCTGCCATACCACCAACGCCGTCAGCGGCCCCGAGCTTCACGTCCAGACCCTTACGCCCGGCGTCTCTTGTGAGGCATGTCACGGGCCCGGAGCAGACCACATCACGGCCATCAAAGCCGGCCATGCTGAGCAGGCCTCCATCTTCAATCCCGCCAAGCTTGCGCCGGGCGAGCTGAACGACTTTTGCGGGTCGTGCCATCGCACCTCGCTGCAAGTGCTAAGGATGGGCATTCACGGCGTGGCCAACGTGCGGTTTCAACCCTATCGCCTCGAGAACAGCCGCTGCTGGGACCCCGATGACGCGCGAATCGGTTGTCTGGCTTGCCACGACCCGCACCGGCCCCGCGAGCGCGACGCCGCGTTCTACGACGCGAAGTGCCTCAATTGCCATCCGGCCGCGGGCGCCCGGAGGAACGCGGACCAACCGGGCAAGGTTTGCCGCGTGAGCGGCCACGGGTGCGTGACGTGTCATATGCCGAAATACGAACTCCCGGGAGGGCACTTCAAATTCACCGACCACGATATTCGCATCGCGCGGCCAGGCGCTGCCTACCCCGGCTGATTTTCACTCATCAAAGCAGGGGCGCCGGGCTCACGGTGATGCGATGGCCTCCGGCTGGGGGGCTTGGCTCGGACCCCGCGAAAGGACCCGGCCCCCAAAACGTGTACGACAGCCGGGGCGAGGACTTAACCGGGCATACGGGCGGCTGCACTGCGCATCAGAGTATCGGGTGGATTGCGGTTACGCTGAAGATCACCGGGCGCCGCCGGTTTCGGGGTGCAGGAGATCTGCAGCGAAGTACACTACACTGGACCGTCGAAGGGGGATTTGATGGCACCAAAACCGGTCGCAACCCTCGCGCTGGCCGTCTTTGCCGAGATCTTCCTGGCCAGCCTGGCACTCGGGGCGCAAGCGCAGCAGGCTGCCACGCCCTATCCCAGCATGGCCCCGCTTGACCAATACCTGATCCAGAACCCGAATGACGAAATAGCCCTCGCCCGAAGCGCCGCGCCCAAAGCCATCTCGGACAACGCCGAGGTCATGGTCCTCGGCCGGCAAGGGTACACAACGGCGGTGAAAGGCACGAACGGCTTTGTGTGCGTCGTGGAACGAGGGTGGACGGCCGAGATCGACAATCCCGACTTCTGGAACCCCAAGCTCCGCGGTCCCATCTGCTTCAACGCGCCGGCCGCGCGGACGTACCTGCCCATCACCCTCGCGAAAACCAGACTGGTGCTGGCCGGCAAGTCGAAAGCCCAAATGTTCGCCGCCATGGCCGCCGCCTTCGACGACAAGGAATTGCCTCAGCTCGAGCCTGGCGCGATGTGCTACATGCTGTCGAAGGAAGGCTACCTGAACGATCGAGCCGGGCACTGGCACCCGCACCTGATGTTCTTCGTTCCCATCGCCCAAGCCAAAGCCTGGGGCGCCAATCTCGAGGGCTCTCCGATTATCGGCGCCGACGACCCTCAGGACCGGCTGACGATATTCATGGTTACCGTCGCCAAATGGTCGGACGGTACGCCCGATTCCGCCGGCCGACCCTGAAATTTTGATTCCCACCGGGCGCTACCGGGCAATCCTGAAAACTCTGCCGGCAATGGCAGGATGGATCAGGCCTTTCTTTTCAGGCCTGCGCCAGGCCGGGCGCCGCTTGTCCCACGCCTTACTGCACCGTAAGTTTCAATCCCACCGTCTGGGTCAAGGTGCCCGATGTCGCCGTCAGTGTCAGGTTGTAGGTGCCCGAGGGCGTCGGGGGCGGTGGCGTCGTCATCATGCTGGCGCTCCCGCCGCCGCATCCCACTGCCAGCGCCGCCAGCAGTGCCAGAGCCGTCAGTCCCGCTCCAACTCGACGGCGCCGCCCCGGGCCGCAGCTCGCGAGCAGGGCCAGCGCCGTAAGAAGCAGCAGCGCCCAGAGCCATTCCTGTGGCCGCGGGGCCGTCGGCCACCGCGGACCCGGCAGGGTCCCAGCCCGCGTACTCGCCGTCACGGTCACGGTAGCCGAGCCCGATCCACCCGGCGTCAGCGTGGAGGGCGACACCGAGCACGACGTCCCCACCGGCTGTGGCGCCGCGAAGGCGCAGCTCAGCGAGATCTGCTGCGTGAATCCTCCCTGCGGTGTCAGCGTCACACTGTAGGTGGCAGTTCCGCCCGGCGAAACCGCGGTGGTAGTGCCACCCTGCCCGGCGGCCAGTGTGAAATCCTCTCCAGTTCCCGTTAGGCCCACCGTCTGGCTGGCACTGCCCACCGCATCGTCCTCCAGGGTCAGGCTCCCGGAGCGCGAGCCGCCCGCCGTCGGGGTGAACGTCACCTGCACCACGCACTTCTTGCCCGCCGCAAGCGCCGATGTGGTGCTGCAGGTGGTTCCGCTCGCCGCCACCGCGAAGTCTCCGCTCGCGCTGATCCTGGTGAAGCTCAAATTGGCGTTTCCCCCGTTGGTGATCGTGACGGTCTGGGCCGCGCTCGTGCTGCCCGCGAGATCCGCCGCATACGTGAGACTCGCCGGCGAGGCCGTCGCGCTCGCGCCCAGGCCAGTGCCGCTCAGCGCCGCTGTCTGAGGGCTGCCCGCGGCGTCGTCCGTTACGGTCAGCGTGCTGGTGCGGCTTCCGATTGCCGTGGGCTTGAACGTCACCATCACGGTGCACGTCCCGCCCGCCCCCACCGAGCCGCCGCAGGTGCTGGTTTCGCTGAAGTCGCCCGCATTGGTGCCGCCGACGGCAATCGATGTGATGGTGAGCGCCGCGGTGCCCGTGTTGGTGATCGTCGCCTCTTTCACCGGGCTCGCCGTGCCCACGTTCTGGTTGGTGAAACTGAGGCTCGCGGGCGATAAAGACGCCGCCGGCGCCACGCCCGTGCCCGCCAGGGCCACCGTCTGCGCGCTGCCCGAGGTGCCGCCGTTGTTGTCCGTCAACGTCAGCGTCGCGCTGCGCGCACCGGTGGCGGACGGCGTGAAGGTGAGGTTGATCGCGCAACTCGCTCCGGCTGCCACTGAACTACCGCAGTTGTTGCTCTCGGCAAAATCGGCGGCATTCGCGCCACTCAGCGCGATGCTCGTGATGCTCAGGGCCGCCGTGCCCGAATTGGTGAGTGTCAAGGCTTGCGCGGCGCTCGCGGTGCCCACGAGCTGGTTGCCGAAGGCCGGCAGAGTCGCCGGATTGAGCGTCACCGCCGGCGCCACCCCCGTGCCCGAGAGCGACGCCGTCTGCGCGCTGCCCGACACTCCATTACTGTTGTCGGTGACGGTGAGCGTTCCGCTCCGCGTCCCGGTGGCCGCGGGCTTGAACGTAACGCTAATCGCACAGCTTCCTCCCGCCACCACCGAACTCCCGCAGTTGTTGGTCTGGGCGAAGTCGCCGCCGTTCGCGCCGCTCACGGCGATGCTCGTGATCGTCAGCGCCGCCTTCCCGGTATTGCTCAAGGTCAAGGCCTGCGCCGCGCTCACGGTATGGACAAGTTGATTGCCGAAACTCAGGCTAGCCGGTGCAAGGCTCGCCGCCGGAGCAGTTCCGGTGCCGCTCAGGCTGACGGTCTGCGCGCTACCATCCACGCCGTTGCTGTCGTCGTTGACGGTCAAGGTGGCGCTGCGCGCACCGGTGGCCGAGGGCGTGAAGGTCACGTTGATCGTGCAACTCCCTCCCGCCGCCACCGAACTGCCGCAATTGTTGGTCTGGGAGAAATCAGCACCGTTCGCGCCGCTCAGCGCGATGCTCGAAATGGTGAGCGCCGCCGTCCCGGTGTTGCTGAGCGCCACCGCTTGCTCCGAGTTCGCCGTGCCCACGAACTGATTGCCGAAGCTGAGGCTCGACGGCGAAACGCCGGCAACGGGTGCAACGCCGGTGCCTGTCAATCCCACCGTTTGAGGATTCTCATAAGCGTTGTCAGATATTGTGATCGTGCCGGTCCGTGTTCCACTGACCGTGGGTGAGAACGTCACTCTGACCGTGCAACTCTCCCCGGCAGCGAGCGAGCCGGCACAAGTAGTCGTGCCCGCAAAATCACCCGTAATGCTGACGCTGCTGAACGTGAGGGGCTCGTTCCCCGTATTCGTAACGGTCTCTGTTTGCGACGCGCTGGTGGTGCCGACAAGCTGGTCGCCGTAGGTCAGGCTCCCCGGGGACAAGCCAACGCCAGGGCCAAGCCCCGTGCCGCTCAGTGCGATGACTTGCGGGCTCCCCGCTGCGTTGTCAGTTATGGTAATCGTTCCCGCCCGGGTTCCGCCGCTGGTGGGCGTGAAGGTGACGAGCACCTGGCATTGTGCCCCCACGCCAAGGTGATCTCCACACGCGTTTGTTTCAGCAAAGTCTCCATTCACCGTGATGCTCTCCAACGAGAGCCCGGCGTTGCTGATCTCGCTCACGTTCAGCGTCTGAGCCGAACTCGTCACTCCCACGTTCTGAGTGCCGAAGCTCATTGATGCTGGCGACAATGCTATGGCGGGGCTGCTTTCGTAAACAAAAGTGTCGTTGAGGTAGAGACCGGCAAAGGCCAGGTCCGGAGTGCCGTCGCCGTTAAAATCCGCCGCGGCAAGAGAAGCCTCGTCAGCGTAGTCGCCCGTGGCCAACCCAACTGGTGCCTGGAAGGTGCCATCGCCGTTTCCGAGGAGCACCAGCGGCGGACCCACGGTACCTCCCTGATACCCCGCCAAGAAGTCGAGCTTGCCATCGCCGTTGAAATCGCCGGCTACAGAGGCATTGCATGGTATGGTCGGCCCGGAATTGATGGCAGCCGCAAAGGTCCCGTCGCCGTTGCCCAGGAGCACGGACATGCCGTCGAACGTTCCCGCCGCAAGGTCGATGTTCCCGTTTCCGTTAAAGTCGCCGGCAACCATGCAACCCGCATTCTGACCCAGCGTGTACGGAACCGCGGGGCGGAAGGTCCCGTCGCCGTTCCCAAGCAGGACGTAGGCAGTGCTCGAGGGCACCGAAGATTCCAGGACTGCAAGATCAGTTGCGCCGTCTTTATTGAAATCGCCCGTCACAACGTATGCGAACGGTCCTCCCACGTTTGCGCCTGTGGAACCGCTGAGTTGAAATGTTCCATCGCCTCGACCGAGGAAAATCAACGTCGTGGGATTGTTCATGTCATCGAAGCCGGGTGCTGCTACGTCGAGCTTTCCATCTCCGTTGAAGTCGGCAATCGCCATCGTTGCGTCGGTGACCTGGGCCGACGTCGTAACCGGCTGCTCGAAGCTTCCGTCGCCATTTCCTAAGTAAGTGACAAGGCCTGTTTGATTTTCGCTGATATCATTCACCAGAAGATCTGCCTTGCCGTCGCCATTGAAGTCGCCAGCGGCAATTGCTCGCGGTCCCACATTACCCACCAGGCTGACCACTGGGGAGCCGAAGCCGCCGTGGCCATCGTTAAGCAGGGCTCCAAATCCGCCGATGACCGAGTTCGACACCAAGTCCACGAAACCATCCCCATTGAGGTCTACCGCCGCTGACACGGAGGCCGTCGCTGAGTTGGGATATGAGTTGATAATTCCGAAGTTGCCGTCTCCGTCAGCGATTACGACCGAGATGCCGCCGAAATACCCGGACGGGGTCACGGCGACCAGGTCCAGATACGAATCCCCATTGATGTCAGCGGCTGCCAGCCCTGTACCGCCAAGCGCCACGCTGGTATACAGAGGGGTCTTGAAACTCCCATCGCCGTTGCCCAGATATATCCCAACTCCTGTGCTGTACGCTGAATAGCCGATGGCCAGATCGAGATAACCGTCACGGTTGAAGTCTTGGGCAACGATGCTGGTTGCGTCGGACGCGGCCGCGACCTCAACCGGCGCACCGAAAGTGCCGTCTCCCTTGCCGAGGCTCACACTCGCGCCTGCCGTACAGTAACTGCCCGTTGGCGAGCCGAGCGCTATATCCACCAGCCCGTCTTTGTTGAAATCGCCCAGCGCAATCGTGCTGCAGTGGCCGCCCGAGTTGGAATCGACCCGGCTGAACGTTCCGTCCCCGTTGCCGAGCAGGGCCGATATGTTGGGGCTCGAACGATGCGTAACCACGAGGTCCGGCTTGTGGTCGCTGTTCAGGTCCCCCACGGCGAGAGCCTCCGCCGAACCTGTCGTACCGACACTGCCTCCCGATCGGAGCGTCCCGTCCCCATTGCCCAATAGCAAGGAAACCGAACCGTCGTCGTTTGTCACGGCGAGGTCGAGCTTTCCATCGCCATTGAAATCGGCGGAAACGATAGCCGTCGGATCCGCGCCGACTGAGTAAGCTACGGCGTTGGCAAAAGTCCCATCGCCATTTCCGAGTAGAATTGAAAGCGTGTTGTCGCTTTGGTTGACGACCGCGAGATCCGGTTTCCCGTCGCCGTTGAAATCCCCATCCACCAGGGCCGCCGGATACATCCCTACGTTGTAGTCGGTCTTGGCGCCGAAGCCTGCACCGAGCGTCCCTAGCAGTATCGAGACGGTGTTATCGTTCCCGTTTGCAACGGCCAGATCCGCCAGGCCGTCTTCATTGAAGTCGGCTACAATTACGGCGACGGTCCCGCCGCCTCCGGTGAAATCGGCGTGATTGTACACGTAGGTTTGCGCACTACAGGTGGCAACACCAAGGGCAAGTTCTGAAACAAATAGCACAATCGCGGGCAGCAGATGCCTCGCCGAAATCCTCTCCCTTGGGCTCATTGATCCCCCCTCTTGGTCAGGCACCAGCGAAGCTGGAAACTAGCTCGCCGGGTAGATTGTCTCTCAGTTCCCGGTGTACGGATGCTCATCACAGATCTCGGCAGCGTAATGGCTACGCAATTCCTGCTGGCAAACCCTGGCGCACTTACCCACAATGGCCGGCGCTACTGGCAGCACAACCTGTTTGTTCCTCCAACACTCGCGTCGTGCCCTAGCTCGGTTCTTCATGGCAGTCAACACGAATCGATCCTTATCGGAATCGCCATTCTCTACTGCGGTTATGCTCCGCAGCATGGGTCTGACTTCCAGTGAATGCAACCTCCAGTCGGGTTAACGTCGCTGCATGTCTCGCTGGACGACACTCGGCGTCGTTACCTCGCTTGCGCCGCACTCTACTGTTGGCCATGGATCCCGTGGAGCGATTGGAACTGGGGCTGCGAACAAGGGTAACGGTTTTAGGTTGCCTCCTCACGCCTGATCGCGCACGAACCGGCACGCCTCCCACGGAACGTGAACACGCAAACTATTCCCAAAGCCTGCTGCACTACCGGGTGAACTTCAGTGAGCCGGCGCACGCCTGCGTGTGACCGTGAACACCTCAAGGACGATCCGACAAGGTAGGGTGGGGCCCTCCCCTAGTGAGCGGCGTGTAGAAGCTTGCTCGACGCAGGCGTGGCACAGGGCCGAAGCACGCGGGTGGCGCAGACATCCTTTCTGAGGTAGGCGCCTCCCGACCCAAGGCTCAGGGGAGGCTGTAGGTGAATGGGGCGCGGGGGCAGCACAACCCCAGGGTGGAATCGGCATTTGGGAACCGAAGTCCACGCCATCTCTGCCCCCGTGCGGCTGCGGGGTAGTAGGCCGCAGCTTGATTCCGAAATCATACTCCAATTTTTCGGAACTTGCCGCCAAAACAAATCCCCGCCAAGGGGTGAACCTGGAGGCGGGGATCGAACCGGCACGCCCTGGAGGGAGGGCCGGATGCCGACTCGCCACGACGATAGACCCGGGCGTTCGGCCCGTCAAAAGAGCTTTTGTGCCAGAAATTCTTCTAATGACACCGGTAGCAGCCCGCGGTGGCGTGAAGGGTTCGGCTGTCGGACATCAACAAAGGCCCGGGCGGTTAGATGGGCTATGCGGCCGGCGAATGAACCTCACCGCCCGCGCGCGCATTGCAGCGGCGAATGGACTTGATTCCCGCGCCCAACTCCTTTTCGGCCAGGCGAAGCTCGTAGACCTGTTGCAGGTTCATCCAGAACTCGGCGCTCGTCCCAAAATAGCGGGCGAGGCGCAAAGCGGTGTCGGCCGTAACCGCGCGGGTACCGTGCAGTATACCCGTTACCCGGTTGGGAGGCACCTGAATCTCACGGGCCAACTGCGCGGCCGTGATGCCCAGGGCGCCGATGGCGTCGGCCAGGTGTTCACCCGGATGGATGGCAGTGCGCGGCATAGTTCACCTCAATCGTGGTAGTCCTCGATGATTACACGCTCCGGCCCGGACGACCCCTCGGGCCATGCGAAGCAGACTCGCCAGCGATCGTTGATCCGAATACTGTAAGTGCCGGCGCGGTCACCCTTCAGTTTCTCCAGGCGATGGCCCGGAAAGGCTGAGAGATCCCGCAGGCTGGTGGCGGCGTCGAGCCTGTCCAGCGTTTTCTCCGCCTGGCGCCGGAAAGGCTCGAACTGCCTGACGCGCGCGCCCCTGGCGAATCTCGCTGTCCCGGCGTCTCCATAGCTCCGGATCATGCTTATCTTTAGCAGGATTGATGATTTACGTCAAACGTAAAATGAGGGGTGGCGCAAACGCTTCCCTGCAGGCCGGAGCCCGGCGCCGGATCGACCAACACCCTCATTAAGGAAGTGAATGAGCCCGGTCCGGAAAGGCAGAGCCTTTCCGCACAGCAGGGCGGCGAAGCCGCCTCGCGATTGGGGAGTCCCCGCCCCGGACCTTGAGGGCTGGGGCGGCGCCGGGTTGCGTTCGGATAGTTAATCATGTAGTATGTTACTGCATCGGTATGAGTGGATTCCCGCTCCCTGCCGTCGCGGGGACAGGTTCCGCGGGAATTACGGTGCCGGGCGGGAATGGCGGTGCCGGCCGGGAATGGCGGTGCGGGGCGGGAATGACGATCGCGAGGAGGCCATTATGGGTAAGAAGGCGAAGGCGCTTTCGGATGAAGCTCTTCAAAGCGTCAAGGCGGCGATGAAGGCGGCGCGTACGCCCGCCGAATTGCGGCGGCTGCAGTGCGTCTGGCTGCCGGCGGCGCTGGGGCTGAGCGGCCAGGAGACAGCAACCGCCGTGGGCCTGGGGCTTTCGGACGTGGGCCGCGTGCGGGGATGCTACCGGCGCGCAGGCCTTGCCGGGCTCGAGAGCAGCCGGCAGCGCCCCTTCGCGCCCGGCTCAGCCGCGGCGCTGACGGCAGCTTTGAAGGGGGCCCGCACCCTGGACCAGTTCCAGCGCGTTCAATGCGTCTTGCTGCGCGTGCTCTTCGGGCTGAACGGAAGCCAGGTGGCGGCGGCGGTGGGATGGCCGCCCGGCACCGTCACCTGCATCCAGTCCGAGTACCTGCATCGGGGCGAGGCCGCGCTCGAAACGCCGAAGGCTGGGCAGCCGCTGCCCGAAGGCGCCCGCGAAATACTGCGCGCCGCCATGAAGCACGCTCGCACGGTGCCGGAATTTCGCACCGCGCTGTCCGTCTATCTGCGCGCCGTTCTGGGCTTGAGCCTCAAGGTGGTGGCGGAGACGGTGGGATGGTGGCAGACTTCCATAGCCAAGGTGCACCACCGGTACCTGCGCCACGGGGATGCCGCGCTGCGGGGGCCGCGGAGGGGCGGCAAGCGGTGGGGGCTTCTCAAGACCAGGCAGGAAAGCAAGGTGCTTTACGATCTGAGCCATGGGGAAACCGAGTGCGGCATGCTCATGTTTCCCAAAATCCACCGCGCCTTCGAACAGGCGGCCGGCTGCCCCTTGAACGCCATGGTGGTGTACGAGATCCTCGACCGGCACGGCTGGAGTGTGGTCGCTTTAGTGATGAGGCCGCGCCAGGTCCGGCGGCCCGTGGGCAAGGGGCGCAGCGCTGAGGTCCGCCGTCTGCTCGGGGACCAGGAAATGTGAAAAAGGCAGGGCTAGAAGTCAGGAGACAGAAGCCAGGAGACAGAAGTCAGGAGACAGAAGGCAGGAGACAGAAGTCAGGAGACAGGAGTCAGGAGTTCCCCTCTGCGAGCTCCGGCCGCCGAGCTTCGATTTTCCAGCTTCGATTTTCGCGTCTTGGTTCCCCGTTTTCGCGTTTCGGTTTCCGAGCCTCGATTTTCGACTTTCGGTGTCCGAGTTTCAACTCTCCAGTTTCGCGGTCCCACTTGCGCTTTTCGCGTCTCGATTTACGGCCTTCACCCACCCCGCACGAACAATTGTCAAGCCGAGCGAAGCTGGACAATTGCTACCAATTTTCCTGCAAAACTTGTTCGTATGACCCCTGAAAAAGGGCCTTTTTTGGCAAAAAATTCCAGATTTCGTACACTTTTTTCTTGAAGACGGGCGTTTCGGGTTTCCGAAATCTGGCTTCCTCGACCCGCCGTGCGTGCAACCGCAAGTCCTTTAGATTCGACCGGGCCTCGGTGCGGTCAGTGGGGTGGCGCACTCATCCGGAAAGCTGTGTGCGCCACCCAGCGGTTCAGTCTGCAGTAGCGACGATGTCCCCATCGCCGTTTCGATGAGCAGAAGAAGCTCGGGGGTGGGGACACCGCCGCTACAGAGCTGGTGTGAGCCTTGACGAGCGCTTGGCGTAGACGTTATGCTTTGTAATCAGCGCCTCGGCGACAATCACTTTAGGGAGATCACGCTGTGAAGCGAACGTTCCAACCGAACCGAAGACGGCGATCGAAGACGCACGGCTTTCGGATCCGCATGCGCACCCCGGGCGGCCGGAACACGATCCGTCGGCGGCGCCAAAAGGGCCGGCACCGTCTGACGCCATGAGCTCCGGCCGGGGGCCTCTCTCATTCCCCAAGAAACTGCGGCTGCTTAGGCGCAAGGAATTCCGGCGGGTTTATGAGGAAGGAAAGCGCCGGAGCGCACCCTTATGCACGGTCTTCTTTCTATCGAACGGACTGCCGCACAGCCGCCTGGGCCTTACGGTGCCGGCCGCGGTGGGGAACGCCGTGCTGCGCAACCGGTTGAAGCGGCGGGTGCGGGAAGTCTTCCGGCTGAACCAGGCTGCCATTCCGGCCGGTTGGGATATCGTGGTGAATCCCCGGCGGGACGCGGCCCGCACGCCCTTCAGCAGGCTGGTGACGGAGTTGATGCGGCTGTTTCCGTCGAGTGCTGCGGCCTCGGCGCCGGCCTCGCCGCCGGAGCCGGAGCCCGATCGGGCGGCGGCCAGCGAGACCTCCTGAAATCGTTCGTGCTCGCCCTGATCGGCTTCTATCGCACCACGCTTTCGCCGGCCATCCCCTCCTCCTGCCGCTTCTATCCCACCTGCTCGGCCTACGCCTACGAGGCGGTGTCGAGGTGGGGTGTGCGGCGTGGGCTGGGCATGGCGCTGCGGCGCCTGGGGCGCTGCCGGCCTTGGGGCGGCCACGGCTACGACCCGGTGCCGCACCCTGAAGACGGCGCGATTCAGAGTGTCTGAGCGGCTTGACGGGCCCCCACGCCGCGCCGTCTGGCTGCGCTCGACGCAATAGGCTCTTGACGTGGCGGAGGCCCGAACGTGAGGTTGTCTTTTTGAAATCCGACGAAACCAAGCGGCTGATTCTGGCCTTCGCGCTCACCTTCGTGATCGTGGTGCTGTGGCGCCCCATCATGACGAGGTTCGGCCTGGCCCCGGAACCGGCGCCGGAGCCCACTCCGGCCGCAGCTTCGGGGAGCACGGCTCAACCCGCTTCCGCGCCCGGCGGGGCCCCGGCCCAGTCTGCCGCGCCGCCTGAGGCGCCAACCGCGCAACCGCTGGCCCCGGCGAAAGCAGCGCCCGCCCTTCCCACCGAGCCGGTTCAGGGCCGGCAGGCGCGCGACGTCGTGGTGGAAAACGATCTGTACCGCATCACGTTCTCCACCCAGGGCGCGGTGATTAAGAGCTGGATTCTCAAGAAATACGTCGATGAGGCCGACAAGCCGCTCGACCTGGTCAACCGGCCCGCCTGCGAGACCCTGGGCTTCCCCATGGCGCTCACCCTGGCGGATTCGGCCCTGGCGCAAAAGCTGAACGGCGCGATCTTCGCCGTGGAGCCTGCGGGTTCGGCGGCGGGTGACGGCGGGGTGCTGAGCGCTCCGGCGAAGCTGCAATTCACCTACAGCGATGGCCGGGCGGAAGTGCAAAAGGTCTTCTCCTTCGGCCACTCCTATCAAGTGGGGGTTTCCGTGAGCGCCTTCGACGAGCGCGCCTACCTGCCGGTGGGTGTGCTGTGGCCCGGCGGATTCGGCGACTACTCGCTGGGGCCCAAGACGCTGAGCGGACATAGTGAGGCGGTCTACAACATCAACGGGGAACTGACCAAGATTAAAGAGAGCAAGCTCAAGGCCAGCGAGACGGTGGCCGGCCCTCTCAGTTACGCCGGCCTTGACGACCTCTATTTCGTCGACATCTTCCTGCCGCATTCCCCCGCCGACGTCTTTCGTCTGAGCCGCCGCTCCTGGAGTCCGCCGAATTGGAGCGAGAAGGAGCAGCCGGCGCCTTTCCAGGCGGAGCTCGCCACCGCCGCCGGCCAGCCGCTCAACTTCGACCTTTTCGTGGCGCCCAAGGATCTGGAACTGCTGAAGACCATGCAGCCGCCGCTCGACCCTCTCATCGACTTCGGGTGGTTCGGCCTGGTGGCCAAGCCGCTGTTTATCGCATTGCGATACGTTTACCAGCACTGGGTGCACAACTACGGCTGGGCGATTGTGATCCTCACCCTCATCCTCAACACCGCGGCCTTCCCGTTGAAGCTGAAGAGCATTCACGCGGCGCAGAGGATGCAGAAGGTGGCGCCCATCATCAAGCGCATCCAGGACCAGTACAAGCAATACAAACTCAACGATCCACGCAAGCAGAAGATGAACGAAGAGGTGATGAAGGTCTACAAAGAGCATGGGGTAAACCCGCTTGGCGGCTGCCTGCCCCAGTTGGTTCAACTCCCGATCCTCTATGGCTTTTACGAGATGCTAGTGGTGGTAATCGAGCTCCGGCACGCGCCTTGGCTGGGCTGCATCAAGGACCTTTCTCTGCCTGACACCTGCCACCCGTTCGGCATTCCCTTCGCGCTGCTTCCCTCGCTCCTGATCATCAGCATGTTCGTGAGCCAAAAGATAACCCCGATGGCCACCGCCGATCCCGCCCAGCAGAGGATGATGCAGTTCATGCCGCTCGTCTTCGGACTCATCTTCTATCGCCTGGCGTCCGGCCTTGTGCTGTACTATATGGCGGCCAATGTGATCGGGATCGGCCAGCAGTTGATCATCAACCGGTTCATCCCGGTGAGCACCCCGGCCGCCGCGAATACCTCGGATGCGAAAGGGCCCGGGGGCCCGCCCGACAAAGGTCCCGCCAAAGGGTCCGGCGGACCGGCCCGGAGAAAGCCTGTTGACGTAAAGAACTGACTCCCATGGCGCCTGAAACCACACCTGCCGCCGAGCCGTCGCCAGCCCTCGAACGCTACCGCGCGCCCATCCAATCGCTCGTGCGCGACATCATCCACCACGGCGGTTTCCGCCTCGATTTTAAAATTCGCCCGGGTGAGCCTGCCGGGGATTTCGAAGCGCCTGAATGGGTGGTGGATTTCTCCGGCGCCGACGCGGGTCTGCTGCTCGAAGCCCACGCCGAGCTTCTCAATGCAATCGAGTACGTGGTGCTGCGCGCCGCCCGGGTGGAGGAAAGCCTTTTTCCCAAGATCGCCTTCGACTGCGAACACTGCCGGCGCCTCCGAATCGAGGAGCTCAGGCTCATGGCCCAGGTGGCCGCGGACCGCGTGCGCGATCTCGGCGTGCCGTTCCCGCTCGGGCCCATGAACGCACGCGAGCGCCGGGTGGTCCACCTGGCGCTGCACGGCCGTCCCGAAGTGCGGACGGAGAGCGAAGGCCAGGGCCCGGAACGCCGGGTGGTGATTCACCCCGCCTCAACCCCGGCGCGCCGTTAGGGCCGCCTGCCGTAGCCGGTTATGTCCTCCGAAGACACCATTGTGGCCGTCGCCACGCCTCCCGGGCGCGGCGGTATCGGCGTCATCCGCCTTTCCGGCGAACGCGCCGTCGAAATTGCCTGCGGCCTCATTCACGTCCCCAAACCTCCCCTCGAAACCCGCCACGCCACCCTCGGCGAGTTCCGCGATCCGAAGTCCGGCCGCGCGCTCGATGAGGTGGTGGTGACGGTGTTCCGCCGCCCTCATTCCTACACCGGCGAAGACGTGGCCGAGCTTTCCTGCCACGGCGCGCCCGTGATCCTCGGCTACCTCGTGGAATGCTGTCTGGAGCACGGCGCGCGCGCCGCCGAGCCGGGAGAGTTTACGATGCGGGCCTTCCTGAACGGCCGGCTCGATCTCACCCAGGCCGAGGCCGTCCGCGATCTCATCGAATCCCGCACCCTCTTTCAGGCGCGCCTGGCGGCGCAGCAGTTGGAGGGCTCCGTTTCCGCCCGCCTCAAGCCACACAAGCAGGCGCTGGTGGACCTGATCGCGCGCCTCGAAGCAGGAATAGACTTCGCGGAAGACGATCTGCCCGTGTCTGGCTGGGACGAGATCCTGACGAGTCTGGACGTCATCCGCGCGGACCTCGACGGGCTTGCCGCCGGTTACGAGTACGGCCGCGTGGTGCGCGAGGGCCTCAGCCTTGCCATCGTGGGGCGGCCGAACGTGGGCAAATCAAGCCTGTTTAACCGTCTGCTCAACGAAGAGCGCGCCATTGTGACCGCCTCGCCCGGCACTACGCGCGACCTGGTGGCTGAAAGCGCTGCCCTGGGAGGCATTCCGCTGCGCCTGGTGGACACGGCCGGGGTGCGCGAGGCCGTCGATGAGGCGGAACAGATCGGCGTGCGTAAGTCGCTCCAGGCCATCGCAGACTCCGATCTTCGGCTGCTGGTGCTCGACGCCTCGCAGGTTTGGACCGCGGAAGACGGCGCGCTGCTTGAGCGATTGCTGCCGCTCGGGGCGTTGCTGGTGGCCCTCAACAAGAGCGATCTGGCTCACCGCTTGAGCGAATTGGACCTCCGGCGGCGCCTGGCTGCGACCGGCGGGCACGCCGCCAACGTCGTCTGGACTTCGGCCCTCACCGGGGAAGGCATTTCCGAGCTGAAGGCGAAGCTGCTCGATATCGCCGCGCCCGCGCGCGACCTCGGCGCCGGAGAAGCGCTCATCACCAATCTTCGCCACCAGCAGCTCATCCGCGAGTCGCTCTCCGCCCTCGGCCGGGCGCGCCAGGCGGCGGCGGAGCACATCCATCACGAAATGCTGCTGCTTGACCTCTACGACGCTCTGCACGCCCTCGACGCCATCACCGGCGCGACTACGGTGGAGGACGTGCTGGGTGTGATCTTCTCCACCTTTTGCGTCGGAAAATGAGAGTCGCGGCGCCGTCTGGCGGGCGCGGGGGGAGGGGTGTCGCAGGCGGCTGCGGGCGCTCTCCAACCCTTGCGGGGGGTGAAAACGCCTCCCCGCGGCCCCGCAGGATGGTCCCTGCAAGCGTGTAACAGAGGTTCCTTGGCGTGTAACACGCTTGGCTAGGGGTAGGGTGGCACCCCGGCTTCGTGCGGCGCTCTAAAGGCCGCCAGGCCGCTCGCCGGAACCAGCCTTAACCGGCCGAAAGCGTGTTGCGGCGGCTCGGCGGCGCCCCAAATCGCCGGCGAACATCCGCTCTTATTTGGTTTCCTGCCGGGACCGTCTCGCGCGGCTGTTAGTTCGGCTTGATATGCGGCATAATGCCACTGCAGCTTTTGCTCATGGAACTCCTCGAACTTACTAAGGCGCTGGTGAACATCAACTCCGTGACAGGCCACGAGGTGGCCTGCGCCGAGTTTCTGCGGCAGCACCTTGCCGGGCGCGGCTTTGAAGTGCAAATGCAGCCCGTTTCCGGCCAGCGTGCGAACGTTTTCGCCAGCCGGGGCATACCCAAGGTGGTGCTAAGCACACACATGGATACTGTTCCGCCCTACTTGCACGCGCGCGAGGATGAGCAGTTCATCTACGGGCGCGGTGCCTGCGACGCCAAGGGCATCATCGCGGCGCAGGTGACCGCCGCGGCGCGGCTGATGGCGGAGGGTCTGAGCGATTTCGGCCTTTTGTTCGTGGTGGGGGAAGAGACGGGGAGCGACGGCGCCCGCGCCGCCAACCTGCTGGCGCCCGGCTCCGAGTACATCATCAACGGCGAGCCCACCGAGAATCGCCTGGTGATCGGCACCAAGGGCATCCTCTGGGTGAAAATCGAAGCGCGCGGCAAGATGGCGCACTCGGCCTACACCGAACTTGGAGAATCGGCCATCGAAAAACTGCTCGATATCCTGGCGGACTTGCGGCGGTTGCCCCTCCCGCGCGATCCGGTGTTCGGCCCCGCCACCATGAACATCGGACTGATTTCCGGCGGCCGCGCGCCCAACGTGATCCCCGACCGGGCCGACTGCGAGATCATGTACCGAATGGTGCCGGAGCTGCCCGAGGGGCCGCACCTGCTCCGCGCGATCGAGCAGTCCGTCCACGGCCGCGCCAAACTGACGGTGCTGCGCGAGACGCCGCCCCTCAAGATGGAAGCCGTCGAAGGTCTCGAAACCCGCGTCGTGGCTTTTACCACGGATCTGCCCTCACTCGGCAACTGGGGCCGCCCGCTTCTCATCGGCCCGGGCACCATCCACGAGGCCCACACCAAAAACGAAAAGGTGGCCAAGGCCGATTTGACGGAGGCGGTGGAGATCTACGCCCGGCTGGTGCGCGAACTGCTGGCGCGCTGCCAGGGGTGACCGGCGACGGCGCGTGCGGTTTCTTCAACACGCAGACACAAAGACACAAAGGAGGGCGTCATTATCTGATCTTCTTCATGCCTTT
>Ga0335081_10002506_pt1 | contig 28946 bp, 35 predicted proteins | sample Lox_Sample_35_FD_206713 | JGI IMG/M metagenome (GOLD analysis project Ga0335081, IMG submission 206713) | Soil microbial communities from Loxahatchee National Wildlife Refuge, Florida, United States - Lox_Sample_3.5 | ecosystem: Environmental > Terrestrial > Soil > Wetlands | place: USA...
CCAAGCGGATGCGGTGGTGAAGGCCCAACGCACGGAGCTCGCTGAGGCGAGCCTCGATCTCGATCATGTTGGAACCGTAGGCTAAGCGGACGCGCGGACGGATCAGCGTCCCTGCCACCGAGGAGCGCGCTTCTCGGAAAATGCGCGAACTCCTTCGCGGAAGTCCTGGGACGCGAAGCAGGCGCGGCGCAACTCGATCAATTCGCGTTCGACGTCTGGATCCAATCCGCGCTGCGCGTCAAGGACCGCGCGGATCACGCGCTTGTTGCCTTTCTGGGCCAGCGGCGCATTCGACGCGATCTCGGTCGCGAGCTCGACGGCCTCTTCGGCGAGGCGGCCTTCCTCGGCGATCGCGTTGACGAGACCCCACTCGCGGGCGGTGCGGGCGTCGATGCGGCGGCCGACGAGGAACAGCTCTCGGGTGCGGGGGGCGCCGATCGTGTCGATGAACTTGCGGATTCCGGTGTGGGAGTAGACGAGGCCGAGCTTGGCCGGCGGCATGCCGAGCGCGATCGTGCCGGCGGCTATGCGCAGGTCGCAGGCGAGCGCGAGCTCGAGTCCCCCGCCGATCGCGTGTCCGTTGAGCGCGGCCAGCGTCGGGTAGGGGTAGCCCTCGACCGCGTCGAGTGCGGCGGTGAACGGGTTGGCGACGAGCCGGTCGGCTTGATCGGCGAACTGCCCGTCTCCACGAAGATCGCCGATGTCGTAGCCGGCGGAGAAAGTCGTCTTCTCGCCGGTGACGATCACGCAGCGGGCGTCGGTCTCGGCCAGGGTCGAGGTGAAGGCGTCCAGGATCGCGTGGTCGAGCGCGCCCCGCTTGGCCGGGTTCGAGATCGTCAGACGGGTGACGCCCGGCGCGGGCTCGTCAATCAGCAGGCGCCCCCCGGATGGGCGCGGTTCGTCGGGGTCATTCGACTCCCGGGTCACACGACTCCCGGGTCACTCGAGGACAACGAGCGTGTCGCCTTCGGAGACGGACTGACCTTCCTCGCACAGGATCTCCTTGACGACCCCCGGATCCTCGGCCTCGACCGGCATCTCCATCTTCATCGACTCGAGAATCACGACGGTGTCGCCTTCCTCGACGTTGTCGCCGACCTCGACCTCGATCTTCCAGACGGTGCCCGTGATGTGGGCCTCGACCTCCGGCAACTCATCCTCCTGTGCTCGTGGGACGGGGGGAGGATATGCGACTTGCACGAGGTCGGGCCCACGACGGGCCGGCGGTTCAGTACGCCCCGGGAAGTCCGGCCGGGCACTTGAAGCTGTAACTCAGCGGTGCGCCCTTGGGCCGGGTGCCCTTATAGGTGAGGGTGGCGTGCTTGAACGCCGGATTGACCTGATTCGGACAGAGCTTTGGCTTGGACAGCGTGACCTTGACCGCGACGGAGTGGGTCTTGCCGGCGACGCAGCTGGGCGTGCAGTTGTTCGCCGTGTAATTGCCGGTCGCGACGGCCTGGGTCTTTGACCAGCTGGACCACTTCAGCTTGCCGAGCCACGTTCCGCCATCCCCGCAGGACAGGGTGATCTTCGTCGGCTTGAACTTGAGGGACTGGCAGTTGATCGCCTGGGGCTGGCTGGTATTCGCGGCCAGCGCTGCCGAAGGCACCGCCAGTAGACCGAGGACGATCATGATCTTGAGTGCGTTACGCATGTGGTTAGGAACACCTCCGAGCTGGGATCGGTGCGGTCGCCCCGGCGGCCACTAGCCGAACGTATTTGGGTCGGGGCCGGTGCGCTCCTCGCGATCAAGCTCGAACATCGCGTGCATGTCCTCGTCGCTGAGCACGAAATCGAAGACCTTGAAGTTCTCCTCGATCCGGCTCGGCGTAACCGACTTCGGGATCACGATGTTTCCGAGCTGGATGTGCCAACGGAGCACGACCTGGGCGGGAGTCCGGCTGTGTTCTGTAGCGATCCTGACGATCGTCTCGTCGTCGAGGAACTGGGCCTTGCCGAGGGGACTCCACGCCTCGGTCTTGATCCCGTGCTCCTCGTGGAACCGGCGCAGCTCCAGCTGCTGGAGATGGGGATGGAGCTCGATCTGATTGACCGCCGGCACGACGCCGGTGGCGTCGATGATCTTCTCCAGGTCCTCGACCCGGAAGTTGGAGACGCCGATCGAGCGGACGCGCTCCTCTCGCTGCAGCTCGACCAGCGCTTCCCACGTCTCGACGGTCAGGCCGTTGTGCGGGACAGGCCAGTGGATCAGGTAGAGGTCGATGTAGCCGCCGCCGAGTTTGGCGAGGCTCTCTTCGTAGGCGCGCGGCACGTTGTGGCGCCCGTGGTCGCTGTTCTGCAGCTTGGTCGTGATGAAGATGTCTCCGCGGTCGAGCTCACTCGTCTCCACGGCGTCACGGACGCCGACCTCGTTGCCATAGGCAGCTGCTGTGTCGATCAACCGATAGCCGGTCTGGAGCGCGGATCCGACCGCCTTCGCGGTCTCATCCTCGGGCACCAGGAACACCCCGTAGCCCAGCTGGGGCATGTGGTTGCCGTCGTTCAGGTTCAGGTCTGGGATCAATGTCGTCTTAGTTGCCATGCGGAGAGACTTCCCACAGCCTCTCCCGTGAATCACACTGTTTCAGATGTCGTAGCCTGACGTCGTGGACGAGATCGATCGCCCGGCAGTCGATATGGATTTACTCGCGGCTTCGTTGCGGGCGGACTCGAGCGATCTGAGCGCATTCGTGGAGGGCCTGGCGGCCAAACTCGAGGAGGCGATGCCGGGGCGGGTTCGGGTCGACCGCCGGCGGTCGGGGATGTTCGGGCCGAAGAGCGTGCGGAGCGTTTCGGTCGACCTCGGCGACCGTCGTCTCGAACTGCGGAGCGAGCGGGGAGCGGTTCAGACCACCTGCGCGCGGTTGTCCGGGGGGATCGTGCTGAAGAACAAGGTGCTCGGGACCGACGCCTGGTTGGCCATGCTCAGCGACGAGCTGGCGGCCGAGGCGAGACGCAGCGAAACGACCAGGAAGGCGCTCGAGCGCCTGCTGATCCAGTGATCCAGTGAGGAGAGCCGATGGGATTCCTAAAGCGTGACGATGACACGAGCCAGGCGCCGGCCCGGGCCGCCGTTCCTCCCGGGTTCACCGAGGAGGCGCCGCACTCCGCGAGCTACGAAGCCGGCTCGTTGGCCGGGATCCCGGAGTCGGGACGCGAGCGGATCGCGAGGATGAAGCAGGAGGTCGCGCGCGGGTTCTTCACGAGCGATCTGTCGGTGGACGAGTTTCTGCTCGTCAAGCAGGCCGGGTTTGAGCCGCTCGGGCTCGTGCTCGGCAGCTCGATCTACCACATCGGCTTCCAGCAGGCGATGTGGAACCAGAGCCAGGAGCTCGGCATCCTGACCCAGGCGATGTACCACGCGCGGGAGCTCGCGATGACGCGCATGGAGGAGGAGGCCGACCAGCTCGGGGCGGATGGCATCGTCGGCGTCCGGCTGGACATCGGGCGCTACGAATGGGGCGCCGATCTCGCCGAGTTCATCGCGGTCGGAACGGCGGTCAAGCATCGCGGCGGCGAGCTTCACCGTGCACCGAACGGGCGGCCGTTCACCTCGGATCTGAGCGGACAGGATTTCGCCAAGCTGCTCCTGGCCGGCTACCGCCCTGTCGGGATGGTGATGGGCAACTGCGTGTACCACGTCGGGCGCCAGGGAATGCTGGCGTCGCTCAGGCAGGTCGGGCGGAACGTCGAGATGCCCAACTACACGCAGGCCCTGTACCAGGCACGCGAGCTCGCGATGGAGCGGATGCAGAACGAGGCCGACGAGGCCCAGGCCGGTGGGATCGTCGGCGCGCGGATCGTCGAGCGCTCGCACGGCTGGGGCTCGCATGTGATCGAGTTCTTTGCCATCGGGACCGCCGTGGTGGCGACGAGCGCCGATCACGAGATCGAAAAGCCGTCACTGGTGCTGCCGCTGACCGGTTAGAGCGGCTAGCGTTTGCCGGCGATGCCCGACGTCGAGATCAAGCCGCAGGTCTACAAGGACCCGAGGCCGAAGGAGTACTTCGACCACTTCCACGAAGTGGTGCGCTCGCAGCCGCCGGAGTCGAAGGTGTACGAGACGGTCCGGGTATTCACCGAGCTGAACGCGCTGCTGGTATACCGGGCGCGCGGGATCGGGAGCGAGAACGTCCCCAACGGGCCGGTGATCCTTGCCCCGAACCATGCCTCTTTCATGGACCATTTCTTCACGGGCGCGTTCATCCGCCGGCGGGTGCAGTTCATGGGCAAGTCGCAGCTGTTCAAGGGCTTCCCGGGGTGGGTCTTCTCTCATGGTGGAGTCTTTCCGGTCCGTCGCGGATCCCAGGACGAGGAGGCGTTCGTCACCGCCTTCCGGATCCTCGCGCGGGGCGGGGCGGTCGTCATGTACTGCGAGGGCGGCCGCTCGCGCAGCGGCAAGATCGCCGACGCGGCTCGGCCCGGGATCGGGAGGATCGCGCTCGAGTCCGGCGCGCCCGTGGTCCCGGTCGCGATCCTCGGCTCCTACCAGGTGCGCAACTGGAAGCGTCTGCACTTCCCCAAGGTGACCGTGCAGTACGGCGAGCCCTTCCGGTTCGAGGTCGCCCGGGAGTCGACGCGAGAGCAGCAGCAGGAGGTCGCCGACTACATCCTCGACCGGATCCGCGAGCTGCACTCCGAGTTGGCGCGGCTGGGGCGGCGGGGAGCGTTCCGGGCGGCGCGCGCGGCGCGCGCGGCGCGAGCCGCGGCCGCGCCGTAGCCGGGGCCTGGCTGAGAAACCCCTCGTATATCGCGGTTTCTCGACCAGGCTCAAGGTCGGCGGTCCGCAGGGCCGCCCGGCACGGACGCCGGGGCGGAACGGCCCCAGGGATGCCGCCGTAGGCGGCCCCAATTCCTAAGCAGTGGCGATCGCGGCGGCCTTGCCGAGCCCGAGCTCTTCGACTGCGGAGTCGCGCATCTTGAACTTCTGGACCTTGCCGGTGACGGTCATTGGGAACGAGTCGACGAGCTTCACGTAGCGCGGGATCTTGTAGCGGGCGATCTGCCCCTTGCAGAAGTCCTTGACATCGTCTTCCGTGATGGCGGTGCCGGCGCGCGGGATCACCCACGCCATGAGCTCCTCGCCGTAACGCTCGCTGGGCACGCCGATCACCTGTACGTCGGCGATGTCGGGATGGGTGTAGAGGAACTCCTCGATCTCGCGCGGGTAGACGTTCTCGCCGCCGCGAATCACCATGTCCTTGATCCGGCCGACGATCCGCACGTAACCCTGCTCGTCCATCGTGGCGAGGTCGCCGGTGTGCATCCAGCGCTGCTCGTCAATCGACTCGGCGGTGCGCTCGGGATCGTTCCAGTAGCCGCGCATGACGACGTAGCCGCGCGCGAGGAACTCGCCGGGCTCGCCGCGCTCGACGGTGCGGCCGGTGTTCGGGTCGATGATCTTGATCTCGACGTGCGGGCCGACCTCGCCGACCGTCCCGCAGCGGTTCTCGAGCGTGTCGTCGCAGCGCACCTGGGTGGTGACCGGCGAGGTCTCGGTCATCCCGAAGGCGATGCTCATCTCGTCGATCCCCATCTTGTCGCTCACGCGCTTCATGACTTCGATCGGGCACGGCGACCCGGCCATGATGCCGGTGCGCAGCGGACCGAAGTCGAACTCCGAGAATCGCTGGTGGGCGAGCTCCGCGATGAACATCGTCGGCACGCCATACAGGCTCGTGCACCGCTCGCGCGCGCACGCTTCGAGCGTCGCCAGCGGGTCGAAGGTCTCGGCCGGGTAGACCATGCAGGCGCCGTGTGAGGTCGCGGCCAGGTTCCCGAGCACCATGCCGAAGCAGTGGTACAGCGGCACCGGAATGCAGACCTTGTCGCGCTCGGTGTAGCCGAGCATCGCCCCGACGAAGTGCCCGTTGTTGAGGATGTTGTGGTGGGTGAGCGTCGCGCCCTTGGGGAAGCCGGTGGTGCCGCTCGTGTACTGGATGTTGATTGGGTCGTCGAAGTCGAGCTCGTCACCGTGGGCCTCGAGGTCACCCGTGTAGCCGGCACCTGACGCGAGCTCCTCCCAGTCGGGAGTGTCGAAGAAGATCGCTCGCTCGAGGGCGGGAAGCTGCGGGCGGACCTCCTCGACCATCTCGACGAAGTCGGAGTCCTTGAGCCGCTGCGAGGCGATGATCCAGCGGCAGCCCGACTGAATCAGCGCGTACTGGAGCTCGCTCACCCGATAGGCGGGGTTGATGTTGACGAGGATGATCCCTGCCTTGGCGGTGGCGTACTGGGTCAGGGCCCACTCCGCGCGGTTGGGGCTCCACACGCCGACGCGGTCGCCCGTGCTCAGCCCGGCCGCGAGCATGCCGCCGGCGAGCCGATCCACCGCTTCGCCGAACTCCGCATACGTGTAGCGCACGTCATGGCCGTAGTCGATCAGCGCGTCGGCGTCGGGAACGCGTGCGATCGTCCGCTCGAGGTTGTGCGCAATCGTCTCTCCGAGTAGTGGATCCGCGCAGGCGCCGTGTGCGTAGGACAGCATCAGGGTCTTCACTCCTCTCTCGGTGACGGAACCGATCGTACTCCCGTAACCGTAAGGTTCGCGCGCTATGACGATGCTTGGACAGGGGTTGCTCGACGGCCGCGGAGTTGCGCTCGCCGGCGGGGTTGCGCCCGCCATCGTCGGCGCGATCGCGGCTCTCGGTGCTCGAGTGGACGCGGAGCCGATCCGCGCGCTCGTCTACGACGGCCGCCCGGCGTTTGGCGGTGGCGGGCAGGACTCGCTGCGCGACTGCACCGAGCTGGCTTGGGTCGCGGTTCACGACGTCGCCACCGGTGCGCTGATCCCGGCCGGCGCAGGAAAGATCGTGCTGATCGCCCCGCGGCCAGACGCCGGGCCGTTTGCTGCCGCCGCCCGCGCCGCGCTCGAGAACCTGGCGCGAACGCTGTCGGTGGAGTGGGCCCGGTATGGGGTTACGACGGCGGCGATCGCACCCGGTTCTCAGACCGGCGACGACGAGCTCGCCGAACTGGTCTGCTTCCTGATCTCGCCGGCGGGCGAGTATGTCAGCGGCTGTGTGTTCGAGCTGGGAACGCTCATACGTACCTCTTAGCGGTTCCTCACCTCAGTCAGATGGGCGGGCCCGAAGCTACCGGCAAGCTTCCCCTGTCATGTGAGAACGAGGTATTTGAACCATGAGCGATAGAGATCCTGAGGCCGCGCGCGCTCGCGGCCAGGCGATGCGAACTGCGCGGCTGCGGCGCGCCAGCATGATCCGGCGGCGGATCGTCAGCGGAGCGGTGGCGTTGTTCGTCGCCGCGTGGCTGCTGATCGCGGTCGTGCTTGTCTCCGGGCACGATCCGGCGCTGGCGAAGCGCTCGTCCGCGAGCTCGGTGACGTCTTCCTCGACTCCCTCAACTACGACGACTACCTCCGGGTCCGGATCCGGCACGAGCACCACGAGCTCGCAGTCGTCCAGCAACTCGGGCAGCGGGTCGGTCAGCAGCGTCACCACGAGCCAGTCATGAACGCGACGATCGACATACCGGTCGAGCAGCGCGACGAGTTCGCCTGCTTCGGCTCGCGATGCACGGTGATCGTGGCCGACGCGCGGGTGAGCGACGCGGAATGGGCGGTGGCGCAGGCTCGCCGCCGCCTACTCGAATGGCACGGCCAGTTCTCGCGCTTCGAGGCCGGCAGCGAACTGACCCGGCTCAACGACGCCCGGGAGGAGACCGTGGCCGTCTCGCCGATGATGCGCCGCGTCGTCCAGGCCGCGATAGACGCCGCGGGCGCCACCGACGGGCTCGTCGACCCGACGCTCGTCGGCGAGATCGAGCAGGCCGGATACGCCGTGCATTTCGACGGCGACGGTCTTCCGCTCGCGGTCGCGCTGGCTCTCGCGGCCGACCGCGCCCCAGGACGGCCCGCCGTCGCTGCGAGGTGGCGGTCGGTCCGGACCGACCGCCGCACCGGGTCCGTGATGCGCCCGCCGGGCGTGCGCATCGACGCCGGCGGGATCGCCAAGGGCGTGTTCGCCGACGAGCTCGCGGCGCTGCTCGCCGGCTACGACGCGTTCGTGGTCGACTGCGGTGGCGACATGCGGCTCGGCGGCCGGCTCGGTCTCACGCGCGAGGTGCACGTGGCCAGTCCGTTCGACGACTCCCTCCTGCATACGTTTGCGCTGGCGAGCGGCGCCGTCGCCACCTCCGGCATCGGCCGGCGCAGCTGGCTCGACTCCGACGGACGCCCCGCCCACCACCTGCTCGACCCAGCGAGCGGCCGGCCGGCGTTCACGGGCATCGTCCAGGTCACCGCGCTCGCGCCGACCGCGACCGAGGCGGAGTCGTTATCGAAGGCGGCGCTCCTGAGCGGCCCGGAGCGGGCTGGTCAGGTGCTCACGCACGGGGGCGCGATCGTCCTGGACGACGGCAACTTCATCGTGCTCGAGCGAGACGCCGGCCGCGCGCTCGTCCGGCCATACTAGCCGGGCAGGCTCGTCTGCGGGGCCTCGGCCCAGGGGACGATCACGGCATCCTCGAGAGGGGAGTCGCGCGCGACGACGTACTCGGCCGGCTCGCTGTCCGACACGTTCTCGAGCACATGCGTCTCGCGCGGCGGGACGTACACAAGGTCCCGTGGCTCGATTGTCAGTACCTGCTCGAGACGGTCGCCCCACTTGATCCGCATCGAGCCCGAGAGCATGTAGACGGCGCTCTCACAGTTCTCGTGGTAGTGGGGCCGCGACTGCGCGCCCGGCGGCACCCGAAACACGGCCATGTAGATGTTCTGCGCGCCCGTGGTCGCCTGCGAGATCTCCGATCCGCCGACCACGCCGCGCGGCACCTCACGGTCCGCGCCGGGCTTGACGACCTTCATCGCGTGACGAGGAGTTTGAGGACCGCCATGGCGGCCGAGTCTACCGCCGCGTTTGCTCCGCGCCGGCCGGGGTCGTCACCTCGATCTTGAGCGGCGGCGGCTCGTGATCGACCTGGAGAGTCGTGTGGTGAATATGGAATCGGTCCTCGAGCAGCTGCTGCAGCGAGCGGCGCAGTTCGTGGCAGTCGTCGTCGGCGCGCACGACGACGTGCGCCGACAGCGCCGCGAACCCGGAGGTGACCTCCCACACGTGGAGATCGTGGACCTCGACCACGCCCGGCTGGGAGGCGAGCGCGCGCCCGATCTCGGTGGGATCGAGCCCCGCCGGGGCGGCCTCCATGAACACTCGCCCCGACGCCTTGAGGAGGCTGTACGCCGCCTGGAGCATGAGCGCTGCGATCAGCAGCGAGGCGATCGCGTCGGCCCGATCGAAGCCGGTCGCGATGATCACCGCCGCGGCGACCGCGGTGGCGATGAACCCGTACAGATCGGTGAGGATGTGGCGGTAGGAGCCCTCCACATTCAGGCTTCGCTCGTGGTCGTGACCACCCGCCAGGATGCGCGCCGCCGCAAGATTCAGCGGGATGCCCACCAGCGCGACCGCGAGCACGACTCCGCCCTTGACGTCGGGCGGCGACACCAGCCGGCCGATCGCGCCGTAGATGATCAGGCCGGCGAGCACGAGAAGCGTGAGGCCGTTGGCCTGCGCGGACAGGATCTCGGCGCGCCCGAGCCCGTACGTCAGCGACCCGGTCGCTCCCCGTTGCGCCAGGCGCGCCGCGGCGAGCGACAGCGCCAGCGCAGTGGCGTCAGTCAGCATGTGGCCGGCATCGGATAGCAGCGCGAGCGAGGACGCCAGTACCCCCGCGACGATCTCGACGACCATGAAGGCGAGGATCAGCGCGAGCGCCATCTTCAACGCGCGCCGGTCGGCCTCGCGGTTTAGGTGTGAGTGGTCGTGCGCGATGGTCGGATCGTAGACCCGATGTAGGCGCGGTTAGTTCATCGAGGGATCGGCCGGCATGCGGGCGAGCAGCGCGTAGCTTCCGCCCTTGCGCGTCAGGACCTCCGACCACAGGCCGCGAGCATCGTCCGAGAACGCGTCTCCGAGCTGCGCCGGCTCGAGGATCCAGTCACCGCGTTCGAGCTCGCCGTCGAGCTGGCCCGGACCCCAGCCGGCGTGGCCGAGGAACGCGCGGCCCGAGCGGACGCCGGCGGTGAGCTCGTCCGGCGAGGAGCTCGTGCCGAGCACGCCGACGTCGTCGAACGCAACCAGGGCGGCGTCGGTCGCCTCCTCGAAGTCGGCCAGGACAATCACCGCGGAGGGCTGGACGGGGCCGCCTATGAACAGGCGCTCCTGGGGATCGAGCAGGCTCTCGAGCTGGGGCACGGCCTCTCCGACGCTGGTTTCAGACGGCCGGTTGAGCACCAGGCCAAGCGCGCCCTCGTCGTTGTGCTCGACAACGAGCACGACCGTACGCCAGAAGTTCGGGTCCACGAGGGCCGGACCTGCAACCAGCAGCTGTCCTCTCACGGACTCCATGATGCGTCACCGTTACCCAGATCGAAAGGCGGCGTGCCCCGGTCGAGGCTCGTTCGAAGCCTAACCGCCCGTCGATGGCCGCGGTCGAGCCCACCGCCGCCCGTCGCGCCCGCGGTCGCGTCGCTCGCTACCGGCCGTGCTGGTGGGTCGGCAGCGAGGACAGCCGCTGCCGGGCCTCGTCGGCCAGCTGCGTTGCCTCCTCGGCTTCTCCCTCATCCTCGAGGTCTAGGCCGGCGAGTTCGGCGACCACCTCGAACAGGTCGATCCCCAGGCAGATTTGGGCCTCCTCGGCGGCGCCGGCGAGCGACGCGGCGAACATGTCCTTCTCGCGCCAGACGAGGACGGTCGAACCAGTGCTGGCTGTAAGGGTCACGGTCATCTTGCGCTCATTAGCCGTACCGCCACCGTCGCGGCGATCCGCCGCGCAAGCCTGAGCGGGGGGCAGACTGTCCGGAAATTGGGGGCAGACCTCCGGAGCAGGATTCGAGACTAACACAACTGACCGCAAAACGGTGTTTTGTGCGATCCTCACCGATCCTTACAGATCCACAAGGATCAGCAGGGATGATTGCAAACGATCGCACGCGGCGCGATCGGCGGACGCGAGCGGCTAGGTCTCGGCGGCCGGGCCGGCCATCAGCGGCGCCGGCGTGCGCGTCCTGGACGGAGTAGCGCTGGCGCCGCTGATCGCCACCGCTTCGGCTTCAGCGGCAGGTTTGATCACGAAGGTGACCAAGGCCTCGACGATGTTCGGGTCGAGCTGGGTGCCGGCCACGGAGGTCAGCTCGGCGAGCGCCACCTCTTCGGAAAGGGCCTGGCGATACGGGCGGTCGGTGCGCATCGCGTTCCAGGTGTCGCAGCAGGAGATGATGCGGGATTCGAGCGGGATCTGCTCGCCGGCGAGACCGTCGGGATAGCCGGCGCCGTCCCAGCGCTCGTGGTGTGAGCGGACGATATGGCCGACCTCGCGCATGAACCCGCCGACGCGATCGAGCATCTTCTGGCCTTCGAGGGTGTGAGTCTTGATGATCGTCCACTCGTGGGGGTCGAGCTTGCCGGGCTTGTTGATGATCTCCTTGGGGATCGCGATCTTGCCGACGTCGTGCAGGAGCGCGGCGAACTCGAGGTTGCGCTGGTACTCGGGCGAGAGTTTCAGGTGGTCGGCGAGCTCGAGCGAGAGGCTGACGACGCTCTTGCAGTGCTCGCCGGTGTAGCCGTCGTCGGCCTCGATGACGTCGCCGAGGACGAGGGCGGTGCCGCGGTACGCGCTCGAGAGCTCGAGCATGCTCTGGAGGCGCTGGTGGCGTTCGTGGGCGAAGACCGCGAGCAGCCCGAGTAGCGGCACGAGCGCGAGTGGGGCTACCGGGCTCGCGTGGATCTCCTCGGCGACCACGAGGCCGACGCCGGACAGCGCGGCGTCGATCCCGTAGACCCAGGTCGACCGCAGCACGGCGGCGAGGGTGGCGCCGCGGAGCATCACGAAGCGCACGGACGAGACGATGAAGTCGGCGAGGAACTGCCCGCCCAGCGCCGCGAGCAGGAGCACGGCGCCGGCATCGCGCGGCTCCACATGAGCGAGCGCGAGAACCGCCACCGGCCCGATGGCAAACCAGGCGTTGCAGGGGATCTGCAAGAGGCGGCTCGGGCGCAGCTCGCCGGCTCTGATGTCCGGGAGCCAGGCGAGCGCCATGGCGGCGGCCACGGCGATCGGGACGATTGCCAGCGGCACGGCGAACAGCAGCGGGACAACCCCGAGTTGCGTCGCGCGGGTGCAGCCAAACGGCGTGTCGAACCGGACGAGCATCGCGAGCACCAGCACGAACAGGCAAACCAACGCCGGCACGATCGGGAAAGAGTGCGGTGGCTCGAGCGCCCATACTCCCGCGAGCGCGGCAATGAAGGCCGCGCCGATGATCGCCACCGCGACGCGGTCGCGGCTGTCCATGCGCGAGTGCTCGCGCTCAACTGACTCTGCGAGGAGCTCCTGCTCCTCGAAGCTCGGCTCGAAAGACATCTCCGCCGAGGTATCGATCCGAAGCCGATCAACTCTTTAGTAATCGTCGCAATTCATGCCCATTCCTCGAACAAGTGTCCAATTTCTTCATGGAGCGCTGTCCCGGCGGGCGCGAACGTCGATCACATGGGCGTAAACCCAGACTGAAAAGGGCAAACCCGGCGCGAGCTGGGGACGCAAAGCCAGGGGTCTCACGCGGTAGGTGAGATAGCTCGGTTGCCACTGAAGCCATGGAGGGCTCAACGTGTCAAGTTTGCTTGCGTCCATCGTTCCGTCTCGCCGCCGCCTCGTGCTCAAGGGGCTGGTCGGGGCCCTTGCTCTCGTCTGCATTCCGGCGACCTCCGCCCATGCCGCCGGGTTGATCAACACCGATCCCTGCGACAACGCCACTCTCACGCAGCCGTTCCTGCAGTGGGGGGACTCGAACTCCTACAAGCTCGTCCCGAGGGGCGATTTCGAGGGCAGCATGGCCGGCTGGACCCTTACCGGCGGCGCCGCCGTCAGGCCGGGCAGTGAGACGTTCAACACCACCGGATCTGCCGGGCGCTCGTCGCTCTATCTGCCGGCGGGTGGGAGCGCACAGTCACCGTACACCTGCGTCGACTTCGCGTACCCGACGTTCCGGTTCTTCGCCAAGAACAACACTCTGCTGTCGACCGTCCTCGTCTCGATCGTCTACAAGGAGCCGCTGCTCGGACCGGTCACCCTCCCGATCGGGACCGCCGTCCTGAGCCCGAATTGGGACCCGTCGCTGCCGATGCTGACGGCGTCGGCGGTGCAGAGCGTCGTGAACAGTCTCCTCGCGCGGGGCACACCGCGGGTGGCGCTGAAGTTCACCGCTGTCACCGGGTCCTCGGAGATCGACGACGTGTTCGTCGATCCGCACGAGATGCGGTAGCGCCAGACGGAATTCGCAAGCAAGCTGGGGAACGAAAAGAGCCCGCTTCGCACCTGAACGGTGCGGGGCGGGCTCAGTCTTTCCTGCCCACTAGAGGCCGTACGAGCGACCGATCACCTCGAGCATGATCTCGTCGCTGCCGGCGCCGATGCGATTCAGGCGCAGGTCTCGCCACGAGCGCTCGATCCCATACTCCTTCATGTACCCGTTGCCGCCGTGGATCTGGATGCACTCGTCGGCTACCTCGACGGCGATCCGCGCCGAGTAGAGCTTGGCCATCGTGATCTCACGCACCGGGTACTCGCCGTTCTGAAAGCGCCAGGCTGTCGTGTAGACCATCTGGCGGGCGGTCTCGATCTTGGTCGCCATCTCGGCGAACTTGTGGCGGATCGCCTGGAAGCGTCCGATCGGCCGGCCGAACGCGGTCCGCTCCTTGGCGTAGGCGAGCGTGCGGTCGAACACGTGCTGAGCGCCGGCGACCGAACCGGCGGCGCCGATCAGCCGCTCGCCCTGGAGCTCCCACATGATGTGGTAGAAGCCCTTGCCGACCTGTCCGAGCACCGCCGACTCCGGCACGCGCACGTCCTGGAAGGCCAGCAGCGCCGTGTCGGAGGCGTGCATGCCGAGCTTCTGCAAGCGTTTCTCGCGGATCACCCCGGGTGAGTCCATCGGCACCAGCAAGAGCGTGAAACCGTCATAGCCCGCGTCGGGATCGGTCTTGGTCACGAGCACGATCGCGTGCGCCCGGTGGCCGTTGGTGATGAACGTCTTCGAGCCGTTGATCACGTATTCGCCAGTGGACTCGTCGCGGACGGCCCGCGTCTTGATCCCAGCCACGTCAGAGCCGGCGTCGGGCTCGGTGATCCCGAGGCACAGGATCTTCTTCCCGGCGATGGCCGGGACCGCCCACTCCTGCTTCTGCTCCTCGGTCCCGAATTTCAGGATTGGCGGGATCGTCATATCGGTCTGGACCGCGACGCCCATGCCGAGGCCGCCGCAGTGGGCGTGCACGAGCTCCTCGGCGAGCACCAGCGTCGTGTAGTAGTCGCCGCCTTGCCCGCCGTACTCGATCGGCTTGTCGAGACCGAGGAAGCCGAGCTCGCCCATCCGTTCGAACACCCAATCGGGGAAGGTCGTCTCCTCCCACTCCTCGGCGTGCGGCTGGAGCTCCTTGATCACGAACCGGCGGATCGAGTCTCGTAGCTGCTCGTGATCGTCGGTGAAGATGAAGTGCTTGCGTTGGGTGGCGAAGTCGGGCTTGAGGACGTCTGCGGTGGCCATGACGGCGGACGCTAGCGGACCCGTGGATTGGAGGTCTCGTTTCGCTCGACGTCCCTGGGACCTGGAATCCGAGTTTCGGTAATCATCCCGTGGGCCGATGTCCTCCTACCCCACGCTCCGGTACGACGTCTCCGACGCCGGTGTCGCGACGATCTCGCTCGACCAGCCCGAGACCCGCAACGCGCTGTCCGACCAGCTCCTCGACGACCTGATCGCGGCATTCGAGGCCGCCCGGGACGACCCGGTCGTGCGCTGTGTGGTGCTGACCTCGACGCACGAGCGGATCTTCAGCGCCGGCGCCAACCTGGGCGGCTTCGCGGCCGAGGTGCCGCTGGCGCACAAGCACTTCGGGACCGAGCGGTTCCCGCGCCTGTTCCGGTTGATCGGGGAGCTCGGCAAGCCGACGATCTGCGCCGCCAACGGGCACGTGCTCGCCGGCGCGCTCGGGATCGCGCTCGCCTGCGACCTGATCCTGGCGCGCGAGGGCGCCCGCTTCGGCACGCCCGAGATCAACGTCGGCGTGTTCCCGTTCATGATCATGGCGCTGATCTACCGGAACGTTCCGCGAAAGAAGACCAACGAGCTGCTGCTGCTGGGCGAGCAGATCTCGGCGGCCGAGGCCGAGCGGATCGGAATCGTCAACAAGGTGTTCGACCCAGCCGAGTTCGAGGCCGGCGTACGCGAGTGCGCCGAGAAGCTGGCGGGCAAGTCGCCGCTGGTGATGAAGCTCGGGAAGGACGCGATGTTCCGCCAGCAGGACATGGCCTTCCTCGACGCGCTCGACTTCCTCCGCTCTCAGCTGACGATTGCCCTCTCCACCGAGGACATCCAGGAGGGCGTGACGGCATTTTTCGAGAAACGGGAGCCCCAGTGGAAGGGACGGTGAACGCCAGCCTGCTGCGCCCGCTGGCCGATGACCTGCGCGAGCGGCGGGAGCGGATCAAGCTCGGTGGCGGCCCCGAGAAGGTCGAGGCCCAGCACGCCGCGGGCAAGCTGACCGCGCGCGAACGGATCGATCGGCTGATCGACGCGGGGACATTCGTCGAGCTCGGCATCCACGGACGTCCGCACTCGTCTCAGCGCGCCATGGACGGCCGCGAGGCACCCGCCGACGGAGTCGTGACCGGCTACGGCAAGATCGACGGACGACTGGCGGCCGTCGCCGCCTACGACTTCACCGTCATGGCCGGCTCGATGGGGATGACCGGTGAGCTCAAGGTCGGCCGGCTCCGGGAGCTGGCCCTGACCAAGCGCATCCCGATGATCTGGCTGCTCGATTCCGCCGGCGCGCGCATCCAGGAGGCGGTGGGCTCGCTGTTCGCTGGGACCGGTCAGCTGTTCCGCGAGGAGGTGGTCAGCTCCGGCGTGATCCCGCAGGTGGCGGCGCTGATGGGGCCGTGCGCCGCCGGCACCGCGTACATCCCCGGGCTGGCCGACTTCGTCCCGATGGTCCGCGGGCGCGGTTCGATGGCGCTGGCCGGGCCGCATCTCGTGCGGGCCGCGGTCGGCGAGGACGTGACCCAGGAGGAGCTCGGCGGCTCGCGCGTCCACTGCCGCAAGTCGGGGGTAGGGGATCTGGAGGTCGAATCGGACGAGGCGTGCATCGAGGCGATCAAGGACTACCTGAGCTATTTCCCGCAGCACTGCGAGCAGCCTCCGCCGATCAAGCCGACCACCGATCCGATCGACCGCGGCGACGAGGAGCTGCTCGACATCCTGCCCGACTCGAACCGGAAGCCGTATGACATGTACGAGGTCATCCGCCGGATCGTCGACGACGGCGTGTACTTCGACCTGAAGCCGCAGTGGGCCAAGACGATCATCACGTGCGTGGCCCGGTTCGGCGGCCGGCCGGCCGGAATCGTCGCCAACCAGCCGCGGCAGCTCGGCGGCATCCTCGACAACGATTCCGCTGACAAGGCGGCCCGCTTCATCAACCTGTGCAACGCCTACGGCCTCCCGCTCGTCTACCTGATGGACGTCCCCGGGTTCATGGTGGGGACCAAGGTCGAGCAGGCGGGGATCATCCGGCACGGGGCCAAGATGCTGTACGCGACGGCAAACGCGACCGTGCCGAAGATCACGGTGGTGCTCCGCAAGGCCTACGGTGCCGGGTACTACGTCATGGCGGGCCGCGCGTACGAGCCCGACCTGATCGTGGCTTGGCCATCGGCCGAGATCAGCGTCATGGGCGCGGAGGGCGCGGTCGAGATCATCTTCCGCAAGCAGGTGCAGGAGGCCGAGGATCCCGCGGGCAAGCGACGCGAGCTGATCGAGAGCTTCCGCCAGATCATCGACGTCTACATCGCGGCGGGTAACGACATGATCGACGACGTGATCGACCCGCGGGAGACGCGTCTCACGATCTGCCGTGCGCTCGAGCTCGCCGAGGGCAAGCGGGTGGAGCGCCCGTGGAAGCGCAATGGGGTTGTGCCGGTATGAGTCTCGTAACGCGGGTCGGGGGCGGCGCGAGCCCGTCGCCGAGATGCTCGCCACCCTGACGACCAAGAGGAGCTCATGAGAACCCCGACCCGCCGCGGCAATAGATGAGCGTCGACGATCCGGTAATCATCACGTGCGCGATCTCGGGCGCGATCGCGAATCGCGATCAGTGCCCTGCGATCCCGTACGCGCCCGAGGAATACGGCGCCGAGGCCCGCAGGATCGTCGACGAGGGCGGCGTCCACATCCACATCCACGCCCGCAAGCCCGACGGAACGCCGAGCTATGAGGTCGAGGACTTCGTCGCCATCCGCGACGCGATCCGCGCGGCGGTGGCCGACGCGGTGATCATCAACTTCTCGACCGGCACCGTCGGCGTTCCTGTGGCCAAGCGGATCGCCTATCTCGAGGCCGGTCGCCCTGCTGTGGCCGCGCTCAACATGGGCTCGATGAACTACGCCAAGTACTCGCGCACCCGCAAGGACTTCGTGTTCAAGTTCGTATTCGCCAACCCCTTCGAAGAGATCGTCGAGCTGCTCGAGGCGATGCGCCGGCTCGGAATCAAGCCCGAGCACGAATGCTTCGACGTGGGCCACGTCGGGTCGCTCGCCCCGCTGGTGGACATGGGGTTGCTGGAAGCGCCGCTGCACGCGGACTTCGTGATGGGAGTGGTCGGGGGGATCCCGGCGAGCGCGCGCAACCTCGCGGTGATGGCCGACAACCTCGCTCAGGTCCAGGGCCCGGTTGCAGGCCCTGTCCCGGTCAAGCACCACTGGGGAGTGATCGGGATCGGTCGCGACCAGTGGATGCTGGTGGCGGCCGCGCTCACGCTCGGCGGCTCGATCCGGGTAGGGCTCGAGGACAACTTCTACCTGCCCGACGGCGAGATGGCGCGGTCGAACGGCGACTTGATCGCTAAGGCGCGGCAGATGACCGAAGACGCGGGCCGGCGCCCGGCGACTGTCGAGGAGGCGCGCGAGCTGCTGGCGATACCGGTCGAGGCCCCCGCATGACCGCCCTCGACGGCCTCAGGGTGCTTGACCTCACAAGGCTGCTTCCCGGGGGGTTCTGCTCGCTGCTGCTCGCCGACTTCGGCGCGGACGTGATCAAGGTCGAGGACACGGGCCTCGGCGACTACGTCCGCTGGGCGCCCCCGCATTACCAGGGCGCCGAGCAAAGCGCGAGCAGTGCCTTGTTCCTGTCGCTCAACCGGGGAAAGCGCTCGATCCGGGTGGACCTGAAGTCGCCGGCCGGCAAGGACGTGCTGCTCCGGCTGGCGCGCGGCGCGGACATCCTGCTCGAGTCGTTCCGTCCGGGGGTGCTCGACCGGCTCGGGGTCGGGTACGAGCGCCTGCGCGACGAGAACCCCGGACTCGTCTACTGCGCCATCACGGGCTTCGGCCAGGACGGTCCGAACCGGGATCGGCCGGGGCACGACATCAACTACCTCGGGCTGAACGGGATCCTCGGGCTGAGCGGCGAGGCCGACGGCCCGCCGGTGTCGGCCGCCGCGCAGATCGCCGACCTGGGCGGCGGCGCGCTTATGGCCGTTGCCGGAATCCTGATGGCCCTCCAGGAACGAGCCCGCTCGGGCCACGGGCAACTCGTCGACTGCTCGATGTTCGATGGCTCGCTGTCGTTCCTCGCGATGCTCGCCGGCGAGATGCTCGCCGATGGGAGCGCCCCGCGCCGCGGCGCGCTCCGCCTCGCCGGTGGGCTCGTCTGCTACCGGCCGTATGAGTGCGCGGACGGCTACGTCACGTTGGGCGCGCTCGAGCCCAAGTTCTGGGCGGAGTTCTGCCGAGGCGTGGGGCGGGAGGATCTGCTCGATCACGCCTTCGACCCGCCCGCGTCGGCGGCGCACCGCGCGCTGTCGGACATCTTCGCCGCCCGGACGCGCGACGAGTGGCGCGCGTTCGCCTCCGAGCACGAGTGCTGCCTCGAGCCCGTCCTGGACCTCGACGAGGCGCTCCGGGGCGAGCAGGTGGCTGCCCGCGAGATGGTCGTCGAGCTCACGCAGCCCGGTGCCGAGCGTCCGGTCAGGCTCCTCGGGGTGCCGATCAAGCTGAGCCGCACGCCCGCCGACCCGACACGAGCGCCCGGCCCGGGCCTCGGCGAGAACACCCGCGCGGTCCTGGCCGAGGCCGGCTACAGCACCGAGGAGATCGATGCGCTTCTCGACGCCGGCGCGGTCGCCGGTCCGGCGGACAACGTATCCGCGTCGTTCATGAGCTAAGTGGCAGGCCGGGATGGATGTGCTGAGTGACGGGTTCCGCTAGAGCGAGGGCCTGGGGGCCTCTCGGGCGCTGACGAGGCGGCGTGGGTGTCTGTCACACGGCCCCCGTGGCCGTTGAGGGACGTGTGACAGACACCAGGTCCGCCGAGTAGACTGACTGGTCAATCGAACCTGGGAGGGGCCGTGCGAGCTGGCGCCGTTCAGCTTAACTCGACCGAGGACACCGACCGCAACCTGGAGACGGCCGACCGCCTGGTACGCGAGGCCGCCTCGCTCGGCGCCGAGCTTATCGTTCTGCCCGAGAAGTGGAGCGTCCTCGGCACCGACGAGCAGATGACCGCGGCCGCGGAGCCGCTCGATGGGCGGTGCATCTCGTGGGCGCGATCGACCGCGCGCGAGCTCGGGATCGATCTCGTAGCGGGCTCGATCGTCGAGCGCGTCGACGGGCGGTCGAAGTCGGCGAACACGAGCGTCCACGTCGGTGCCGATGGCGAGATCCGCGCGGTGTACCGCAAGCTCCACATGTTCGACGTCGAGGTCGACGGCGTCGTGTACGCCGAGTCGGCGTCCGAGGACGCCGGAGACGAGGTCGTCGTCTCGGAGCTTCCCGATGGCGCCAAGCTCGGCATGACCGTCTGCTACGACGTCCGCTTCCCGGAGCTGTACCGGATCCTCGCTGTCCGTGGCGCGCTGGTGGTCACCGTGCCGGCCGCGTTCACGCTCGCGACCACACGGGACCACTGGGAGGTGCTGCTGCGGGCCCGTGCCATCGAGAATCAGTGCTTCGTGGTCGCGCCGAACCAGATCGGCGCTCATCCGCCCGGCAATCGCGCCGGCGGTCGCTCGCTGATCGTCGATCCATGGGGCCTCGTGCTCGCCTCGGCTCCCGACACCGAAACCGTGATCGTCGCCGACCTCGACTTCGATGTGCTGAACGGCGTCAGGCGGCGCATCCCGGCGCTCGAGCACCGCCGGTCCGACGTCTACGGCTGGACGCTCTGATGGCGATGTCGGGCACCGCCGCCGCCGACAAGCGCCGGATAATCCTCGACGCCGCGATGCGCGTGTTCGCGCGCCAGGGCTTTCACACCTGCCGCGTGTCGGACATCGCCGACGAGGCCGGGGTGGCGTACGGTCTCGTCTACCACTACTTCTCCTCCAAGGACCAGATCCTCGACACGCTGTTCCTCGAGCGCTGGAATGTGATGCTGGCGGCGATCGCCGAGGCCGACCGCCTCCAGCAATCGCCGCGCGACAAGCTGGCGGCGATCGCCGGGTTCATCATCGAGTCCTACCGGCACGAACCCGAGCTCATGAAGGTGATCGTCGTCGAGGTAACGCGCGCCGCCAACACCTTCGGCCGCACGCATCTGGTGAAGATTCGCGAGGCGTACGCCCAGATCGCGGGAATCGTCGAACGCGCCCAGGCCGAGGGCATCTTCCGGCCGGAGATCACGCCGGAGTTTGGGGCGCTGGCCTTCTACGGGTCGGTCGAGCAGGTGCTGACCCGCTGGATCTTCGACCGCGACGCAGTCGACGACGACGAGCTCGATGGCGCCAAGCGAATGATCGTCGAGACCATCTGCCGCGGGCTGGAGCGGGACGCGGAAGCGGCTCCGCTCAGCGTCGCATCGGCGGCTTCGGCAAGTGACGCCTCGTTGCCGGATTGAAGGGTTCTGGCAGGCTACGCCTCGATGTCTGATTGAATCTTCTCCGATGACTGAGAGTCCCCTGGTCAAGCGCCTGCTTTGGTCGGGCCTGCTCGCCGGAACCGGCGCGCTCGCAACGCTCCTGTCGACGCGTGTGTCCGCGATGATCTGGACGCGCGTGTTCGGCGAGGATCCGCCCGAGTGACAGAAGACACAGAGCCCTCGATCACGCACGCCACCGCGGACGCCTCACCGGGCGTGGCCGACAGCACTTCGCTGCAGGCTCGAGCCGCGGCGCTCGCGGACGAGCGCCCGGAGGCGGCAGTGGGGGCTGCTTTCGCCGGCGGCCTGATGGTCGCCATGATCCTCAAGCGCCTTGTCCGCTGACACCAAGTCCGAGAATCTCGTCCAAGCGGTGACGGACGTCTCCGACCGGGTCAGCAACCTGGTCAAGGACGAGATCGAGCTCGCCAAGGCTGAGGTCACCCAGAAGGCCATGAGCCTCGCGCGGGGGACCGTCGCCGTGCTGGCCGGCGCGGTGTTCGGCGTATTCGCGATTGTGATGGGGCTCGAAGCCGCGGCCTGGGCGATCAACGCGATCCTCGTGCCCGGGGCCGGAAGCATCTGGGAGGGATTCCTGATCGTGTTCGGCGTGCTCGCCGTACTCGCGGTCACCGCGTTCATGCTGGCGTGGCGGGCATTTCAGCGCGGCACGCCGCCCGCGCCGACGATGGCGATCGACGAGGCCAAGCGGATCCGCGAGACGGTCGCGTCTAAGACCGAGATCGGATCAGGATCCTGATGGCGGCGCGCAGCCCCGACCAGATCCGCGCCTCGATCGAGCAGAACCGCCAGGAGCTCGGCCAATCGCTCGACAAGCTCCGCGCGGAGGTGACCGAGCTCACCGACTGGCGCGGCCAGATCCGCCGCCACCAGCGGGAGGTGCTGATCGGAGCCGGGATCGCCGGGTTCGTGCTCGGCGGCGGTATCGCCGCGCTGGGCGCGCTCGCTTTCGGAGGGCGGCGGCGGCGCCAGCTCGGCCGCTGAGCGTCGGGCTCCGGCACCGTACGCCAGCCGCGACCGGAGGGATTCGATGCCCCGCACGCTCGTGACCGGCGCGACCGGGTTCCTCGGGTCGCACGTCACGCGACTGCTGGTTGAGCGGGGCGACGAGGTGTGGGCCACCGTGCGCCCGCGGTCTAACGTCCGCGCCCTCGATGAGCTCGGAGTGACCACGGTCCGCGCCGATGTGCGCGACCGTCGCGCGGTCCGTTATGCCATGCGCGACGTCGACCGCGTGTTCCACCTGGCCGGCACGACCAACCTCAGGCTCTCCCGCGAGCGCGTGTTCGCGCTGAACGTCGAGGGCACGCGGATCGTGCTCGAAGAGGCGCTACGGGCCTGCGTCGAGCGGGTCGTGTACACGTCCTCGGCCGCGGCGATCGGGCCGTCGGCCAAGGGCCGGGTCGCGACTGAACGCACTACGTGGGACGCGGCGCGTTACGCGATTCCTTACGTCGACTCCAAGCACCACGCCGAGGGCGTGGCGGTGGGACTGTTCGGGCGAGGGCTTCCAGTGGTGATCGTCAACCCCGCGCACGTACTCGGCGCGGGGGATCCCGGCCGCTCGTCGACGGTGCTCGTCCGGCGCTTCCTCCGCCGGGAGATTCCGGCCTATGTCGACGGCACGCTCAACGTCGTCGGCGTCGACGACGTCGCGCGCGGGCACGTGCTGGCCGACGAGCACGGGGTGCCCGGAGAGCGTTACATCCTCGGCAATCGCAACTTCACGCTCGACCGCCTGTTCAACGATCTCGGCCGGCTATCTGGGGTCGAACCGCCGTCGCTGAAGCTGTCGCTGCACGCCGCGCTCGTTCTGGCGCAGGCCTCCCAGCTGGCGCCCATCGCCACTTCGATGCCGCTGCCGTCCGAGGTCCGGGCGGCGTCGCTCAACTGGGCGTTCTCGAGCGCCAAGGCCAAGCGTGAGCTCGGCTGGCGGACCTCCCCCCACGAGGACTGCCTGGAGGAGACGATCGCCTGGTATCGCGAACGCGAGGGCGAGCGGCTGGCGCCGCCTGGGGCGCGCCAGCCCGTCGCGCTGCGAGTGGCCGGCGCGTTCGCGCGGCGGACTCCCCTGGGTTGACGGTAGTGGCGACGCTCTACCGCTGCACGACCCCGACGAACTGGCTATGCCCGTGTGGCCGCGTCGCCCGGGCGCTCAAGCGTGACGGGGTCGAATTCGAGGAGGTCAGGGTCCCGCAGCGGCGCTCTCGCCGGCCCGAGGTCGAGGCGCTTACCGGTCAGCGCCGGGTGCCGGTGCTGGTGATCGACGGCGAGGTCATATGCGATTCGCGGCGGATCGTCGAGCACCTGGAGTTCAGGCGCGTCAGCTCCGCGGATCCACGACCCACTTCTTCGACGGGCCGCGGTTCGGCGTCCTGAGCGCGTCCGGTAGCTCCTCGAGCGAGATCGTCGGGCCGCGGAGGGTACGCCACAGCGCTCCGTCGGCAGCGAGCGCCGCGAGCGCGTCGTCGACCTCCTCGGGGGAGTGGTGGAACGAGCCGCGGAGCTCGAGCTCCTCGTAGTGGAGCGGTCCGGTCTGGAAGCTGACCTCGGTGCCGGCCGGGCAGCCGCCCACGAGGACGACCACGCCGCCGGACGAGGCCGCGGCGGCGGCCTCGCGCCAGGCTTCGGCGCGCCCGACCGCCTCGAACACGAGCTCGTGCCGGTCGTCGAGGCGCTCGCGGGCGTGTGCGCCGAGCTCTTCCGCCTGCGCGCGGCGTTCCGTGTGCGGGTCGGCGAGGGTCACGTTTCGTCCCTGCGCGACGAGGAGTGCGGTCAGCATCAGGCCCATCGGACCGCCGCCGAGGATGCCGACGTCGGCGGCGTCGCCGCCGCGGGCGACGGCGTGAACCGCGGCCGCGAGCGGCTCAGCCATCGCCGCGGCCTCCGCGGGAAGGTCATCCGGGATGCGGTGGAGCGCCGCGGCGGGGGCCGCGATCCGCTCGGCGAACCCGCCGAGCACCCAAGTGGGGTCTCGGCAGATCTGCGGCCGTTCGGACTGGCAGGGGCCACACGCACCGCAGGCCACCGAGTCCGACACGAGCACCCGCTCGCCCGTGTCGGTGCGTACGCCCGCGGTCTCGTGGCCGAAGCGGCACGGGTACGGCGGGAGCACTCGGTGCCCGTGGCGCCACATCTTGACGTCGGTTCCACAGGTGGTCGCAGCCTGCACCTCGACTACGGCAACGCCGTCGGCCGCCTCAGGTTCCAAGACCTCCTCGACGCGCAGGTCCTGCGGACCGAACAGCACAGCCGCTCTCACGGCTCGACGACCACCTTCAGCCCGCCCGCCGTGCGCTGGAGATCGAGGGCACGTGCCGTCTCGTCGAGCGGAAGCCGGTGCGAGACGAGCGGCCGCGGGTCGATCCGACCATCGGCGATCAGCGCCAGCGCAGCCCGCATGTCGGCGGGGCCGGCCGAGTAGCTGGCCGTCACCGTGATCTCGCGAAGGTAGAGCGCGGTCGCGTCAAGGTTCGGAGGCGCATCAGGGGCAGGCGGAGCGTAGAAGCAGAGCGTGCCGCCCGGGGCTACTGCCGCCGCGGCGGAGACGATTGCGTCGGGCTTGGGCGTGCACGCGATCGCGACGTCGACGAGCTCGTTGCCATGGCGCTCCGCGCCGTAGGCCTCGGCGCGCTCCAGCCGCTCCGGTCGTGGTTCACGGACCCACACCGCCTCGACCCCGCGGGCGTGCGCGGCTGCGATCTGGAGCAGTCCGTTGACGCCGGCCCCGACCACGAGCAGCGACTCGCCGGCGCGGAGTCCCGCCCGGTCCTGTGAGCGCAGCACGCATGCGAGCGGCTCGATGAACGTCGCGGTGATCGGGTCGATGCCGTCTGGGAGCTCGAGCAGCTCGCCGACCAGGTCCTGGCTGACGCGCACGCGCTCGGCGAACCCGCCGGGGTCGAGATGCGTCGCCCGAAAGCGCTCGCACAGGGTCTCGTGACCTCGCCGGCAACGCCGGCACTCGCCGCACGGGGTGTGGTGGTGGATGGCGACGCGGGCCCCGGGCTGCGGCGACACGACGCCGGAGCCGACGGCGCGAACCGTCCCCACGACCTCGTGGCCCAGCACCGCCGGGAGGCGCGCGGCGATGTACCAATCGGTCACGTCGGACCCGCACACCCCGCAGGCGAGGACATCGCACACCACCTCGCCGGGGCCGGGCTCGGGGTCAGGGGCCTTCTCGATCCGGACGTCGCCGGCGAACGACCGCGCAACCCTCATCGCGGGCGCAAGGCGTCCAGCGACTCGGCGCGCGGGGATCTGATCGCGCCCCGCTCGGTGACGAGCGCCGTCACCAAGGCCGCCGGGGTTACGTCGAAGGCAGGATTCCGACACGGGGTGCTTTCGAGCGTGATGCACCGCCCGGAGAGCGATCGGACCTCCTCGGCGTCACGCTCCTCGATCGTGATCTCGGCACCGGTTGGCGTCTCCGGGTCGATTGTCGACGTAGGACCGGCGACCACGAACGGGACGTCCGCGGCACGCGCCGCGAGGGCCAGACCGTAGGTCCCCACCTTGTTGGCGACGTCTCCGTTGGCCGCCACCCGATCGCAGCCGACGATCACCGCGTCGACCGCCCCGCCGGCGATCAGGCCGGCGGCGGCGCTGTCGACGATCAGCTCGTGAGAAATGTTCAGGCGGGCCAACTCGTACGCTGTCAGCCGCGCGCCCTGGAGCAATGGCCGTGATTCGGTGGCGAGCACGTGGTCGAGCGTGCCGCGGTCGGCGAGCTCGGCAATCACCGCCAGCGCGGTTCCGCGCCGGGGCGCAGCGAGTGCGCCGGTGTTGCAGTGGGTGAGGATCCGCCGGGCGGCGGCGAGCAGATCCGCGCCGTGGGCCGCGATCGCGTCGCTGGCGGCTTCCTCCTCGGCTTCGATCGCGCGCGCCTCGCTCAGCGCCGCAGCGCGCCGGTCGGGGCCCGCCGCGCGAGCGGCGGTGTACACGCGGTCGACCGCGGCGCGCAGGTTCACGGCCGTGGGCCGGGCGTCGCGCAGGGTCTCGCGGGCTCGCTCTAGCGCCTCGGACGAGGGATCGCGCGAGAGCTCGACGACGATCCCGTAGGCGCCGGCGACGCCGATCAGCGGCGCGCCCCGGATGGACAGGCGCTGGATCGCCGCCGCCACGTCGGCGGCGCTTCGGAGCTCGAGCTCCTGCTCGCGCCCGGGAAGCGCGGTCTGGTCGATCGCCCGCAGCGCTGAACCGTCGAAGCGCACCGCGACGACGCTCGCGCTGGTGCCCCGAGTCGTGGCCATCGGCCGATGCTATCCACGGGCACCCGAGTATGCTGTCCGCGCCGCGCGGGCGCCGCGGCTGGACTTTGAAGGGGCTTCGATGCACGTTCGACTGCTGATCCTGTTGGTGCTTACCGGGCTCTGCCTGTCCGCGCCCACAGCGCTGGCCAACGGCGACCCGATCATGCCGCTGTCGCAGGTTCAGCCCGGGATGCAGTGCACCGGCGAGACCGTCGTGCAGGGAACGACGATCTCGTCTTTCGGCGTCCAGGTGATCGATATCGTGGACCAGCCGGGCGAAGGCGCGCGGATCCTCGTCCAGGTGTCGGGGCCGGCGGTCGCCGCGACCGGCATCGCCGAGGGGTTCTCGGGCTCGCCGGTGTACTGCCCGGACTCGCTCGGGACGATGGAGAACGCCGGCGCGATCTCCGAGGGGATCGGCCAGTACGGGAACAACGTCGCGCTGGTGACCCCGATCGAGCAGATGCTCGGCGAGCCGGTCCAGCCGCCGCCCGACGCTCCACGGCTTGCCGTCAAGCCGAGGCCGCTGCTCGGGCCGCTGACCGTCGGCGGCCTGTCGCCGGCGGTGTTCGGCGTGCTCCAGCGCGCCGGCGAGCGCGCGGGCCGGCTGATCCTCGCGTCTCCGGCAGGCGGCCAGGTCACGAACTTCCCGGCGCAGCCGCTCATACCCGGCGCGTCGGTGAGCGCGAGCTACTCGTCCGGAGACGTCCCGACGGGCGCGGTCGGGACCGTCACCTACGTCGACGGGTCGACCGTTTACGCCTTCGGGCACGAGCTCGACGGAGCCGGCCGGCGCTCGCTGCTGCTCCAGGATGCCTACGTCTACTACGTCGTGAACAACCCCGACCCAACGACTGCGCCGAGTTACAAGCTGGCCTCACCCGGCCACACCGAGGGAATCCTGTCGAGCGACACTCCCAACGCGGTGATCGGGGAGGTGGGACCGCCGCCGCCGACGGTTCCGGTCGACGTCACCGCCGATGACCTCGACACCGGGCAGTCGCTGTCGCTCGACACCCAGGTCGCCGACGAAACCGATGTCGGACTGCCGCTCGGCAGCTCGCTCGTCGACACGATCGCGCCGCTCGAGGTGGCGCAGGCAGCGACGCAGATCTACGACGGCCCGCCCGCCGCCGAGTCGGGAAGCATGTGCCTGCAGATCTACGTGCGCGAGAGCCGCACGCCGTTCGGGTTCTGCAACCGCTACGTCGGGACGGGCACCGCGGGCGACGCGGGCGAGTCCCCGCCGGAGCTCGCGACCGCCGCCTCGGGAGACGTCACGACCGCGTTCGGGTACTTCGAGCGGGTCGACTTCGCCGCGCTCCACGTCACGCACGTGGTCGCCGACATCGCCGCAGAGCGGGGCTTGGCGATGGCGAGCATCGTGGGCGCGCACGCGCCCTTCCGGGTCAAGGCGGGGCGGACGGTAAAGGTCCGGCTGGTCGTGGGCGTGTACCGGGGAGGGAAGCGGACGGTGTCGTTTCGCCTGAGGATTCCCGCCGGCGCGAGCGGTCGGCTCAACGTGACCATTCATGGGCCCTCCGCGCCCCCACCGGCGAGCACAAACAACCTGTCCTCGTCGCTCGCCATCTCGCTCTCCGCGGGGTCCCCGCCGACCGGAAGCGAGAGCGGACCATCGGCGATCTCCTCGCTTCCGGAGCTGCGAGCCGCGATCGCGTCGATCCCGACCTACGACGGGCTGTACGCCAACGTGCCCGGCGCGGGCAAGCGGCCGGTGTTCCGCGACCCGTCGCTACTGATCACGGGCCGGACGACGCTGCCGCTGTTTGTCGAGAAGTCTTAGAGGCGGTTCTCGATCGAGAGCGGCGCCGGCTCCTGGGGCGCCGGCTCGGGAGCGGGCTCGCCGCCATTCGCGTCCTCGACGCCGAGCGCCGTCTGCAGCTCGCCCGACTCGTACATCTCGGTGACGATGTCGCAGCCACCAACAAACTCGCCGTCGATGAACAGCTGCGGGATCGTCGGCCAGTTCGAGATCGCCGAGAGCTCCTGCCGGATCCGGGGGTCGGGGAGGATGTTGACCGCCGCGAACGGCGTACCGACGGACTGGAGGATCGCCACCGTGCGAGCCGAGAATCCGCACATCGGCTGGTCCGGAGTGCCCTTCATGAACAGGAGCACGGGGTTCTCAGAGATCGCGCTCTCGATCGCCTCGTGGATCTGGGTGCTGACGTCGTCGCTCATGAAATGTTCTCCGTTTCCGCGGCGTTGGTCTGGATTGACAGCGCGTGAATGCGGCCACCGACCTCCCCGCCGAACACGTCGTAGACGAGCCGGTGCTGGGCGATCCGGGACAGGCCTTTGAACGCCGTCGCCGACACGACAGCGTTGAAGTGATGGCCGTCGCCGGTTACGGCTGCGGTGGCGCCGGGAATGCCCGCCTCGATGCGCTCCTTGAGCTCCTCGGGGGTGGCCGGTACGTCTGTGGCTGCCATGCTCTTAGCGTAGCGAGATGCCATCGCTATACTGAATGAAGCAAGCTGCCGATACCGATTTGCATGATCACACTGACCGACAAAGGTGCCGAGAAGGTCCGCGAATTCCTCGCCTCGCAGAACGCCGTGGCCGAGACCGCCGGTCTTCGAGTAGGCGTCCGCGGCGGTGGATGCTCGGGCTTCCAGTACGCCCTCGCCTTCGACGAGCAACGCGGCGATGACACCGTGTTCGAGGACAAGGGGATCCGGCTCCTGGTCGACCGGCCCAGCCTCCCGTACGTCAAGGGC
>Ga0335081_10002507_pt1 | contig 28933 bp, 29 predicted proteins | sample Lox_Sample_35_FD_206713 | JGI IMG/M metagenome (GOLD analysis project Ga0335081, IMG submission 206713) | Soil microbial communities from Loxahatchee National Wildlife Refuge, Florida, United States - Lox_Sample_3.5 | ecosystem: Environmental > Terrestrial > Soil > Wetlands | place: USA...
CCGTCGGCGCCGGCGCCGCCGGTGCGCTCAACATGTGGTACGACGCCGACATCGACGCCGTGATGTCGCGCACCGCCGGCCGGCCGATCCCGGCCGGCCGCGTCACCCGCGGCGAGGCGCTTGCCTTCGGCGTGACGCTCGCGGTCGGCTCGGTCGCGGTGCTGGGCTTGGCCGCCAACTGGCTCGCCGCCGGGCTCCTCGCCTTCACGATCTTCTTCTACGTCGCGATCTACACGATGTGGCTCAAGCGTTCGACGCCGCAGAACATCGTGATCGGCGGCGCCGCCGGCGCCTTTCCGCCGATGATCGGCTGGGCCGCCGCGACCGGCGGCCTCGGCGTCGAGTCGCTCTTGCTCTTTCTCGTCATTTTCTTCTGGACGCCGCCGCATTTCTGGGCGCTGTCGCTGTGGCGCGCCGGCGATTACGCGCGCGCCGGCATTCCGATGCTGCCGGTGGTGGCGGGTCCTGCCGAGACCCGGCGACAGATCTTCATCTATTCGCTCGTGCTCGCCCCGCTCGGCGTCCTGCCGTGGGTCGCGGGCTACGCCGGTGCGCTCTACGGCGTGACGTCGGTCGTCATGGGCACCGGGATGATCGGGCTCGCCGTCCGGGTCAAGCGCGAGACCGGGCTCACCGGGGCGAAGCAGCTGTTCGGCTTCTCGATCCTCTATCTGTTCGTCCTGTTTGCGGTGCTGCTCGCCGACGATCGCCTCGTGCACCTGCTCGGCCGGCCCGTGTGAGCGGCGGATGACCATCATGGCGCAACATGGCGAGCATGACGGCGAGGAAGGCGTCGTGCTCACCGAGGAGCAGAAGCGCCGCCGTCGCGCGCGCTCGATCGCCATTGCGCTCGCGCTCGGCGCGCTGGTGTTTCTGTTCTACGTTCTCACCATCGTCAAGGTGGGGCTGCATCCGTTGAAGCCGACGCCATGAGGACGCTTCCCACGCCGAACGATCCATCCCGCAATCGCGCGCCGCGGCGGCGCGACATGACCATCGCGTTCGCGTGCGGCGTCTTCGTCGCCGTGATGGTGGGCGCCGCCTATGCGGCGGTGCCGTTCTACAACTGGTTCTGCCGCACGACCGGATATGGCGGCATTCCGCTGATCTCGAAAGTCGCGCCGGCCGGCATGCTCAAGCGAACGATCACGGTGCGGTTCGACGCCAATGTCGGGCCCGGACTGCCCTGGCGGTTCGAGCCGGAGGTCAATTCCATCGACCTGCACATCGGCGAGGTCGCGACCGTCTACTACAACGTGACCAACGAGGCGGCGCGGGTGACCGAGGGCCAGGCGGCCTACAACGTGTCGCCGCCGCAGGTCGGCGCCTACTTCACCAAGATCAACTGCTTCTGCTTCACCCAGCAGTTGATGAAGCCGGGCGAGAAGCGGCAGATGGCGGTGGTGTTCTACGTCGACCCGTCGATCGTGAAGGATTCGGACGAGGACGACCTCAACACCATCACGCTGTCCTACACGTTCTATCCGGTCCCGGTCAGCGAGCCGGCGCGCCCGGCGGCGGTCGAAGGCCCGGCAACAGCCCCGTCATTGCGAGGAGCGCACTCGGGTCCGCGCTTCGCGCGGCCCGAGCACAGCGCGACGAAGCAATCTCCGCAGCCTGTGCCTGCACGCGAGATTGGTTCGCTCGCAATGACGAAGAAATCGAATGGATGAGACGACGGAGATGACGCAAATGGTCGACGCGCACGTCAAGCACCACGACTACCACTTGGTCGACCCGAGTCCGTGGCCGGCCGTGGGGTCGATCTCGGCGTTCATCATGGCGGTCGGCGGCATCTGCTGGATGCACGCGCTGTTCCCGGGCGCGGGCTACGTGCTCATCGCCGGGATCGTCGGCGTGCTCTACACCATGCTCGGCTGGTGGCGCGACGTGGTGCACGAGGCCAACGACGAGGGCTATCACACCCGCGTGGTGCAGCTCTCGCACCGCTACGGCATGATCCTGTTCATCGCCTCCGAGGTGATGTTCTTCGTCGCCTGGTTCTGGGCGTATTTCAACACCGCGCTGTTTCCCGCCGACATGCATCAGGTCGTGCGCGATCAGTTCGTCGGCGGCGTATGGCCGCCGAAGGGCATCGAGACCTTCGATCCCTGGCACCTGCCGCTGCTCAACACGCTGATCCTGCTCACCTCGGGCACCACGGTCACCTGGGCGCACCACGCGCTCCTGCACGACGACCGCGAGGGCCTCAAATGGGGCCTGATCTGCACGATCGCGCTCGGCCTCTCCTTCACCTGCGTGCAGGGCTGGGAGTACAGCCACGCGGCCTTCGCCTTCAAAGGCAACATCTACGGCGCCACCTTCTTCATGGCGACCGGCTTCCACGGCTTCCATGTCATCATCGGCTCGGTCTTCCTGATCGTCTGCCTGATCCGCGCCTTCGCGGGCCAGTTCACCCCCAAACAGCACCTCGGCTTCGAATTCGCCGCCTGGTACTGGCACTTCGTCGACGTGGTGTGGCTGTTCCTGTTTTCCTGCATCTACGTGTGGGGCGAGGGGCCGCATCTCGCGGGCGCCGCCGGCTGAGCGCGGGCTGAACGGACGGGGACCAGGCGGGCGGCCAGGCGGCCGCCCTCTTGCATTTGCGGGCGCCCATGACGACCTGGACGGATAAGAGCCAAGAAACGTCCATGACCGATCCATCGATCACGCCCCCCAATCCCATCCTCGCGGGCCTCGCCTGCCGTTGTCCGCGCTGCGGCAAGGGCAGGATATTCACCGGCTTTCTCGGTCTCAGGCCGGCCTGCGAGGTCTGCGGGCTCGACTATTCGTTCGTCGATGCGGGTGACGGCCCGGCGGTGTTCGTCATCCTGTTCGCCGGCTTCATCGTGGTCGGCGCGGCGCTGGTCACCGAGGTGCTCTACCAGCCGCCGCTGTGGGTGCATGCCGTGCTGTGGTTGCCGCTCATCCTCATCACGACGATCGCGCCGCTGCGGCCGATGAAGGGCGTGCTGATCGCGCTGCAGTACCATCACAAGGCGGCGGAAGGGCGGCTGGTGCGGCGAGGGGACACGTGACGGCGGCGGCGGGCCGGCAGGGGCTGGTGGGCCCGAGCATCGCGGCGGCCTGCGCATTTGCGGTCCTCATCGGACTCGGCACCTGGCAGGTCAAGCGGCTCGCCTGGAAGGAAGCGCTGATCGCGACCGTGACGGCGCGCTTTGCGGCGCCCCCGATCCGGTTGCCTGCGCCTGCCGATTGGGCGCGGCTCGATCCGGCGACCGACGAGTATCGCCGCGTCACCTTCAGCGCCGAGTTCGCCAACGACAAGGAGGCGCTGGTCTATACGACCGGATCGAGCCTGCACGGCGGCGAGGCCGGGCCGGGCTACTGGGTGTTCACGCCGGCGCGGCTCGCCGGCGGCACCATCATGGTCAACCGCGGCTTCGTTCCCGAGGGCCGTCAGGATCCGAAGACGCGCCCGCAGGGCGAGATCGCCGGGCCGGTCGAGATCGTCGGGATCATGCGCTGGCCGGAGCGGCCGGGGCTGTTCACGCCGACGCCGGAACCGGCGAAGAATCTGTGGTTTTCCCGCGACTCGACCGCGATCGCGGCGGCCAAAGGGGTCGGCTCGGTCGCCCCCTTCTTCATCGAGCAGGAATCGCCGCCTGTGCCGGGCGGGCTGCCGCAAGCCGGTGCGCTGAAACCCTTCTTTCCCAACAATCACCTCGGCTATGCATTCACCTGGTACGGTCTTGCCGCTGTGCTGGCCGGGTCGTTCGCCTTCTGGCTCGCTGGGCGCCTGCGGGAACGACGGGAGGCGCCCGCCGGAACCTGATCGAACCGGTTCTTGTGCGGCGCGACCCTTCCGACTAGTCTCTTTCGCGACGCTGGCGGGATCCCGGAGGCCGGCGTTAACGTTTGTGATTCCAATAAGTTAGATGATTGCCAGGGCGCCGGGGTGGCCCTGGTGCGCAACCCGCCGCCCAGGACCGGATCGTGCGCTATATCTCGACCCGGGGCGAAGCCCCCGCGCTCGGCTTTGTCGACGTGACGCTCGCGGGCCTCGCGCGCGACGGCGGCCTCTATGTGCCCGAATCCTGGCCGCGCCTCGACCGTGACACGATCGCGGGCTTCGCCGGCCGGCCCTATGCGGAGGTCGCGGTCGAGATCCTGCGCGCTTTTGCAGGCGGCACTGTGGCCGAATCCGACCTCGCCCGCATGGCGCGCGAGGCCTATGCGACGTTCCGCCATCCGGCCGTGACGCCGCTCAAGCAGATCGGGCCCAACACGTTCATTCTCGAGCTGTTTCACGGGCCAACACTCGCCTTCAAGGACCTGGCGATGCAGTTCCTCGCCCGCCTGATGGACCATGCGCTGGCGAGCCGCGGCGAGCGCACCACCATCGCGGTCGCGACCTCGGGCGACACCGGCGGCGCCGCCGTCGAGGCGTTTCGCGGCCGCGCCCAGGTCGACCTCGTCGTGCTGTTTCCCAACGGCCGCGTCTCCGACGTGCAGCGCCGCATGATGACCTGCGTCGAGGACGCGAACGTCCACGCGCTCGCGATCGAGGGCACCTTCGACGATTGCCAGGCGATCGTGAAGGCGATGTTCAACCATCATGCGTTGCGCGATCGCGTCGGCCTCTCGGGCGTCAACTCCATCAATTTTGCGCGCATCGCCGCGCAAGTCGTCTACTACTTCGTCGCCGCGGTCGCGCTCGGCGCGCCGCACCGCAAGGTCGCCTTCACGGTGCCGACCGGCAATTTCGGCGATGCCTTCGCCGGCTACGTCGCGGCGCAGATGGGGCTGCCGGTCGACCGCCTGACGGTGGCGACCAACGTCAACGACATCCTCGCCCGCACGTTCGCGACCGGATCTTATGAGGTGCGCGAGGTGGTCGCGACCGCCTCGCCCTCGATGGACATCCAGGTCTCGTCGAACTTCGAGCGCCTGCTGTTCGAGGCCTATGGGCGCGACCCGAAGCCGGTGCGCGCCGCGATGGCGTCGCTCGCCCAGTCGCGCCGCTTCTCGATTCCCGCGCCGGCGCTCGCCGAGATCCGCGCGATGTTCACGGCCGACCGCGCGAGCGAAGCCGAGACCGCGGCGGCGATCCGCACGACCCTGCACGAGACCGGCACCACGATCGATCCGCATACCGGCGTCGCGATCGCGGTCGCCGAGAAGGAGAGCCGCGATCCGGCCGTGCCGATGGTCGTGCTGTCGACCGCGCATGCCGCCAAGTTTCCCGACGCCGTCGCGGCGGCCTGCGGGGTGCGCCCGCAACTGCCCGACTGGCTCGCCGACCTCGGGTCGCGGCGCGAGCGCGTCACCGTCCTGCCCGCGGATCAGGCCGCGGTCGAACGTCTTGTCGTCGAAGTGAGTCGCGCAGCGCGCGAGGGGAGAGCCGCATGAGCGTCGAGGTCACCCGCCTGCCAACGGGTCTTACGGTGGTCACCGATGCCATGGCGCATCTGGAGACGGCCGCGCTCGGCGTCTGGGTCGGCTGCGGCAGCCGCAACGAGCAGCCGGAGGAGCAGGGCATCTCGCACTTCCTCGAGCACATGGCGTTCAAGGGCACCACGCGGCGCACCGCGCGCCAGATCGCCGAGGAGATCGAAGCGGTCGGCGGCGACATCAACGCGGCGACCGGCGTCGAGATGACCGCCTACTACGCGCGCATCCTCAGGGCCGACATGCCGCTCGCCCTCGACGTGCTCTCCGACATTCTCACCGCGCCCTCGTTCGATCCCGACGAGATCGCGCGCGAGAAGAACGTCATCATCCAGGAGATCGGCGCGGTCGAGGACGCGCCCGACGACCTCGTGTTCGAGCATCTGCAGGCGATCGCGTTCGCCGACCAGCCGGTCGGCCGGTCGATCCTCGGCACCCGCGCGACCGTGCGCTCGTTCGACGGCAAGCGGCTCAAGGCCTATCTCGGGCGCCACTACCGGGCGCCCAGGACCGTGATCGCCGCCGCCGGCGCGGTCGACCACCGCACGGTGGTCGCCGAGGCCGAACGCCGCTTCGGCCCTTTCGCCGGGCCGGTCGCGCCCGCAGCGGCGCCGGCGAAATTCCGCGGCGGCATGCGGGTCGAGCCGCGCGATCTCGAGCAGGTGCACATCGCGCTCGCGCTCGAAGGCGTGCCGCAGCGCGATCCGACCCTCTACAGCCTGCAGGTCTTCACCAACGCGCTCGGGGGCGGGATGTCGTCGCGGCTGTTTCAGGAGGTGCGCGAGCTGCGCGGCCTCTGCTACGCGATCTATGCGTTCCATTCCGCCTATGCGGACACCGGCATGTTCGGCCTCTACGCCGGCACCGACGTCGCCGACGCGCCCGAGCTGATGCGGGTGGTGGTCGGCGAGCTCGCGGCGGCGGCGGAGACGCTCGACGAAACCGAGATCGCGCGCGTCAAGGCGCAGATGAAGGCCGGGCTGCTCATGGCGCTGGAAAGCTCGAGCGCGCGCGCCGAGCAGCTGGCGCGGCACATTCATGTCTATGGACGTCCGATGCCGCTCGAGGAAATCGTCGCGCAGATCGACGCCGTGACGGTCGAGAGCGCGCGCGCCGCCGGGCGCGACCTGATCGCGCGCGGCCGTCCGGCCGTCGCGGCGCTCGGGCCGGCGGGCCTGGAGAACGCCGCCGCGATCGCCGAACGGTTGGTGCGCCGGGCCGCGTGAGAATCGAGCATGGCGTTCTTCCGCACCGTCGGCTTTGCCGAAACCTCGCCGAGCCTCGACGGCGAAGGCGTGACGTTGCGGCTGCCGCAGATGGCGGACTTCGAGGAATGGGCGGAGCTGCGTGCCGGAAGCCGCCAGTTCCTGGTGCCGTGGGAGCCGAGCTGGCCGGCGGACGATCTCACCCGCGGCGCCTTCCGCCGCCGGCTCAAGCGCTACGCCGAGGATTGGCGCAACGACCAGTCCTACGCCTTTTTCGTCTTCCGCAAGCCGGACAATGTGCTCGTCGGCGGGCTCACCCTTGCGAGCATCCGGCGCGGCGTCGCCCAGGCGGGCAGCATCGGCTACTGGATGGGTCTGCCGTTCGTGCGCCGCGGCCACATGACCGCCGCCGTCAGGGCCGTGCTGCCCTTCTCGTTCGGAACGCTGCGGCTGCACCGCGTCGAGGCGGCCTGCATCCCGACCAATACCCCCTCCATGCGCCTGCTGGAACGTTGCGGCTTCGCCCGCGAAGGCTATGCGCGGCAGTATCTGTGCATCAACGGCATCTGGCAGGATCACCTGCTCTATGCGCGGCTCAAGGACGAGCCGGCGTGATTTACTTTGATTCAGGAACTGTGGCGTTGCGGCCGAGCCGCGGCCTTGGGGGCGCCATGGTTGGGCTGATATAACGCGTGCGACTGAAGCATGATGACTTTCTGTCGAATCGTCATCATGTTTCAGCGTATTGTTCGAGCATGATCTTTTCCGAAAACCGGTATCCACTTTTCGGGATCATGCTCTGGCACGGACGGGACGATGCAGCGTCGGAGTGGAGCGCGAGCGTGGGCGTGCGGGATCGGCGTTGTTGCGGCGCTGACCATGCTGTCGGCATGCTCGACCTATGACAGCCTGTTCGGCTCGCGTCCGTCGACCACGGCGTCGGCGCCCCCGGCCGCGTCCTCGTCGCCCTCGTTCACCGACCGCTTCACCAATTTCGTGACCGGCGGCCCGTCGAGCACCATGGCGCAGGGCGATTCGCCGCCGGGACAAACCGATCTCGATTGTCCCGGCGTCCAGATCCGCCAGGGCGCGTCGACCTATGCGCAGTCGGCGCAGGACAACGGATCGGCCGCGCTGTCGCTGCGCTACCAGGCGAGCTTCGTGCGGTTCGCGCGCGAATGCGCGCTGCACGCCGGCAACGTCACCATGAAGGTCGGCGTCGAGGGGCGCGTCATTCTCGGCCCCGCCGGCACCCCGGGCGAGGTCACGCTGCCGGTGCGCCTCGCGGTGGTCAAGGAAGGGCTCAACCCGCAGACGATCTGGACCAAGTTCTACATGGTGCCGGTGATGGTTCAGCCCGGCCAGGACAACGTCACATTCACGCAGGTCGAGGAAGACATGACCTTCCCGATGCCGCCCGGAAACCAGTTCGATCAGTATGTGATCTATGCCGGCTTCGATCCGCAGAGCATGCGGCCGGAGCCGAAGAAGAAGCCGGTCAAGCCGGCGCGCAGGAAGCCGAAGCCCAAGCCGCAGCCCAAGCCGCAGCCGCAATAAGACCTCACCAGCCGCGCAGCGCGACGACGGTGCTCTTGAGCACGCGCATGTCGGCGATGACGGCGCGCGCGCCGGCCGCGGTGAGCTGCGCCGGCAATTGCGAATGCACGTGGCTGCCGCCGACGAAGCCGATCGGCGTCATCCCGGCGGCGACGGCGGCCGCAACGCCGACGGCTGAATCCTCCACCACGATGCAGTCGGCCGGATCGACCTTCATCTTCGCGGCGGCGTGCAGGAAGAGATCGGGCGCCGGCTTGCCGCGCGGCACGTCGTTGGCGGAGAAGAGATGCGGCTCGAAGAAGCGGACGAGGCCGGTGGTCTCGAGGCTCACGCGAATGCGGTCGAGCGTCGACGAGGAGGCGACGCATTTCGGGCCGCGCAGCCAGGTCAGCGCGTAGGCGGCATGCGGCGTCGGGCGCAGCTCCTCGCGGATGCGGCGCAGCGTCGCCGCCGCCAGGATGGCGGGGAAGTTCGCCGGCAGCCGGCGACGCGTCGCCGTCTCGACGTCGGCGAACATGTCGGTCGCGCGCCGGCCGGTGAAGAAATGCGCGACGATCTGCGGCGTCATCGGAAAGCCGGCGCGGGTGAACTCGTCGGCCGCGACCGCGGCCGAGATCGGCTCACCATCGACCAGAACGCCGTTGCAATCGAAGATGATCACCCAAGTCCCCCGGGCAACCAGCAGATACGCTGCCGTTGGTTGATCGACTCAACGCGCGACACGACCCGCAACACGTGACTGGAAGCACTCGACAGGCAAACTCGGACGGAAATGAACGTGATCGAAATGACTCGCCGTCAATGGCGCAACGCGATGGCGCAATTAAGTCGAGTCACGACCAAGTCGGGGCATGCCGATCAGGCCGTACGGCCTCACCCCTCGACCAACGCATATGCGAATCGACGCCAAGCATAGGTACCATAAGGCGGCAACGGCAAGCCGACAGGGGTCGCGTGCGGCAAGTTGTTACCGTTTTGCACAGCTGTTCATCAACCGCCGGGCCGCGGAACCGCCGCCCAAAGGATGGGCAAGATCAGTTGAGCTTGGCCTTGAGCTCGCCGATGCCCTGCGCCATGAGGTCATCGCCGACCTTGCCCTTGGCCGTATCGCTGAGGATCTTTTCCGCCGCCGCCACGGCCGCATCGGCGGCAGCCGCGCGCACATCGGCGAGCGCCTGGGCCTCGGCCTGGGCGATCTTGGCCTCCGCCACCTTGGTGCGGCGGGCGACGAAGTCCTCGACCTTGGCCTTGGCCTCGGCGGCGAGGCGCTCGGCTTCGGCCCTGGCGGCGACCACGATGGCGTCGGCCTCGCGATCGGCCTCGCCGCGCCGGCGCTGGTAGTCGGCGAGCAGCGCCTGCGCTTCCTCGCGCACGCGCCTCGCCTCGTCGAGCTCGGCCTTGATGCGGGCGCCGCGGTCATCGAGCGCGCCGAGCAGCACGCGGTGCGCGCCGAGCTTGAGCAGCACCGCGATGAAGATCACGAACGCGACCGCGACCCAGAATTCGGCGTCGAACTCGAAGTGCATGGGTGATCCTCGGGCGATCCTCGGGCGATCCCTGGTGTCAGCGCTTGAGCACCGCGTCGACCGCCGCGCCGACCGTCGGCTCGGGGGCGGTCACGCCGGTCAGGCGCGTGACGATCGCGGCGGCGGCTTCTGCCGCGATGCCGCGCACATTGGCCATGGCGGCGCTCTTGGTCGCAGCGATCGCCTTCTCGGCATCGGCCAACTTGACCGCGAGCTGGTCTTCCAGCGCCTTGCGGTTGCGGTCGGCCTCGGCGTGCAGCTTGTCGCGCGTCTCGCTCGCGATCGCCTGCGCGCGGGCGCGGGCGTCGGCGAGCGCCTTCTCGTAGGCGGCCAGCGCGGCCTCGGACTCGCCCTTGAGGCGGCTTGCCTCGGCGAGATCGTCGGCGATGCGCCGGCTGCGGCTCTCAATGATACCGCCGACGCGCGGCCGCACCAGCCGCGCCGTCATCACGTAGAGCGCGATGAAGCAGATCGCGAGCCAAAAGAGCTGCGACGGGAAGGTCTCGCGCTCGAACGGCGGAAACGGCGCCTTGTGCGGCGAGCCCGGCGTTTCGGTATGCGCGGTCGTTGTTTCGGCCATCGGCCACTCCGTGATCGGCGGCGCACGAATGCGCGCCAGCCGGGCGGCTCAGAGCACGAAGAGCAGCAGCAGCGCGATCAGCAGCGAGAAGATGCCGAACGCTTCCGCGAGCGCGAAGCCGAGGAACAGCGTGTTGCGCTCGCCGCCGGCGGCCGACGGGTTGCGCAGCGCGCCGGTCAGGAACTGGCCGAACACGTTGGCGACGCCGATCGCGGTCGCGCCCATGCCGATACAGGCAAGGCCGGCGCCGATGTATTTCGCTGCAAGTGGGTCCATCGTGAAGCTCCTTTGGGGATGGGTGGATTCGAGGAAAAGATCCGCGCCTCTAGTGCGACGGGTGGAGAGAGTCGTTGAGGTAGATGCAGGTGAGGATCGCGAACACGTAGGCCTGGAGGAAGGCGACCAGCAGCTCGAGCGCGAACAGCGCCACCGTGAACGCGAGCGGCAGCGTCGCCGCGAGCTTGCCGAGAACGCCGATGCTGCCCATCGCGACGACGAAGCCGGCCACCAGCTTGAGCGTGATGTGGCCAGCGAGGATGTTGGCGAACAGGCGAACGCTGTGCGAGATCGGGCGGGCGAAGAACGACAGGATCTCGATCACGACGATCATCGGCAAGATGAGGATCGGAACGCCGCTCGGCGCGAACAGCTTGAGGAAGTGCAGGCCGTGGTGCCAGAAGCCGTGAATGATGACGGTGAGGAACACCAGCAGCGCCAGCGCCGCCGTGATCACGATCTGGCTCGTCACCGAGAACGTGTAGGGGATGAGCCCGACGATGTTGCCGAACAGCACGAACATGAACAGCGAGAACACCAGCGGGAAGAACTTGAGGCCGTGCTCGCCCGCGGCGCTGCGGATCATGTTGGCGATGAACTCGTAGGAGAGCTCGGCGACCGATTGCATGCGCGTCGGCACCAGCCGCCGGCCGGCGGTGGCGCCGAGCATCAGCGCCGCGGTGAGCACGACCGCGAGCAGCATGTAGGCGGCCGAATTGGTGAAGGAGATCTGCTGCCCGGCGATCTTCACGACCGGAAAGATCGGGTGAATCTCGAACTGTTCGATCGGGTTGGCAGCCATGACCGCAGCGGTCCCTTCGCGAGCATCCCCGGCCGCGCCCGCGATCAGGGTGCGCGGTCCCCGGGTTTTGCCAGGAACCCGGCTGCACGCATCAGATTGCGGATGCCTGCAGCGAATCCCAAGAGCACGAACACGATGAATCCCCACGGACGGACGTGGGGTACCAAATCGACCAACCAGCCGATCACCGCCCCCACCAGCACACCCGCCACCAGCTCGGAGGAGAGCCGCAGGCCGCGCGCCATCGCCGATGCGTCGGCGGCGGCCGGAGCGGGGGTTGGTTCGGATGGCTGGCTCGCCCGATGCTTGTCGAGCTGATCGCCGAGACGCCGAAGCCTCGCGGAGAGAGCAGCCTCATCGGAAAGCCGGCGGTCTTTATCGCTTTGTCCGCCCGTGTCGTCGCTCATGGTGCCGACACCCGCGGTGCAACAAGACGATGTCGAACGTCCCGCCCCCTCAAGGCCGCGCGGACCATACTGAGTGGGTCGGGGCGAGTCAAGAATCGCCATTCTTGAGTTAAGTATATGATGTAACAGGTGAAATAGTCGTTCGCCGCGATCCCTTGGCAACCTCGAATCGCCGGTATCGCGTCGGCATCGTCTGGAGCATGGTTGCCGCGTTGCCGAAATCTCTTGCCGATGGCACGGAGAGGGCCGTGGTCACCCTGCACCACGACATCATGAAGCAGACCTGATGGCCATCATCCGCTCGTCGACCAGCGAAACGACGCTCACCGCGACCGCGACCCTGACGGTCGAAACGGCGGGCGAAGGCTTTGTCGATATCACCCGCGAGGCGGCGCGCTTCATCGCCGAGGCGGGCGCGCGCGAGGGGGCGCTGTTCCTCTTCATCCGCCACACCTCGGCGTCGCTCACCATCCAGGAGAACGCCGATCCGGACGTGCAGGCCGATCTCGTCACCGCGTTGCGCCGCCTGGCGCCGGACGATGTGCCGTGGGTCCACGGCGTCGAGGGGCCCGACGACATGCCGGCGCACGTGAAAGCCCTGCTGACCGGAAGCTCGCTGCACGTTCCGGTGCTCGGCGGCGCGCTCGCGCTCGGCACCTGGCAGGGCATCTACGTGGCCGAGCACCGCTCGCGCCCGCATCGGCGCGAGGTGGTCATGCAGTTCGTCGGCGCGCGCGGATAACGCATGTTGCGGCAAAAGCCTGCCCCCGACCTGATCGGGAGTGGATGCCGGTTCGCCGACAAGAACATGCGCCGAATGTCAGGCGGCGCCGTCAGGCTCGGCTCAGCGCGAGGTGCGCGCCGCCGTCCGCAGCAGCAGAAGGAGCGAGGCGAAGAAGACGATCGCCGTGCCCTGCGCAACCAGGAAGATCCCGAGCGGCATGCCGAGCACCGGCACGATCACCTTGTTGAGCGCGCGCGACCACATGCTGATGATGATGAAGTAGCCGATCCAGGCGGCGAGCATGGTCAGCATGCCGCGCTTCAGGCGGCGCAGGCCGAAGTGGCGCTCCAGAAGGAGCATCGGTGTGGCCACCATGGCCGAGTAGGCCGCAGATGCGGCGACTGAGCGTGATGCGTTCTGCATCGTCCGGGTCCTTTCGCAGCGTTATCTCGTTCGGCTCGCGCTCGCGCGCGGTCCGACCTGCAAGACGCCACCCGGCGGCAGCCTCCGCTCAATCGATATGCATAGGGCGTGCCGCCCGGCTCGCGCCCGGAGCGGTGGCGGAGCCTTGACGGTCCAGGCTGCGCCGCAAAGGTTAACGAAGGGTAACTTGCCGACTACGCAGGCATCCGGAGGGCCAGAAATTCGGCATTGTCGCTATTGGGGCACCGGATTAGGCTCTGGCCGATCGGGGATCGGGACGACGGTCGCGCCGGGCATCGAGGGCCCATTCATCTTGCGGGGCGCGAGGCGACTCCCCTTTCCGGCCGTTGCGGACGCGCGTGGGCGGCGAACAGGAGTCGGACGTTTCGTTGAGCGAGACCGCACAATATCGCCTGATGATCGCCGACGATCATCCGCTGTTTCGCGGCGCCCTGCGCGAGGCGGTGGCCGGCCTGTTCGCGCGCGCCGACATCGCCGAGGCCGGCACCTTCGACGAAGTGTCGGCGATGCTCGACCGCACGAGCGACGTCGACCTCATCCTGCTCGACCTCGCCATGCCGGGCGTGCGCGGCTTTTCCGGATTGATGTATCTGCGCGCCCAGTATCCGAGCGTGCCGGTGGTGGTCGTGTCGGCCAATGACGAGCCGGCGGTGATCCGCCGCTGCATGGATTTCGGCGCCTCCGGGTTCATCCCGAAGACGCTCGGCGTCGAGGCGATGCGCGACGCGATCGCTGCGGTGCTCAAGGGCGGCGTGTGGACGCCGCCCGACATCGATCTCCACGCGGCGGCCGATGCCGAGACCACGGCGCTCCTGGCGCGGCTCGCGACGCTCACGCCGCAGCAGGTGCGCGTGCTGATGATGCTGTCGGAGGGGCTGCTCAACAAGCAGATCGCCTACGAGCTCGGCGTCTCGGAAGCGACCGTCAAGGCGCACGTCTCGGCGATCCTGCAGAAGCTCGGGGTCGAGAGCCGCACCCAGGCCGTGATCGCCGCCGCCAAGATCGAGGTCGGCCACTGGCCGCAGGCGGCGCCGCTGCATTGAGGGAAGGCGAATGGCGAGTAGCGAGTAGCGAATAGGGAAGGGCGTCGCGTCGACTGTTTCGCTACTCGCTATTCGCCATTCGCCATTCGCCTCATTCCGCCGCCGCCACCCGCTGGATGCGCCATTGCGCGAGCAGCGCGCGCAGCGCGGCCGGCTTGATCGGCTTGTTGAGCACCTGGATGTCGTGCGCGTGCGCCTGCGCGCGCACGGCGGCCGAGCGGTCGGCGGTGACCAGGATCGCGGGCAATCCGGCGCCGTAGCGGCGGCGCAAGTCGTCGATCGCCGCGACGCCGTCGCCATGGTCGAGGTGATAGTCGACCAGCAGGCCGGCCGGCGCGGTCGGCTCCTGCCGCAGCGCCGCCGTCGCCTCGGCGAGATCGGTTGCCGCGATGACGCGGCAGCCCCAGCCGCCCAAGAGCGTCGTCATGCCGTCGAGAATCTTCGCATCGTTGTCGATGCACAGCACCGCCATGCCGGTGAGCGCACGCATGTCGACCGGCTTCGGCTCGCCGCGTCCGCGCGGCGTCGCCGCCGCCGGCGCGAGCGGGACCGCGACCGAGAAATGCGTGCCGCGGCCGACGGTCGAGTCGAGCGTCACCCGGTGGTCGAGCACGCGGCCGATGCGCTCGACGATCGACAGCCCGAGCCCGAGCCCGCGCGCAACGCGCGCGCCCTGCTCGAGCCGCTGGAACTCGCCGAACACGGCGCGCTGCTTGCCGCGCGGAATGCCGATGCCGGTGTCGTAGACGTCGATGCGCAATTGCTCCCCGCGGCGCCGGCAGCCGACCAGCACGCGCCCCTGCGGGGTGTACTTGACCGCGTTGGAGACGAGGTTCTGCAAGAGCCGGCGCAGCAGCCGCCGGTCCGAGCGCACCGTGAGCGAGCAGCGGACGAAGACGAGCGCGAGACCCTTCTCGCGCGCGAGCGGGGTGAACTCGACCTCGAGCTGGCGCAGCAATTCGTCGAGACGGAAGCTGGCGATGTCCGGCTTGAGCGCGCCGGTATCGAGCCGGGAAATATCGAGCAGCGCGCCGATGATCTCCTCGACCGCCTCGAGCGAGGCATCGACATGGCTGGCGAGCCGCGCCGCCTCGCCGCCGGTCTGCCGCTCGACCAGGCTGGTGACGTAGAGCCGCGCCGCATTGAGCGGCTGCAGGATGTCGTGGCTCGCCGCCGCGAGAAAGCGCGTCTTCGAGATGTTGGCCTCGTCGGCGGTGGCCTTGGCGCGCACCAGCTCGTCGTTGAGGAGCTTCAGCTCATAGGTGCGCTCGTGCACGCGGCGCTCCAGCGCCTCGGCTGCCTCGACGCTCGGGGTGATGTCCGTGAAGGTGGTGACGATGCCGCTGCCCGGCATGCGGTTGGCGCGCACCTCGACGACGAGGCCGCGGTCGGGGAAGCGCTCGAGGAACGGCTCGCCCGCCGCGTAGCCGGCGATGCGCTCCTCGACCAGCGGCTCGACCTCGCCCGGCCCGTAGGCGCCCTTCTCGGCGTTGTAGCGCAGGATCTCGTCGAGCCCGATGCCGATGCGCACGAGCTCGTGCGGCAGGCCGAGCACCTCGCCGAACTGCCGGTTCCAGCACACGAGATGCATCGACTTGTCGAACACCGCGATGCCCTGGCGCACGTGGTCGAGCGCGGTCTGCAGGATTTCCCGGTTGTAGTGCAGCGCCGCGCTCGCGTCGTCGAGCAGCTTGAGCGCGGCCTGCGTCGACACGGTGCTGCGCCGCAGCAGCAGCGAGAGCACGAGGCGCGAGGAGGCGGCGCCGATCGCCGAGGCGATCAGGTGCTCGGCATGGCGCAGCAGCTGGAAATCGGCGGTTGCGTGCGGCGCGAGGCTGATGCGGCGGGTCGCCGCGAAGCTGTCGAACGCGGCGCGCGTGCGCGCCTCGCCGAGATAGCGTGCGACCGTCGCGGTCAGCTCGCCGACCGTGACGGAGGAGCGTCGCAGCAGGAAGCTCGGCGCCATCGGGGCAAGATCCGGCGGCACGAACAGATCCGACTGCAGTCGCTCGATCGCGGCGGGGGCGCGCGCGAGCGAGCAGCCCACATAGGCGATCACGTTGAGGGTCAGGCTCCAGGCGACGCCGTGCACCAGCGGCGGCAGGGTGAGCCCGAACAGCGCCTGCGGCCGCAGCAGCGATAGCCCGAACGGGCCGTGCGCGACGATGCCGGCGCCGGCGACGCCCGCATCGGCGAAGCTCGGCAGCAGCAGCGTGTAGGCCCAGGCGAGGATGCCGATCGACATGCCGGCGATCGCGCCGCGCGCGGTGGCGCGGCGCCAGATCAGGCCGCCGAAGAAGGCGGGCGCGAGCTGCGCCACCGCCGCGAAGGAGAGCAGCCCGATCGAGGCGAGCTGGGCGTCGCCGGCGAAGCGGTAGTACAGATAGGCGAGCAGCAGGATCGCGATGATGGCGAGCCGGCGCGAGGCGAGCAGCAGCGTGCCGACGTCGCCGCCGCCGGTGACGTAGGCCTCGCGCCGCTTGAGCACCATCGGCACGACGATGTCGTTCGACACCATGATGGCGAGCGCGACCGACTCGACGATCACCATGGCGGTCGCGGCCGACAGGCCGCCGACGAAGGCCGCGATGGCAAGAACCTTGGCGCCGGCCGCGAGCGGCAGCGCGAGCACGTACATGTCGCCGTCGATGCGGCCGGCCGGGAAGGTCAGGAGGCCGGCCATCGCGATCGGCACGACGAACAGGTTGATCAGCACGAGATAGAGCGGAAACAGCCAGGCGGCGCGCCGGATCTCGTCCTCGTTGTTGTTCTCGACCACGGCGACGTGGAACTGGCGCGGCAGCAGCAGGATCGCGAACAGCGCGAGCAGCGTCATGGTCGCGAAGGTGCCGAAGCTCGGCGCGCCGAGCAGCACCGCGGCCGCCTGCGGCTGCTTCATCGCGGCCGCGAACAGCGCGGTCGGCCCGTGGAACATCGCAAAGGTGACGAAAATACCGACCGCCAGGAAGGCGACGAGCTTGACCAGCGATTCCGCCGCGATCGCCAGCATCAGGCCGTGCTGGTGCTCGGTCGCGTCGATATGGCGCGTGCCGAACAGCATGGCGAACGACGCCATGGCGAGCGCGACCAGCAGCGCGAGATCGCCGAACACCGGCTGGCGCGCCTCGGCGCCGGTCGCGAGCGGGCCGAGAATGGTCGAGAGCGAGCTCGACACGGCTTTCAGCTGCAGCGCGATGTACGGGATCGTGCCGACGATCGCGATCAGCGCGACGATCACGGCGACGCCCTGGTGCTTGCCGTAGCGCGCCGCGATGAAGTCGGCGATCGAGGTGATGTTCTGCGATTTGGCGAGCCGCACGATCCGCACTATCAGCGGGTAGGCGAGCGCGATCATCAGCACCGGGCCGACATAGATCGCGAGGAAATCATAGCCGGTGCGCGAGGCGAGCCCGACCGAGCCGAAGAACGTCCACGACGTGCAGTAGATCGCGAGCGAGAGCGGATAGATCATCAGGCGCGAGCGGCCCTCGCGCCCGAGCGGGCGCAACCTGTCGCCATAGCTCGCCACCACGAACAACAGCCCGATATAGGCGAGCGCGATGGCGACGACGATCCAGCCTTGCAGCATGCCGGCTCCTGCGTCACCCTGGGCGATGACGGCCGCGCGTGATGCCCGTATCGCCCCGATACAAATCATCACGGCCGGCCCGGATTGTCCATCGGCGGGGTGGGGCCGTGTCGGGCGCAATCCAACGGGGGATCGACGACCGCGAGGCGCTCGCCGTCTTCATCGGCGGGGAGGCGGAGGCGTTCGCGCGCGGCACGGTCGACAACTACACCCGTTCGCGGGCGCGGCGCGATGCCGAGACGATCCTCGCCCGAGCCGATCTCGCCGACGACCTCGCCCGCGCGCGCGCCGAGGCTTTTCCGCTCGCGCTCATCCTGGTGGCGCAGGCCGTCGAGGGCGCGCTCGCGCCGCAGGCGGACGATCGCGCCGCACAGCTCGATGGCGTGATCGACCTCGCCGAGGCGGTGTTCGATCGCCGGCCGGCGCCGGCTGCCGTCAGGCCGGCCGCATGGGCGGCGGCGCGCGCCGAGATCGCGCGCTGGCTCGGCGACCTGGCGCGCCGTCCCGTGCGGCCGACCAACGAGATCGCCGATCCCTTCGTCGGGCCGATGCTGGCGCTGATGCCGATCCATGACGCGCTCGGGCGCGATGATTTCCCGTTGCTGCGCAGCGCGATGCGCAACTCACTGGCGGCGCTGCATGCGCGCTTCATGGCGAGCATGAATGCGCCGTCGCTGACGCGGATGTTGGCGCGGCGTGCGACGTGACCGTTGACGCGCAGGTGGATTGCGCTAGGAATAAAGCAACGAGGGGAATCGACCGTCGCCATGACGGATACGCACACCGAACTGACTCGCCGCGAGCTGCAGGTCGCGGAGCTGATCGCCGACGGCGCCTCGAGCAAGGAGGCCGGCCGGCGGCTCGGCATTAGCCCGCGCACCGTCGAGTTGCATCGCGCCCACATCATGGAGAAGCTCGGCGCCCGCAATGCCGCGGATCTGGTGCGCATCGTGCTGTCGCGCGCGCCGCCGCGGCCCTGAGGAGCTTCGGCCAGGTTCTGACCGCGATGGTGCACCGCGCCCGAAGGCGCGGACCTGCAATGCGGCAGCGCAATAATCTCTTCGTTGACCTGATGTGTCATGCGCGGCATTGATCGCCATATCGTGGCGGCGCCGGGCCGCCTTGGCCGCGCGTCGACATCCGACACTCAATGCCCGCGTCCGTCACGCAAACGCTGCGCCGCACCATCGAGACGCTGCTGATCGCCGGGCTGGGCGGAGTCCTGTTCAACCTCGCGAAATTTCCCGCCGGCTGGATCGCCGGCTCGATGATCTGCTGCGCGACCGCGGCGCTCGCCGGCCGGCCGCTCGGCCTGCCGCACAGCCTTGCGCGCGCCTTCTACATCGTGCTCGGCATGTCGATCGGCGCGGTGGCGACGCCGCAGACCGTGCTCGGCATGACGGCCTGGCCGTTGAGCATCGCGGCGGTCACGGTTGCGATGGCCGGCGTGACGCTCGGCACCGTCTTCTATCTCAAGCGCGTGCACGGCTGGGACACGCTGACCGCGGTGTTCGCCGGCACGCCGGGCGGGCTTTCGCAGGTCATGGTGCTCGCGGCCGAGCACGGGCTCGAGCTGCGCGGCATCGCCATCGTGCAGTCGATGCGGGTCGTCATCCTCGCGGTGTGCGTGCCGGCCGGGCTCGGGCTTGCCGGGCTCGCCGGGCCGACGCGGCTGCCGGTCGGCGCGGTCGCGATCATGGACGCGCCGTGGGAGCTCATTATTCTGATCGGGCTGTCGGTGACGGTTGCGCTCGCTCTGCTGAAAGCAGGCTTTCCGGGCGGGCTGATCTTCGGGCCGATGGTCGTTTCCGGCGTCCTGCACGGCGGCGGCTATGTCCACGTCACCTTCCCGCCGTGGTTCGCCAGCGTCGCCATGGTCGCGCTCGGCGCGGTCGCGGGCTCGCGCTTCACCGGCACGCCGTTCCGCCTGATGGTGAGCTATCTCGGCGCCGCGGTCGGCTCGTTCTTCGTTGCCGTCGCGATCGCCGCCGCCTTCGCGCTCGGCGTGACGCTGCTCCTGTCGCTGCACGTCGGCGCCGTGGTGGTCGCCTATGCGCCCGGCTCGATCGACGCCATGATGATCCTCGCGCTCGCGCTGCACCTCGACCCGGTGTTCGTCGGCGCGCATCATCTCGCCCGCGTCTTCACCGTGACGCTGGCGCTGCCCGTGATCGTGCGCACGCTCGCGCCGGCGAAGAAGACGAAGAGCGGGCGGCCGCTGCGGCGGAACGGCGAGGGGTTCGTCGAGTGAGCGGGCAGGCGGGCCACTTCCCGACCGGCGCGCCGCGGCAAGCACCAGCCGCGCCCATGGACACAAAGCGATGAGGCCGCCTGGAGGCTTTACTTGCTCGATCGCCGGTCGATGCGCGACAGGCGATGAGCTTCGCGCGCAATCTCGGACGGGTCGCTGCCGCTCGGTTCAGGCCGTCACGCCCCCGTCGATGGCGACCTCGGCGCCGGTGATATAGGCGGTCTCGTCCGACAAGAGGAAAAGCACGAGACGGGCCACCTCGTCGACCGTGCCGGCGCGCTGCATCGGCACCATCTTCAGGCGCGCCTCGCGCCATTGCGGCGTCCAGCCCTTGAGCATCTCGGTTTCGATCGGGCCGGGGTGCACCGAGTTGACCCTGATGTTGCGCTTCGCCAGATCCATGGCGGCGGACTTGGTCATGCCGCGCAGGGCCCACTTCGTCGCGCTGTAGGCAAAGGCCTGCGGCGAGCCGCGCAGGCCGGCGGCCGACGAAATGTTGACGATCGAGCCGCCGCCCGCGCGCTCCATCGCCGGCACGACCGCCTTCATGCCGAGAAAGCAGCCGAGCTGGTTGATCCGGATGTGCCGCTCCCACAGCTCGGTATCGGTCTCGAGCAGGGGTTTCGGCTGATAGATGCCCGCATTGTTGACCAGGCCATGCAGGCCGCCGAGCGCCTCGGCGGCCGCGACCGCGCGCGCCCAATCGGCCTCGCGCGTGACGTCATGGTGCAGATATGTCGCGGCGCCGCCGAGCTCGTTCGCGAGCGCACCGCCTTCGCGGTCGAGCACGTCGCCGACCACCACCTTCGCGCCCTCGGCAACCAGGTGGCGTGCCTCGGCCGCGCCCTGTCCGCGCGCTCCGCCGCTGATCAGAATGACCTTGCCGTCGAACCGTGCCATCGTGTCCTCCCTGGTGAGTTTTTTCGGTTGAGCAGGCGATGCCGGATTATGGCACGAAGCAGCCGATGGCGGACCGGCATGGCGTCGACGCGGACAGGAGCACGGCGATGACGACTGGCGTGGGCGGCGCGACCGCCGGGAAAGCGCTCGCCGCCGCCTGAGCGGCGCGTCACCCGGCGTCGCCGGTCTCCGCCTCGGTCGGCTCGGACATCGGCGGGCTCGCCGCCCGGCTGGCGGCCCGCGGCAGCTTCTCGATCGCCACCATCTCGCGCATCGATTGCATCACCGGCTTGGCGTTGAGATTGCCGGCCCATCGGCCATTCGGCGGGACGTCGCGCCGAACCGTCGCGCGGGCCGCGATCCACGCACCCTTGTGGACCGTGACGTGCGGAACGATGCCGACGCGCGCCGCCAGGACGACGAAGTCCTCCAGGTTCACGCTGCCGCTCAATCCGGACTGCGCCACGATGATGCAATGGCGGCCGATCGTGACGTTGTGTCCGATCTGGACCAGGTTGTCGATCTTGGTGCCCGCGCCGATGACGGTGTCGCGGATTCCGCCGCGATCGATCGTCGTCCCGGCGCCGATCTCGACGTCGTCGCCGATGACGACGCGGCCGATCTGCGGGACTTTCATGTGGCCGGCGGCGTTGGAGACATAGCCGAAGCCGTCCTGTCCGATGTGGCAGCCGGGATGGACGATGACCCGATCCCCGATGGTGGCGTCGACGATCGTGCTTGCCGGGCCGATCGTGCAATCGACTCCGATGCGGACATCCGCCGCGATCACCGCGTTGGCGCCGATCAGGGTGCCGGCGCCGATCACGGCGCGCGGCCCGACGACCGCGCCCGGGTCGACCGCCACCTTCTCGCCCAGCACGGCGGTGGGGTGCACGTGCGCGCCCGGCATCACGCCGTCGGACTCGTAGGGCGAGGCCGGGCGTAACCGGTCGCGGTGCAGCTCGCGCGCCACGACGACGAAAGCGCGATAGGGCTCGCGCGTGAGCAGGACGTTGATGTACTCCGGCACCTTGCGGGCGAAACGCTCGGTCGTCAGCAGCGCCCCCGCGCCGATCGCGGCGAGGTCCCCGGCGAACTTGGAGCTGTCGAGAAACGTCAGGTCGTTCGCGCCCGCATGATCGATCGGCGCGAGGCTCGTGATGGGATGCGACAGCACGGTTCCGTCGCGCGGCTTGGCGCCGGTCAGCGAAGCGATGTCGGCGACCGTCAGCGTTCGCGCGCGGCCAATCGAAGCCATTGTCACCCCCACCTCGACGCTTCCCCGCACGATAGCACTGCGATGAACGAAAACGAAATGCCGCGATATGCTCGTCATCGCCGGCGCCTTCGCGCTCGGCGTGACGCTGCCGTATCGGAGGTCCGAGCAACGCCCATTTGGTCGCGCCGTAGCCTGCGGCGGCCGCGCACGCCTGCGCCGACGAAATGTTGACGATCGAGCCGCCGCCTGACAGTGAACCGAGCGACCGGTCTCGTGAAGGAGAGGAGCAGAGCGATGACGATTGGCGTGGGCGGCTCGACCGCCGAGCAGGAGCTCGCCGCAATGGCGTCGATGCGCGGCGACGTGCCGCCGATCGGCGTCGAGGAGCGATTGCGGCGCATCGCCCGCGCGCAGGCGATCATGCGCGAGAAGGGCATCGACGCGCTCTATCTCGACGTCTCCTCGAGCATGGTCTACTTCACGGGCCTCGGTTTCCGCCGCACCGAGCGCATGCACTCGGCCGTGCTGCCGGCGCAGGGCGACATCGTCTACGTCTCGCCCGCCTTCGAGGTCGAGAAGCTCAAGACCATGACGTCGTTCGGCGACAAGATCGCCGTCTGGCAGGAGGACGAGGATCCGACCGCCGTCGTCACCGAGACGGTGCGCGCGCTGGGCTATCCGCGCGGCGTCGTCGCGGTCGACGAGGCGACGCCGTTCTTCACCTTCGACGGGCTGCGCCGGGCCGGCAACAGCTACACCTTCGTCAACGCGGTCGACGTCACCGCCGGCTGCCGCATGATCAAGTCGGAGCACGAGGTCGCCTTGATGCAGACCGCGAAGAACATCACGCTCGCGGCGCACAAGGCCGCGGCGCGCATCATGCGCGAGGGCATCACCACGACCGAGGTGCAGGCCTTTCTGGTCGCCGCCCACAGGAAGCTCGGTTCCGAGGGGCCGCCGCCGTTCAACGCCGTCCTGTTCGGCGAGGCGACCGCCTATCCGCACGGCGTGCCGTATCCGCAGACGCTGCATGACGGCGACATGATCCTGATCGACACCGGCGCGCCGGTCGACGGCTATCTCTCCGACATCACGCGGTCTTATGTCTTCGGCACGCCGTCGCGGCGCCAGCGCGACGTCTGGAACCTGGAGAAGGCGGCGCAGGCTGCGGGCTTCGCGGCGGCGAAGCCCGGCAACCGCTGCGAGGACGTCGACGCGGCGGCGCGCGGCGTCATCACCGGCGCGGGCTTCGGCCCGGGCTATGCCACGCCCGGCCTGCCGCACCGCACCGGCCATGGCATCGGCCTCGACGTGCACGAATGGCCCTATCTGGTGAAGGGCGACAAGACGGTGCTGCGGCCCGGCATGACGTTCTCGAACGAGCCGACCATCTGCATCTACGGCGAGTTCGGCGTGCGGCTCGAGGACCACATGCTGATCACCGAGACCGGCGCGCGCTGGTTCACCCAGCCGGCCCATTCGGTCGACGATCCGTTCGGCCAGGATGTGGGGTAGCGATGAGAGCCGTTGCGCCGTGGGTGGGCAAGGCGCATCGCTCTGCATCACCGCGTGGGCAAGACCGCACGCAAGTCGGGCCTGCCCGACTTGGGCATATTGATGCTGATCTCGGGCAAGCCCGAGATCAGTGCGCCTTGCCCACGCGGCGAGCGTCGGGCGAGCGGTCTTGCCCACCCTACAGCAAGCTTATGCGCAATTCAGCGCCAACCCATCAGCGCCATGCAGCCCATGGCTCGACTCAGCGAGTTTACGCGCCGGCGCATTCGCCAGTCGCCGCGCGCGATTTCTGCCGCCCTGACGATGCAGCCGTCGCTCGACGGCATGCCGCATCGAGCCCAGCGGTCGCAATCGGCACAGACAAAGTCGGTGGCGCGCGGCGAGGACGCCGGCGCACGCACGAGCTTGCCGAGAAGGTTTCGCATGACTGTGGCGCCGCTCACTTTCTGCTCCCTTGTCCTTTTTCCATGAAGGCCAAATTGCGCAGCAGCCGCACGACTTGCATTGATCAAGATCAACGCGCCTTGCGCGGCAGAGCGGATCGAGCCGGCAGATGTCTGAAGCGGTGACGACCCGCAATGCTCTGATAGAGCACATGCTTTCCGGTCCTGGCCGAGAAAGCCGACATGCTGGAGGCCGCGCTCGGGCCATCGTAGCCCGGATTGAACGAAGTGAAATCGGGGGAACGCGCTACTCAGCGCGCCGGATATCGCTGCGCTCAATACGGGTTACGCTCGCTCCTCTGGAACCAAGCGACCGCGTGGCGGGCTACCGGCCTTGCGACCAACGACCTGGCCGCGATTATTGCCAAGTAACGGCCGTGACGGTCGGTTTCTCGAGTCCTACTCCGCCGCCATCGCCCTTCGGCTGAACGGCAGCTGCAGCTTCTCCCACACGTCGGCCAGCGCCTCGGCGAGGTGGTCGATCATCGCGTCCTCGTGGAACGGCGAGGGCGTGATGCGCAGGCGCTCGGCGCCGCGCGGCACGGTCGGATAGTTGATCGGCTGGATGTAGATGCCGTGCTCCTCGAGCAGCATGTCGCTCGCCGCCTTGCATTGCTCGGCATTGCCGACCAGCACCGGCACGATGTGGGTGTCGCTCGGCATCACCGGCAGGCGCGCGGCGGTCAGCACCGCCTTGGTGCGCGCCGCGCGGTCCTGGTGGCGCTCGCGCTCCCAGCTCGAAACCTTGAGGTGGCGGATCGCCGCCGTCGCGGCGGCGGCGACCGGCGGCGGCAGCGCGGTGGTGAAGATGAAGCCGTGCGAATAGGAACGCACCGCGTCGATCACGTCGGCGCGGCCCGCGATGTAGCCGCCGAGGCAGCCGAACGCCTTGGCGAGCGTGCCCTCGCACACGTCGATGCGGTGCATCACGCCTTCGCGCTCGGCGATGCCGCCGCCGCGCGGGCCGTACATGCCGACTGCGTGCACCTCGTCGATATAGGTCATCGCGCCGTAGCGCTCGGCGAGATCGCAGATCGTCGCGACCGGCGCGACGTCGCCGTCCATCGAGTAGAGGCCCTCGAACACGATCAGCTTCGGCCGCTCGCCCGCCGCGGCGAGCAGCTCCTCGAGATGGGCCATGTCGTTGTGGCGGAAGATCTGCTTCTCGGCCTGCGACTGACGCACGCCCTCGATCATCGAATTGTGGTTGAGCGCGTCCGACAGGATCACGCAGTCCGGCAGCAGCTTGGCGATGGTCGAGATGCCGGTCTGGTTGGAGACGTAGCCCGAGGTGAAGACGAGGGCGGCTTCCTTGCCGTGAAGGTCGGCGAGCTCGCGCTCGAGCTCGACCAGCGGATGATTGTTGCCCGCGATGTTGCGCGTGCCGCCGGCGCCGGTGCCCATCCGGGTCGCGGTCTCGACCATGGCGCCGATCACCTTGGGGTGCTGGCCCATGCCCAGGTAATCGTTGGAGCACCAGATGACGACGTCGCGCTTTCCCTGCGGCGAATGCCAGAGGGCGCGGGGAAAGCGCCCGGCGATGCGCTCGAGATCGGCGAACACGCGATAGCGGCGCTCGTCGCGGAGGCGCGCCAGCGCGCCGGCGAAATATGCATCGTAGTCCATTTGACGAGCGCCTCCGCGGGCTGCCGCTGCGCACATACGTGTACCGGCGAACCTGCCCGCCATTCGCCGCCACATCCGCGAGCTACGGACGAGTTTTAGAAAAGTTCCAGGCACCTTGTCGAGGTCTTTGGCATGACTTCGGCCTCGGCATTTTGACGCTGATCAAGGCGGCGGTATTTACCCGCCATTTACCGCGCGGGGCGCCGCAGCGGCGCGGTTGCGCGCGCGAGCCATTTGCGGGTCTTCGCGTCGAGCAGCGGGGCGAGCTCCTTGTGCACGCGCGCGTGATACGCGTTGAGCCAGGCGATCTCGTCCGCCGTCATGGCGGCGGGCGCGATCAGGCGGCGATCGATCGGCGCGCGCGTCAGCGTGTCGAACGCGAGCAGCGGCTTCTCGCCGCCGTCGACCTGCGGCCCTGCGACCGTCAGCACCAGGTTCTCGATGCGGATGCCGTAGGCGCCGGTCTTGTAGTAGCCGGGTTCGTTGGAGAGGATCATGCCGGCTTTCAGCGCGGCCGTGCCGAGCTTGGAAATGCGCGCCGGCCCCTCGTGCACCGACAGGTAGCTGCCGACGCCGTGGCCGGTGCCGTGGTCGAAGTCGAGCCCCGCGGCCCACAGATGGCTGCGGGCAAAGCTGTCGAGCTGGGCGCCGCTGGCGCCCTCGGGGAAGACCGCGCGCGCGATGGCGATATGGCCGCGCAGCACGCGGGTGAAGCGGTCGCGCATCTCCGGCGCAGGCCGCCCGACCGCGACCGTGCGCGTGATGTCGGTGGTGCCGTCCTCGTATTGCGCGCCCGAGTCGATGAGAAAGAGGCCGTTCGGCGCGATGCGGCGGTTGCTCTTGCGCGTCACCCGATAGTGCACGATCGCGCCGTTCGCGCCGAAACCCGAGATGGTCGGGAACGAGACGTCCTTCAAGAGCCCGGTGTCGCGGCGAAAATCCTCCAGCGCCTCGACGGCGTCGATCTCGGTGAGCTTGCCCTTGGGCGCCTCGCGGTCGAGCCAGGCGAGGAAGCGCGCCATCGCGGCGCCGTCGCGCAGATGGGCGGCGCGCGCGCCATCGATCTCGGTTGCGTTCTTCACCGCCTTCATCAGCGCGATCGGGTCGGCGCCGCGGCGGATTTTTCCGCCGCTCGCGCCGATCAGCCGGCCGATGGCGTCGGGCGCGCTCGCGCCGTCGAGCCGCACGGTCGCGTGCGCCGCCCCGAGCGCCTTGAGGTCGGCCGCGAAGGCGTCCGGCTCGCGCACCTCGGCGAGCTCGGCGAGCGCGTGCCGCACCGAATTCGACAGCTTGCGGCCGTCGACATAGAGCGACGGCCGTCCCTCGCGCGGCACGATCGCGGTCGCGAGCGCGAGCGGCGTGTGGGCGACGTCGCTGCCGCGGATGTTGAAGGTCCAGCACGCGGCATGCGCATCGGACACGACGATCGCCGCCGCCTTGAGCTCGCCGAGCTCGACGCGGATGCGCGCGAGCTTGTGCGCGGCGGGCTCGCCCGCATATTTCTCCGCGTGCAGCACGACGGCGCCGAGCGGCGGCGGCGGCCGGTCGACGGTCCAGGCCGCGTCGACCGGATTCTGCTCGAGCGGCACGAGGTGCGCGCCGGCCGCCGCGCAGGCCTTGGCGAGGCGTTCGGCGCCCTCGATCATGTGCAGCCAGGGGTCATAGCCGAGCCTCTGCCCCTCGCGCAGCGCCTTCTCGATCCACGCGTCGGGCGGCGTCTCGGTGATGTGCACGATCTCGAACAGGTCGGTGTCGACCTGATCGCGCGCCTGCAGCGTATAGCGGCCGTCGACGAACAGGGCGGCGCGATCGGCGAGCACGATCGCGAGGCCGGCGGATCCCGTGAAGCCCGAGACCCAGGCGAGCCGCTCGTCCGACGGCGGCACGTATTCGTTCTGGTAGCGGTCGGCGCGCGGCACGATGAAGCCGTCGAGGCCGAGCCGGGCGATTTCGTCGCGCAAGGCGGCAACGCGCGGCCGGCTCACGGCGCCGCCGGGAGGATCGTCGAAGGTCTGAAATCGCGCCGCCATGGCGGCAATCTATATCACTCAGGGCTATCGCATATGAGGCGTTTGCGGCTCTTGCGCCCCCTCGCCCCGAAGGGAGAGGGACGGGGTGAGGGGCTCTCGGTGCCAGAATTGAAATTCCGAGCGCCCCTCACCCGGCTCGCGGAGTTCACCCTTGGGCTTGCCGAAGGCAAGACCCGAGGGCTCGCCACCCTCTCCCCTTCGGGGAGAGGGAAGAGCCATATGCAAACGCACCGGACCGTGGCCCGGGGCGCAGCATTCGCAGGCGCGGCGCGCGCGCTCAATCCTCGTCGCACTTCGATTCTTCGATCCGGCAGAACTCGGCGCGGTTCGCGCCCGCCGTGATCTTGCAGTTCGCCAGCGCCCGTTCCTCGGCGAGCGCCTTGGTCGGCGCGATCGCCCAGCCGGCGCCCGGCGTGCCCTCTTTCGGGTCGAACGACACGGCGTAGCACTCGCCCTTGAAGGTCCCGACCGACTGGCACAAGGCGGCGGCCTTGGGCGCCGGCTTGTAGTTGCGGCAGCGCTGCAGCGCCGCTTCGAGCGCCTCGTCGGCGCTCTTGTAGTTGACCGAGGTTCCGACCGCGATGCCGTCGCGCACGACGTCGGACGTGGAACCGACCGCGAGCGCGCCGTCGGCGCCCGCCGGTGAAGCGGCGAGCACCGCCGCCGCAAGCAGAGCAGAAACGCAGCCTAGCTTGATCATCACCCCTCTCCATCTTGATGGAGACGAGAGGTTAGCGACTTTGCCATGCGGCGACAATCGGCGCATGCGTGATCAACCCTCCCCTGCAGGGGGAGGGTCGCTCGACTTCGCGAAGCGAAGGCGAGCGGGGTGGGGTGGCTGAAGCGCCGTCACCTCACCCGGCTCGCTTCGCTTCATCCGTCGTGCCGGCTGAGCACCAGGGTGACCCATTCGTCGAGCGGAATGCGAGCGACCAGCGCCAGTCCCTGGGCGCGGTAGGCGGCGATCGCGGCCGGCGCCTGCGCGGCGAGCAGGCCGGACAGGATTACGCGCGCGTTCGGCGCCAGCGCCTGCGCGATCGGCGCGGCGAGCCGCTTGAGCGGCGCCAGCAGGATATTGGCGAGCACGAGATCGTACGGGCCGCGCGCGCGCAGCCGCCGCGCCGCGAGCCCGCCCGCATGCACCACCTCGACCAGCGGCCCGACCGCATTCGCCCGCGCATTGGCGCGCGCGACCGCGACGGCGCGGGCGTCGATGTCGCTTGCAACCACGCGCGCGCGCAGCGCCTTGGCGGCCGCGATCGCCAGCACGCCGGTGCCGGTGCCGATGTCGAGCACGCGTCGCATGCGCCTGCGTTTCGCCAGCTCGGCCAGCGCCAGCAGGCATCCGCGCGTGGTTCCGTGATGGCCGGTGCCGAAGACGAGC
>Ga0335081_10002508_pt1 | contig 28926 bp, 16 predicted proteins | sample Lox_Sample_35_FD_206713 | JGI IMG/M metagenome (GOLD analysis project Ga0335081, IMG submission 206713) | Soil microbial communities from Loxahatchee National Wildlife Refuge, Florida, United States - Lox_Sample_3.5 | ecosystem: Environmental > Terrestrial > Soil > Wetlands | place: USA...
GGCAGATGAACCCGGCTCTGATCTTGATCGATGGCATCATTGCAGGTCAGGCGGCGTGGGGCGTCCGGGGCTCGAACCCGGAACCTACGGATTAAAAGTAGCGATCTGCGCAGCTCAGAGCCATCTGCCTGCACTCACTGGACAGGCCGTGCGCCCGGAAGGCGCAGAATGCACAGGTCAGGCGTCGGAGTTGTTTCCACGGCTGTTTCCACGCCGTCGAACGGCAGCAGGGTTGCCTGTCACGCCGTGTAGTCGTTCCGGTTTTGCAGGCAGCCTCGGAGCCCTGCGAGCACTGGCGGCTGGCTGGCTTCCGGCAGCAGGATGTTCTAGAGTGACCTTGAATCTAGAGTTCAATCCCGCACTAGAAGAGGCGTGTGAGGCGGTCCGAGCTCATCAGGAAGATCAGGCAGGAAGCCAGGCGTCAAGGCGTCGAGTGGAAGCAGGTCGAGGGCGCCAAGCATGACACGTTCTGGCTCGGATCGGTGAAGATCCCGATCCCCCGCCACTCTGAGATCGGGCAGCGGACCACGGAGGACATCCTCCACGAGTGCGAAGCTGAGCTGGGGAAAGGCTGGTGGCGGAGCTGAAGATCTACCGTGCCGAGGTGGACCGGGATGGCATGGTCTGGCGTATCCGGGTGCCCGAGGTCGCCCGCACCACGCAGGCGCGCACGCTGCGCGAGGTCGAGCCGATGGCCCGCGACCTGATCGCCATCATGGACGACATCCCGGCTGACTCGTTCGGCCTCGATGTCATCCTCACGCTTCCCGCCGACATCAGGGCCGAACTCGACCGGTCCGCCGAGCTTCGTGAGCAGGCGGCGCGCAGCCAGGCCGAGGCCGCGCAGTTGGCACGGCGCGCAGCGCGGCGCCTCCGCGACCAGGGCCTGCCGCTGCAGGATGTCGGCAAGGCGCTCGGAGTGTCCTTCCAGCGGGCTAAGCAGCTCATCGACGAGGCCGACAAGCTCGCCAGCTGACCGGCGGCGCGACGAGGGTGGCGGCGCCGCCGTCCATGCCCATGTCCATTTCTGCGCAGCCGGAGGCGGCGCTGACGGGAGCACCCGGGCTACGACTCTCCGGTCTCCAGCGGCAGCGACGGGTCAGCGCACCATTCGAGCAGGCCCCCGTCGTAGACGGCCACGTTGGGGTGGCCGAGCCGGTGCAGCACGAAGGCCAGGCCCGGCGCTGCGATGCCGCCGCCGCAGCAGGTGATGACACGCCCGGCGTCGAGGATCGGAGTGCACATCTGGCGGAGTTCGTCGAGCGGGCGTTACCGGCCCGTCGTCTTGTCCAGGACGGCCCGCGCTGAGACGCTCCTCGCTCCCGGGATGTGCCCTGGCCGGCTGTACTCGTTGATTTCCCCGCGGTGCTGGCGGCGGCCGAGCGTGCTGACGATGGCCGTATCCGGGTCCTCGATCGCGCCGAGCACGTCCTGGACGCCGACGGACAGGCCAGGACGCGGCTCCGCAACGAGCTGGGCGGGGCGCGTGGGCGCACGGTTCCGTGCAGACCGGGCGGTCCCGTGCGGTGCACGCCCGCCAGCCACCGTCGAGCACCACTGGGTCGTCGAGGCCGAACGCGCGCAGCATCCACCACACCCGCGCGGCCCGCACGTACTCCCGGCCGCCGTACGGGACGACCCGGGTCCCTGGCCCCACGCCCATTGCGCCCATCTCGCCGGCGAACTGATCCGCGCTGGGCATCATCATCATCATCATCATCAGCGTCGGCGCCGCCCGGTCAGACAGCCCGCCGAGGAGATCGCCAAAGAGACGCTGCCCGGGACATGAGCCGCCTCCCAGTCTGAGCGCCCGCTCCTGGTCACGAACTCGGGCGAGACCCGGACGGCGGCACGACCATGCGCGGACTATCGGACCGGGGCACGATGGAAGTGCGACGATGGGCCTGTCCGGGGATCTTGTGGAGCCGGCTTGGCTGGCCAGCCGCCTGGGAGAAGAGCGCCTGCGGATTCCGGACGTGACCGCGCCTGCCTCGCCGCGCTCGAGCTGGCTTGTCCAGCACCTGCCAGGCACTCCTAGCGATCCTTGGTCGCTAGCGACCAAGGATCGCTAGGCGCCAGTTTAGTTAGGGCGGCTACCAGTCATGCGGGCGCCTCGATGAAATCGATGCTGACGACAGGCTCGTCGGCGACGTCGGAGCCATCTAGGTAGGGATGCGGAGGTGCCGAGGTGGCTGCAGCTTGTCTGGCCGAACGGCGTACCTCTTTCTCGACTTTCTCCAGGATACGCTTAAATTCGCCAATCTTGGTTTGCGACCAGTCGGCATCCCGGCCGTAGACGATGGGCAATGGAGCGCTGATCCTCGTGAATGCGGCATAGCCTGCGGATATCTCAGATAGCGCATACCAGGTATTGATTGGCCCCCTTACCGAAGGGAGCCCATGGCGGATCTGCGTTCCGAGCGATTCGAGAAGGTTCCGCATTGTGCCGGGCCGGTCCTGGTTGCGGATCCGAACTCTCAGCAGCGGGTAGCGGCTGGCGTGACCAAGCTGAGTGCAGGTTTGCCAGGTGTCCACCGGAACAGTGAGATTTGTACCTGCTTGGCCAAGTTCGGCGAGCGTGGTAGCGGCCGTCTTAGCGTCGTGGCAGTTGGCCGGATCTGCGCCTGCCTTGTACCCAAGTAGCAGGATTACGGCCATTCCGTGCATCACGGCGGAGTTCACTCCTGCTAGCCGCAGACGCGGGTCCGAAGTAGCGAGCCGGTGAAGGACGTCGTGCTCGATTCCCACCCGTGCGTCAGCGCAGATTGCCATGAGTCTCCACGCAGAGGATCGGTGGATGTGGGTTGAGCCGTCCGCCTTGGTGACAGCGTCTAGGTCACTGTCGAATATGAGCCGGGCAGCGCCCGCTTGGCGGTTACGGCGTGCGGGAATGACCATCTGGGGACGGCTGGACGGAGTCATCTGGATTTGGACGTCCCAAGTTGGGTTGGCTGTGGTTAGTCGGCAGATGGAGTCGAGGAAGCTAGGCAGGCAGGCCATGTCGGCATCGCGCAGGCCGATACGTACTCGCGACCACCTCCAATCCACTTTTGCCGCCGATGGCGCTGGGATTGGGTGGCGGGCGTCCAATGCCATCAGATGATGGCCTGCCGCAACGCTCAGCACCCTGGTCACTGGGTGATCGGCGAGTAGGGGCGCCGGGTCTTCAGGGGGGAGTCCGACGAGGACGTCGATCTTATTTGCGCTGGCTTCAAGCGGGGCGAGCCGGTCCGGGTCTAGCGGCACTGGATGAGCGTTCAGGCTCTGCGCCCACTCAGCAACGGGTTGCTCGCGGAACACGACGAATGTTAGGGCTTGCCGAGCGGTCCCTGATCGAAGCAGGGCTAGGACGTTCGCAGGTCGGTGAGCCGTCTCGTAGGTGCAGGCATGCAATCTAGGCCCAGGCTGGGCTCCAACTGCGGGCCATTCGGAATCGGACATCTGGCCGTTGGCGGCGTCGGCGCGCGCCAGCACGTCGGCCAGGGCGGGCGGCTGGGCGTTCTCCCATACGACGTAGGCGTGCGCTTGCGTGCCGATCATCAGGGCCTCGGCGGTCGTGCTTCGCCACCAGTTGGTGTGCAGTGCTTCGGACTGCGGGTAGTCAGGGCTCGGCTGGGTAGACAGCTTCCGCCGGGGCGGCTGCCGGGGATGCCCGGTGTCGGATAGCGGCCCGCGGAGCATCAGCAGCTCCAGCGCCATCTGCATCACGATGGTTCCTCCCGCCCACACGACGGATGCCAGGTCGCTTATGTGGAAGGCGAGTGCGATCGCGAAGATGACCGTGGGCATGACGGAGAAGACGATCAACCAGTTTCCGGTGGTGGATAGTAGACCGCGCAGCGTCGAGGTATCCGGATGACGGACTCGGCCGGCAAGGATTACCGAGAACAATGTGAGAGTAGCCGCGAGCACCTCTGCACTTGGCGGCTCGAAGCCATTAGCATCCTTGTGCATGGCCAATACGGCGAAGAAGGCCAGCACAACCGCGGTGAGCAGCATGCTCATCAGGCCAGCGAACCGGGCAACGGAGAAGAACCCGGCGTCAGCAACGGTTACGTTGACGTCGATCGTCGCACCGATTGGCGTCGGGCGATGCGAGATGTCTTCGATCGCAGTGACCCGCGTGATGGCGGCGCGCGGGCTCAGGCTGTCGATTGCTGCCGGCCGGTAGAGGACCGCGGGGATCCAATCGCCTGTGCCCCAGACCCGGCGAATCGCGATCAAGCTGCCGCTCTCGCCTTCCGAAAGCTTCCGGAGATCGGATCGAAGACAGTCCAAACGGTCGCGAGTGGCTTTGGTGCGATCCTGGTCTTCGGCAAGGTCGCCGGTTGAGATGACCAGGAGGTAGCGCAGCACCTCGATGGCGGCATCGGCTTTGGCGATTGCTAGATCGGCCAGGCAGCGCCGCAGTGTCCAGGGGCGGGGACTCGACTCGGCTCGCCCGCTCAGCACTGTCATGAGCCAGCACAAGTGCCGGATAGGCTGCGGCCGCCGGACCGCGATCGTCACCGTACCGCGCGGAGTTCCGGCTTGGGAGTCGTCGAAGCACACCCCGTCAGGAAGGTTCACCTGTACCTGGCGGTCAGCGTCGGCTGCCGGTAGCAGCAGGTCGATCTTGAGCTGCGCCCGGGGCCAGCCGATGATCGGCGGGTTGCTGGCATGCAGTCGTCTTGTCGGCGCCGTTACCGTGAAGACAGCTGGTGTAGTCGCGCTATCGGCGGTGACCACGACCGCGGTGGCCCCCGCGAGCGCCTCGAGGACCTCGATAGCGTTCTGGATGAGCATTCCGGCAGATGGGTCGCCGGCTGCTAGCACTGTCGGCTGGCCAGGCGGCTGTCGCCGACGGCGATCTTCGTATTCGTCGATGTAGTACGTCAGCAGCCTGCTGAGCCGCTCCTTCGCCGTGCCAATGCGGCCTGAAAGTGCGCCGGCCACCGGCCCATTCGCGCGTTCGGTGAGTGGGTAGCGTCGACCATTCCCAGTGTGTGCGTCAACGGAGGCGGATGGTTCGATTCTGTCTCGCAGGAAACGGTAGATAGCCGCGGCCAACAGCAGCCGCTGATCACGTGTGGATGTCGGCCGTTCCTCATCCGGACCCGACCAACTCGCGACCGCGATGTTGATGAAGATCTCGGCTAGGGCTGCAGATAGCCGGTGCCAGACGTCCGCGGCAGGCAGCGGAGCAAGCAAGTGGCCTTCGGCATTAGCGACACTGAGACTTGCGAACGGATCAGCCTCAGTCGCATTGGAAGCGACCGCAGCGAACCGCGGTCTCAGCCGCCTCCGCCATTCGCTGAGCGGCCCGCTGTGGGGACTGGACGATGCCCCCCCACCGGGCGGCTCGCGGGTCGGCCCTGAAAGTATGAGTAGCGGAAGCCATATCGGGCCGGTACGGTCCCGGAAGGCCTCGTGCGTGATCATGTTGAGATCAACCTCGATCGTGACCTGCGTGTCAACTGAGTCCGACCGGGTGATCTCGATCGCTTCCCGCGTCGACCGAATCCATTCGTTGTTGGCCGCTAGAAACAGCAGTTCACGGCCGTAGTAGGAGTCCATGCCATAGCGGGCGTCTTGACCGCGGAACTCCTCCGTCGTCACCTCCCAGATCATGCGCTGGATCTGGCACGCCGTCCCGGTCACGTTCGCCGCAGCCGGATATGGGGGGTCACCTTCGGCCATAGGCTCTGCCGAGTTTCCTGATGGCGGCGGCGTGGGCTGGTCTGGCAATGCGGACAGGAACGGAAGGTTTACGGTGGACGCGGCGCCGGTCATCTCAATACTGCCTAGCAGTAACGGTTGCGGGCGAGGCCGACAGAGTCCGCGAGCGCCATTGAGCGCGCTTCGGCGATCGACAACCATCGCCGGGCGCTGATGCTTGAGGGGTGCGTGGACTCTCCCGCACAGTAACCACGGTCGGCTACCTCTGCGCCTGAGCCAGAGTCGCGCACGCAGCCTGGGAGCCACGGCTGTTCTGCACTCACGCGAGGACTTTCTTCACGGGCTCGTCTCCTGGTGCGCCAGGCCATGATGTGGGCTGTCATGCTGGCTTCCTCCTGCTGGTTGCCGGGCATCCCCTTCAAACTGCCGCGCGGCGGTCACTGGGACTGGTAGGATCGGACCTACAAGCCCATCTATTGGTCTGATACCAACTTAGCTCCATGGTGACAGCTTACGTACCCGACTGCAATAGCGAGGCCAGCCAGATGCGCTACTGGTATGGTTCCATCCAGCCCACCTGATGGTGTTATGGGGGTTGTTGGCATGTTAGGAGCGGAGGAGAGATGCCCGGGCCGATGTGGCGCCAGATCGCTGAGGATCTGCGCAACAAGATCGAATCCGGCGAGATCGGCGGCGGCAGCAGCGCGCTCCCCACGGAGCTCGAGCTGCAAGAGCAGTACAACGCGTCCCGCAACACGATCAGGGACGCTGTCAAGTGGCTCGTAACTAGGGGCTTGGTCTACACCCGGTCAGGCCAGGGGACCTTCGTCGTGCAGAAGGTCGACCCTTTCGTGACGACTCTGACTGCCGCCGAGTCCGCAGCCGTAGGCCTTGACAGCGCAAGCTACCTATCTGAGGTCTCCAGCCGCCAGAGGAAGCCGGAAATCTCTGCGCCGCGGGTTGAAATCCAGCAGGCGTCGGGACTTTCCGCAGCTGAGCTCAAGGTACCCGTAGGCACCAGCGTTGTGACTAGACAACAGCGGCGCTTTATTGACGGTCTGCCGTACTCAATGCAGACCACGTTCTATCCCATGCAGCTGGTAGAGCGGGGCGCCACAAGGCTCATCCAGGCCGAAGACATTGCCGAAGGCGCTGTCAGCTACCTAAGAGAGCGGTTCGGCATCGACCAGGTGGGCTGGCGGCAGCGGATTAAGGTCCGAGTACCTGACGCCGATGAATCTGGTTTCTTCGGCCTTCCGGACGACGGACGAATCGCCGTGTTCGAGATCATCCGAACCGGTTATGACGCACGTGGCACGCCACTGCGAGTAACGGTAACAACTTACCCCACGGACCGAAATGAGTTCGTCATGACTTCTGGCAGTATCCCGGAGGAATCCGCCGCAGCAGTTCTTGGAGCTGAGACGGGAAAGCCGACAGGAGGTCATGGACCGAGCAAGAGCAAGTCTTAAAGTCATAAACCATGGCTAGCGACGCAGGCGCGAGGGTATGCCCTACCTGCATCACGGCCTCCGGCGTGACGCTAACCAGCCTCGTTCGCCAATCAACTTATTTGCTACTTTCGCGGAGTCAGTGTGAGCATGACGCGGGCGGATGACAATAACTTTGGACCGGCGACGTGGTAGGCGCCAGGATGACCGAACGGGAGGTACCGCGTCCGTCCGCACCTTCCTCAGAGTGGCTGGAGAGCATCTCAAGCCGACAACGGACATTTTTCGCTGATCGAACAGCTTCGCTGCGTGTGCTGCGCAGTCGCCAGTTCCGGATCTACTTCATGGGCTGCACGGCATCGAACATAGGAACGTGGCTCCAGACCACCGCTCAAGTATTGTACGCCTACAGGATTACGCACTCGGCCTTCGACGTCGGCGTCATATCGTGCGCACAGTTCTCCGGCTTTCTGACGATTGGTCCGTGGGCGGCTTCAGTAGCCAATAGGCTCGGCCGCAAACGGGTGCTTCTCGGCACCCAAGCGCTGTCCGCTGTGGTAGCTGGTGGTCTGGCGGCAATTCAAATAGCGGGAAGGCTGACCGAGTCCGAGTTGGTTTTGGGAGCGCTCGGCACCGGTCTCGCGTTTGCGTTTGCCCTTCCTGTTCAGACGACGCTGGCATCAACACTCGTGCCTGAGAAGGACCGGAAAGCTGCGCTGGCGATGAATTCTGTTTCCTATAACCTAGGACGAACACTTGCACCGCTGCTATGTCTGGGTATCATGGCTAGCATCGGCTCAGTTTGGGCATTCGCGCTCAATTCAATGTCGTTCATTATCTTTTTCATTACCATCCTCATAGTGTACACCGGAGGTGCAAAACCAGAAGTTGAGCGTGCGCACGCTTGGGCAGGATTCCTGATTGCTATCCGTTGGCCCCGGGTGATGCTCCTGCTGGCAATGGTGGCTGCAATTACTCTAGCGGACGACCCCATCCTTGTACTTGGGCCTTCGGTCGCTCAGAGACTTGGGGTGCCGAGCATATGGCCTGCTTACTTTCTCTCCGCGTTGGGCGTCGGCACTGTGCTCGGAGCGATGATTCCAATACGGTCAGTGGATCCGCTACGGCAAGCTAGGAGGGCGGCCCTCCCACTGGCTATTCTGTCGACCTCCATCGTCGTGTTTGCGCTGGGCTTGAGTCCGCTGACCAGTCTGCTAGCTGCAGCTACAGCCGGCATAACGGGCCTGCTCACCGGCTCCACCGTTCAGGCCTTGCTGCTCCGGACAGTCGGCTCGCGGCACGCCATGCAAGTGATGGCCTTGTGGGCAATAGCATGGGCTGGATCGAAGCCGATCGCCTCCTTGGCAGACGGCTGGCTAGCTGCCAACCTAGGCCCGGTCGCGGCAGCCATTGTGCTGGCAACCCCAGCCATGATGGTCGCGCTGCCAGAGCTTCTGTTGCCGAAAAAGCACAAAGACCCACTTAAGCGCTATATGCACAAGATCAATTACCGTGCGCATCATCGCTCACTGCAGTCATCAGTGATGTAGCTTGCCGGTTCGCGCCGACCAGGAGCCTCACCCGGCCCGGCGGGCCTGTTACGGATCCGGGCGCTGCGTCGCGTAGCCGAGGATCACCTGAAGTTGTTCGCGGTGCGGGCCGTCCGTGCGTTGGGCTCGGCCAGAAATACCAAATCTGATCGGCTAGGTTCGGCAACTCGAACATGCGCTGACCAGCACAGATCGAGTACCGTACGCGCGCGCCGAGTGGTGGCCCAGGCGTCACGGCAACGCTCGGCCTCACGGGCCAGGAGTTTATTTGGCACGCCGCCCAGGAGCGCGGCAAGGTTACTGTCCGTGTTCGGCATCTATGCACTGTGTGCGTTGTGTGCAACGAACCTGCGGACCGCTTGTTTCCACGACACGCCCGAGCGCGGGGCCAGTGCGGTCGGCATTCCCACAGGTCAGACCGGGTGGGGCGTCCGGGGCTCGAACCCGGAACCTACGGATTAAAAGAGGTTATCTCCGCAGGTCCGAGCGTTCTACCTGCACTCATGGAAACTCTCGCTAGCCCGGAAAGTACAGAATGTACGCACTCTCGGCTGGCGTTGTTTCCACGAGTGTTTCCACGGCGCTGGTGGTCGAGTCGCTGCTCCCGCTACGGAGAGTAGGCACGGGTCTCGCCGCAGGCACCTAGGCCAGAAATTGCTGGTTTCCCGCTGGGCCGGAACACTGCAGATGTCATCCTCGTCGCTATGGGAAGCCAGGGGAGGCAATGAGCCAAACGCACACCGAAAGCGCGGTCCGCGCGCTGGCCCGCGACATTCAGCGCTGCGATGAGCTGGAGGCCGTCCTTGAAGGCCGGCCGAGCGGTTGCCGCGAGGTTGTCAGTTACCAGGGTCTCGGACGGGATGGTCGGTGGTACGTACCGGAGCCGTGGACGGGTCACATCGGCTCGGCCCAAATCCTCTTCGTCAGCTCTAACCCAGGAGCCGGACCCGAGAACGAGCGGTTCGACCCGCTCCGCCACATGTCCATGCGAGACAGCGACCAGGACCTGTTCGCCGCCGCCGACGGTGCGTTCGATGACCTGCAGTTCCCCGGCATCGCTAGTGGCATCTACAACCGTGACCGGCGCAGGAGCCGCGCTGCCCACCCGGTGGCGTACTGGCGCTGGTGTCTCGGCATCGCGCGAGAGTTGCTCGGCCGCCAGCCGGAGCCGGGGATCGACTACGCGCTTACCGAGGTGGTCCACTGCGGCAGCGCTAAGGAATGGGGCCTAGCTGACGCGATGCCGGTCTGCGCCGCGCGTTACTTGCGGCGGGTGCTCGCCGTATCCCCGGCCAGGGTGATCGTCGTGGTGGGCGCCATAGCCCGCCGTACCTTCGAGGAGATGCTTAAGTCTGAGTTCACCGGAGAGGTACTGAGCTTCCCGCCTTCCGCCTGGCTGTGGCAGACCGGTGAGCTGGCAGGCAGCAACCGCTACGTTGTCGCGCTACCGCACCCCAACGCCCGCGTGCCCGCGCACGACATCAGGGGTAACGTCGGCGCCGCCCTGGCCGCCGAGTTGCGAGCCTTCCTGGCAGGTTCGCCGTCTCGTCCCTCGCCGGATATCGATGTCGCGACTCCCCGAGCGGTACGGCCGTCAAGTCCCGCGATTGCCGACGGTAGGCAGGTTGATCCCCTGGCGCGCCGACGTCCCGAGCAGCCAGCCATGCCCAGGCTGTCGTCCGCGGCGCGCCTGATCCCGATCGCCACTAGGCAGCGGGATCGGTATGGCGATCCGAGCGTGATGGGCGGTATCAATTACGTCATCAAGGCCGTGCAGACGCCTTGGGAACCAGGCGCGATCCGGGTAGTTCATGTCACCGGCGAAGATCCTGGCTGGCGGGCCGGTGACCTGGTGGATCTCGTCAATGGCAACACCGGCCTGAAGCTTGGCAGGTACGAGGTGATCTCGGGATACTCGGGCAGGGCAACGATCTGGGATCTGCTGTAGCGCCGGCAATCGGCAGTGCAGATCGGCCTCGGAGTGCTGCCGGACTTCTGGTCATGCCCGGAACGGCCAGGGTAGCGCTTGTCCCGGTCCGGATCCTCCGCGGCACCAGGCCGCTCGGCGGTCGGCGAAACTCGGGAACGGGCAGCGGCAATCAACAGGCGCGGCGAACCGTACGCGAGCGCGGCCGACTACGAAAGCGGCCTTCCGGACTGCTTACGCCAGACGAGGTGGTCAGCAGTGCGGACGGTGATCGCGGTGCCGTCGTCGGCCAGTACGCCGCATGCGTCCTCGAGTAGCTGGGCGCAGCGCCGTGCCGGCAGCCAGCTAGCTCCGGCGCACGTGCGCACCCACGCGGCCACGAAAGTGTCCGGGTTGACGCGCTCAATTCGCGACAGCGAGCAAATGTACCGCCAGGTAGCGTCCCCAGCCCCCGGTACGCGAAGGACAGCGCGCGCCAAGGCCGGGTCTTCCCACCTGGCCCGGAGATCCTGGTGGCTGGACGCGCCGCATGCGGTCAGCGTGGATGCCACCCTGAGCACGGTGACGGCTTTGCGGGTGCTCGTGCCCGGCGAGCACTGCCAGTTCCCGAACAGTTCCGCCCCCTCCTCTGGAGTGAGATCGCGGAGCCGCGCGGCGACCGCGGCTGCTGAATGCTCTTGCACGCCGTCATCGGCCCAGGACCGACAGTCTTCCAGGCCCGGCACGCCCACGCTGTAGCGCTGCAGCACGGGCAAAACGGTGCCCTCGTACCGCGCCCTGAGCGAGAACACTGCGTCTATCACCGCAAGACCCAGGTGCGAGTATCCCCTCGGGACAATCAGCGCGCTGACGCCGCCGGCTTCTTGAATAAGGGCCGAGAGACAGCTCGCGACACAGCGAGTGTGCTCTGATTCATCACGCTGCGACACGCCGCGAGGATACTCCGTCGCCCGGCTTGAGACCATATGAGATTTCCAGGCGAACAGTGCCGCGTGACGGCGCGGGTACGGCTCATGGCACGGCCTGAACACTGCTCGATTTTGCCGACGGCGGACTTCGCCGCCGAAGGACATTACCGGCACGCGGTGGCCCAGGTCGTCATGGTGCGCTCGCGCCTGTTGCTTCGCTGATTGCGGACCAGCCGCTGTCGAAACGGAACTCGTCCGCCTGCCCGATCGGGTCAGGTATGGGGCTGACCTTCGCATTCTCGTCATCGAGCGCGAACTCGACCACGTAGAGCCAGAATGTCGCGGGGTGCTCAAGCGCGAACTCGAACTGCCTGCGGGTCAGCCCGACACCCATGTCATCCCAGGCGCCGGCCGTGGACTTGACCTCGATATGCCTGACGAGCCGGTCTTCCTGGTCGAACGACTCGACGTCGTAGCCCGGATTCTCGTGCGGCATTGGATTTGGGTAGCGCCCGGCCCGTCGCTCATAGTCCAGCACCCGCCGGACCCCTGCCTGATCAATTGCTGAACGCTGACCATCGCCATCCGCGGCGTCGCTCTCCCCGTCCGGCATGACGTAGGACCGCAGGCGGCCATGCTTGACCGCGCGGGAACCCGATCCGGCAGGTCGACCGGCACCAGCCCCAGACGGCGTCTCGGGGCCGCCGTCGCCTGCGGACTGGCCTATCCCGCCGTCCCCGTCGCCTTCCCGAGATCCGTGATCACTGCTCGGAGACGCTCCGGCGCCGACGGTGCTCAGGGGATGCGACCCGCCTTCGCCAGGGCCATGTCCGGGCCCGTCCGGGATCGGCCCGTCGAGCACGCTGTCGTCATAAGACGGCTCGTCGGCGCCTGGCCACGAAGTGCTCCCGAAGCCCGGTACGGGCTCCGCAGCGGGCGGCGCGGTGTCGATGTGGGTGACCCTGGGCCATCCTGCGTCGTCCAGGTCGCGGTGAGCCGCCGCGAGCGACTCGGCGTTTAGCGCGACGAAGAGGCTGGATGCCAGCGGGCCTGGCGGCTGGCCGGGATAGAGGGCGCGCGCCAGTTCCTTGGCGATCAGCATCCAGGGCCAGTTGCCGCCGGACAGCGGGCAGCTGATCAGCTCAGCAGGGTGGCCTTCGGCGCGACCAACCGGAATGTACAGGGCGTTGAGCGACACCTCGCCGGATTCGAGCCGGAAGCTGGGCAGCCGGTAGCGGACGGTCAGCGTGCTGCTCTCGACGAAAGCGAGGTTGCCGAGCGTCGAGTCGAGGCGTTCGATGCCCTCCGGGCTTTGGTCGACAACGCGGGCGAGTGTGGGCCGTCGTTCGAGGATCCTGCGCCGGACGGCGCCGTCGCTGGTAGTGACGTCGATGCTGACGATATCGATGCTGACTGCTTCGGTGAGGCTGCGCACGCCCGCGGCCTCGAATGCCCGCCACATGCCCTCCTTGCGGCCGATGACGGCGTCCCCCACGTTCAGGGCATCTGCCACGCCCGGCATGTCATCGATCAGGAGCCGGCTGGGTGCGGTGAGAACCAGGGACCCGTTCGGCACAACCGGCCCGTCTCGCAGCGACCCGAACCAGTCGGGCTCGGCCTTGCCGCCGGAGAGAGCGCTGTCGAGGATCTGCCAGCACTGCCAGATCACGGCCAGGTCGTCCTCGTCGTCGACCGGCTCGTGGGACCGGGTCCGCGCTTCCTGGCTGATGTCCAGCAGAACGGCGCGTGCGTCCTGGTGGTCAGGGACTCGCTTCACGCCGAGTCGCTCCAGCAGGGTGCCGACCGAGTCGAATTCCTGCCCGAGCAGGTGCCGGTACCGGCCGAAGGGGTTGTCCTGCCGGAACACCTCGTCGGGCCGGACATACCGGCCGCCCGGCAGCAGCAGGCACTTCTTGCCGATCAGCCGCCCGATCGCGGGATCAGAGGCGTGCCGGCTGAGTTCGGTGTACACGTTTCTCGCGACGGGCTGGCCCTTACCGGCGAAGGCCAGCAGATGGGCCGTCACCTGGGCGGGTGTGGGGTTGGTGATGACGCCCAGCCATTCGAGGAAGTCGGCCGCGTCTTGCTGCACTCGCTGCGGAATGTCCAGGAACCGGCCCTGGGTCGCGAACAGGTTCTCGCGGAAGACCGTGTTCGTGGCACCGGGCGAATGCCACTCCGTGCTGCCCCGGGCGGGCAGCCAGGCGAGGTCACGGAGCGGATAGACGGCGGATTGCAGCTGGGCCTGCCGATCGCGCATGACCTTCGCCAGGTAGGTGATGACGGCGCCTACGGCCTCGCGGGACTCGCCGGTAACTTCACCCGTGGCAAGCTGCCGTACCCGCCCGACGACGTCGGGCAAGCGCGGTTCACGGGCCACTCCGAGCTGTTCGTACAGCGAGGTCGTGCTCGGCTCATGACCCGGAACGGGCCGGGCGATCGGCACGCCCGGCCCCAGCACGGCCGTGACGTCGGCGCGCGCGAAGTAGCACTCCGACGCAGGCCGGGTCTCGTCCGCGCAGTCGACCAGCGGGAGTGGTCTTAGGGCCGCCCACACGTCCGTGTCCTGCGCGTAGCTGTCAATCCGGGCGGCCAGCTCGACAATCAGGTCGGTCCAGCGCGGCCCGCTCACCAGGTCCGGGCGGCGGGCGGCAGCGGGTACCGAGTCGATGATGTACGAGCGCAGCGTCAGCGGCTGCGCGCCGATCTTCTGGAGGAATCCGACGTGCTCGCTGACCTGATCGCGATCGATGACCTCCGCGATGCCGAGCCGGTCGGTGAAGTCCCCAGGCAGCATGAGTTCGTTCAGTGCGGTGAAGCCGCTGCCCGTCGGGTAGATCGGCAGCGCCCGGACCTGGGACTTCAGCTCCCTGCTTGCCAGGATGTCGGGTTCCCAGTGCCGCACCCAGGTCAGAACCTCGGCAGCTTTCAGACGTCCGCTCGTTAGGGCCTCGCGAAGCGCCTTGAGCGCGTCCTCCGTCGCCAGGTCACGCAGCGCTGACGAAAGGTCGAGCTGTGCCACGAGGTGGGCGAGTTGTTCGCACTGCGCGGGAAACGCAGTTTGATCGAGGAGCGCAATATCTAGGCCGAGCACGGCGAACAGATCAGCGGTCGCAGCATCTGTCCGCTGAAGGTCGCAAGCCGGCCACAGGCGGCCGTCTGTCCCGGGCATGATGGCTGCCCTGCCCAGGAGCATGACGTCCGCGGACGGTGCCTGCTGCGCGAGCAGGCGCTCCGCTTCGCGCCACAGAATCGCTCGCGAAGCCGCGGTGACCACGGCGGGAGACGTATCCGATGGCGAGAGCGGGTCGCTCAATCCGCACCCTAGAAGTGCCTCGGCCAGGATCCCGGCCGTCAGTTGCCTGGCTCCTGCCCGGCCGCGCATGCGCCTGGCGTAGCTGTCGACGTCGGGGTGCATTACGGCGAGGCCCAGCTCCTCCAGGACGGGAACGGCCTCCGCCTCGTCCTCGGGGGACCGCAGGAAGACGGTCCCGGCGGGTGTAGTCCACTCACCTGCGGTGGTCCACATCACGGGCGCAGTCGGCAGAACCGGCTCGAGCTCCTCCCAGAAGGCACCGATTCCGGTATCCGGGCCAGCCGGATGGGCCTGGTGAGCGTCAAAGATCAGCTTCCACAGCCGCTGGTGCCCGAGAGCGTCCGCCAGGTCAGGCAGCCGCTCGGCGAGCGTCCGCGCGGCGGCGTGCACCGCCAGCCGGTTCCACTCGCCGTGGCAGCCCTCGGTGAGCAGATGCTTGCGGTCGGACTCCGGCGAGAAGTCAGCGTTCACGTGAACTGGCACGCCGCTAGGCTCGTCGGTAGGCAGGTACGCGCACAGCTTGCCGCTGACGTCGGAGTCCAGCGGCACGGCGACGGTCACCTCGGCCCGGCGCCGGTCCTCGATCTTGCCGGGGAACCGGCTGCGGAGGTCCGCCGCTCCGTCGGCAAAGTCACCGCGAAGCATTAGCCAGGCCCGGGTCTGGCCGCCTCCCGTTATCTCGCAGAGTCCTCCAGCGTCCTCGCGCCGGTAGCGGGCCTCGGTCCGCCCGTCCCGCCGAAGTTCGATCTCGCGGACGTGACGCAGGAACAGCATCGCCGTCGGCACCGTCGAGGCGAGCACCTCCAACAGGCGCTGCGGGTCATCCGGCCCGACAGCCGTGGTGCCCGTCTGCTGGCGGAACGGCGAGTTGGGATCGCGGGCCCACGGCAACGTGAAGGTCGTGCCGGCCGAATCGGGAGCGGGCGTCTGCATGATCCGGCTGTTCTCCGGCCGTGTCTCGTCGATGTCCCATCGGCGGTTGGCGGAGATCAGAACGGCCTGATCGCAGATCTGGTACACGGCGATGAAGCCGATGCCGAATGCCCCGGTGGTGTCCACCCGGTCGCGCTTGTCGCCGCTGGCGACCTCGCGGAAACTGTGGAAGTCACACCGATGGCCGCGGTCGGCCAGGTAAAGGCATTCCGCGGCGCTCCGATCTTGGTCGCCGCAGTCCGAGAACACTGCATTGTTGTCGACGACCAGCGCGCCCTTGGCGATATCGAACGCGAGAGTGGATGCCTTCGCGTCGTCGGCATTCTGCATCAGCTCGAACACGAGGGTCTCGAAGCCGGTGAGGTCCTGCAGGATCCTGCGCAGGTTACCGAGGTAGTTGATGCCCCTGCTGAGCGGCTTGCCCTGGCCGGCCGGGCGCACCGCTGCCGGTGTCACCGCCGATCGGTTCATGATCACCTTCTGGGACGGGAGTGGTCTGAGTGAATATCATGGGAGGCTCGCTGCTTTCACGAGCGTGCACCCGTGCCCGGCCGCGGCGGTCGCATTCGCCGCCAGGGTCGACATCAACCGGGTCCTCGCGGGCACGGGCGCGGAGATGCTGTTCGCGCAGTCACCATTCGCGATCGGCCGGGGCGTGGCGTTCGAGCGTGACCCGATCCCAGATTATGTCGCCGGGTTCCAGGTCCCGTACCGACGATCTGGCGCGGCCTGGTTCGATACCCCAGGCCTCGGCGAACCGGCCGTGCTTAGCCTGCAGATCCTGCCACCGGGCAGTCGTGAGAGTGCAGCGGTACCTTTCCAGGTCAACCGGCTGCATGACGGTCAGCCGGAAGTTCTCCTCGCCGCCGCTGCCGATGCCTGCCATCAGTATTCTCATTGTCTCTGGCCTGCCATTGTGCATCGGGGTTCCACCTGCCGGGAATGATGCTCGCTTACCCGTACTTGAAGGATGATACTGATGGGACCGGTCATATCGGCCATCGGCTGGCAGTGACGATGTATCGGTTCTCACTGACCTTCGAGGTCGCAAGGTGCGAGGTCGTCGCGGCGCTCAATCCCAGTACGGCGAAATGGAACGGTTCCGTGGCACCTGTCCACGCGCTGTCGGCCCGACCTGGTCGCCTAGCAGAGTGTCGAAGCCCTCGTCTGGACGATCAAGAGCTGGTAGGACGCTCAAGAGCTGGTAGGGAGTCCAGAGCGTCTGCGCTGAGACCAAGGAACTGATGGCCGAGGCCTTGTGTCCGCCGTGGATTGGTCATCGGACCTCTTCGTGCCAGACCTCGTGGCGGACTTCGGCGCCGAGGAGTTCGCCTTCTAGGGCGTGTCGGCTTGGCGTCGGTGACGCCAAGCCGGGTGTCGGCGCTCACCGCAAGACGCGCCCGAACGACATTTCATTGCACAGCAAGCCGTTGACACCATTGGCGCTTGCAGGATTAAATCGTCAGCCAAAGGTCCGTTCTGCGGCTGTCGTAACAGAGATGGGCAAGCAATGAAGACGTACAGGCCCGTGCTCATGGTCCTGTGCAACGCGGTGTTGCTCATTTCCGCCCTCGCGGCCGCCAATTATCCGGCCGATGCCGCCTTGTCGGCGGCGATCCCGGCCGCACCGTCGAACCTGACGGCGCAGGCTGTCGGCACGACGGCGGTCCAGCTGACCTGGACAAACAACGCGAGTAACCAGTCCGGGGTCGTGATCAGCCTCGACGGCGAAGAGTCAGTGAACCTCCAAGGGGCCACTGTCAGCTCCTACACCTGGAACGGGCTGTCACCGAACACGAAGTACTGGTTCTACGTCGCGTCGAAGATCTATGGCGTGCCGGGCGACCCGACCGGCTCTCGCGGACACAACACGCAGTCCGCATGGGTCGGCCCGGTCTACGCGACCACAGTCGGCACGCAGCCGTCGACATCACCTGCGCCCCAGCCGTCGACGTCACCTGCGCCGCAGCCGTCGACGCTGCCGGCCCAGCCGTCGCCGACGTTTGTCTGCGTCACCGGGCCCGGCGGCAGCTGCCTGCAGCCCGGGGCGGGCCTGCCGGTACCGCGGACCTGGGCGCCCACGCCGCCCGGCTGGCTGACGTCGCCGGTCACCGGCGGTTGCGTGGCCGAGGTCCTCACCCTGGATACGGTCGAGGTGTACAAGCTGTTCGAGCTGATGGGCAATGCCATTCAGTTCGACGAGTCCACCGGGAACTTCTTCGTCCGGCTGGCCGGAACGCTGGTGGACAACTGTTCCCAGCTCAGCTACGACCTGCTCACCGGCAAGCCGATTCCGCAGAACCTGGATTTCACCAAGGGCGCGGCATCGCAAGGCGGGATCGTGCTGGACAGCCTGACCAGGCCGGTCAGCCCGGCGGCCGTGCGGGGCTTGTTCCGGCCGGTGCCTGCGTCGCAGCTGGCTTCGATGGAGAAGCTGCCGTTCCTGCGCCAGCGCTTCGGCTACGCAGTCGCCCAGGTCGGGGCGGCAGCGGCGCTCAGCCAGAAGTACTCGGCCGGATGGGCCGCGGCCACGCAGAAGAGCGTGGTGTGCCGACCGCAGCTGGCCGGTTACCGCTGCGCATGGAGTCTTCAGCTGAACGGCGCTCATCATTCCGGATACGTCCTCATCGCGATGGCGGCTAACAGTTACCGCCTCGGCAAGGTCGCCCAGGTCGCATCCGCGAGCCCAGCATCCAGCCTCAGCCGTCTGTGGTACATCCCGATCGCCGTGGTGCTGGTCATCGCAGCCATCGTCGCCATGGTTCTTCGCAGGCGGCGCCGGGCAGCGGCCACGGCGCAATGACAGCCTCACTGGCGAAGGCCGCGGCCCGCACCGCCACCACCCGGAGCATGCTAACTGAGGATGCGCCATGCCTAGCGTTCGGCCACGCGATCGACGGCGGCGGTCAGCGCGGGCGTCGAGTTGACGATGCCGCGGCCGACCTCGCTATCGGGACCGTAGCGGGCGATTATCTCGTCAAGGCGCTCACCGACCGTCATGGTCTGGCCTCTGGGCCGGCGGTCATGTCGCAATAGGTGAGAGCGTCGAGCAGGTGCTCCGGCGGTGCGGGGAACTCGCTAGCCACGGTGTCAGATAGGCCCGACTCGGCGGTACCGACGAGTGCGCAGGAGTGAGGGCGACCAGGACGCAGAGCAGATTGTCCAAGAGGTGGGTGTCGCGCAAGTACCTGGCTCCGTCCAGCGGGTGGAACCCAGTGACCACCAGGGCGGGCGTGTAGCCGATGTCGTGCAGCCAGGCGGCGGCGACCGGCAGGCCGGCGTGACCGCCAAGGATGGGCGCCAGGGTCCGGGCGGCGGCCGCGACACCCTGGGTGTGCGACCAGCGACGGGGGAGAGGTTCTTCAAGCAGACGGCGCGCTAGTGCGTCTCGGTACTGGTCACTGCGAGCATGTCGCTCGGCGTGCTGCGGCGGGAGTACTCGCTGGTTTCTAAAGCGCTGCACTGGCTGCTGCCGTAGCGGATGCCCATGAGAGCTTCGCGCGTCACTACCTGCATGTTCCGGGCTCGTGCGATCATCCACCAGGCATACCGGCGAATAGCGCGGGACGCCTTCGTGATTGCGCATGATGCCGCTCAAGACCTGTCCTGGGCGGGTGGATATCGACCGATCTCGCCGCTGCACTCGCCCGACGATGCATGTAGTGGCTGGCAGAGATATCGGAACCGCAGCCATGGTCAAGGAGCTGTGGCGGCCTTCTGGGAGGCCGTCAGCTGCCGGGCGGTCTCGTCGTCAAACTTGTCCCTGACCGAAGTGCTTACCATTCAGGAAGGTAAGTCGGATATGCCGCGTGTCAAGTTACTCCGTATCGGCTTGCTCCGCGCGTACTCGGCCAAGGACTTACAGAAGTCACTGCAGTAAGGAGGACAATCCGGAACATGAGCAGTCGCAGTTCGCACATGGGAAGCGGAGGCCGTGATTAGTTGGTAACCGCGTTCGAGTACGATAAAGTTTCGGTTGCCGACATAAACTCTATAGGACTGCTGTCAAAATAGGAAGGTCGTGCACGACAACAACACGAAGCGGATCGTCGGTGCCTCTGCCGTTCTTGGTAATAATGAGGGCATTTACGGGGGTCTGACCTTGACCTCCATGGCTCAGCATGTAGATCGCCTCAGAAGCCGTAATCGACTGGTCCACGATCAGCGCGCAATCCGTCTCTTCGGAGAAGTTGAACAGAATATTGCGTACCGGTGGATTAGATGCCCTGCGGCTTTCGGCGATGTGTTGGGCAAGCCAACGCGCTATGGCGTTGGTCGTAAGAATTCCTCGGTACTGGTCCTGGTCATAGACCGGCAACTGCGAGTAATCGTAAGCACGCACGTGCTCGAGCGCGACGCTAAGTGGCTCATCAAGGTTCGCTAGGCACACTTCTCGATCTTCCAAATGGTCGATTGCTCTTGGTGGAGACTTAATCTTGTCGCGGAGCCGCTCGATGTCATCCACTATCTGTGGAATAGGCTCGGCAATCGGATAAGATCCGTGGTAGTCACTATGGGATAGGGTGTTCCTGAGGTCACCGAACATTCGAAGTAGGTCTAGCTGCGAGGCTGGGATCCTCTTTTCGTTTGCATAAGCTTTCGCGACTTCGGCAAAGCGCGTTCTTCGATCCATGGCGACTGCTGACCTCATTAGCCGGTCGATTTCATTATAGGCGCCGATGAAGCGCTCTCCGAAGTCTCCCATTTTTGCCTCTATCTATTCGAAGTCATCCAACCAGGGCGCCATCAAACTATCAGTCCAATGCCGCTGTCACGAAGAATTAGTGACTTGCGGCAGCCGCATTCATTGTCGGGTGCGGCACAGCCCGGCCAGGTCGCAGCGATCGCACGTGCTGCACCATGAGGGCAGGCGGGGCAGGCGGTTGGCGCGCAGGTCGTCGCCGGCGAGGCGGATCTTGCTCCGGATGTCCGACAGCAGCGCGTCATCGACGACTTCTCGCCTGCTATCGGCCTTCTCGTCGAGATTGAGGACCTCGACGAGGTCGGCGCGCTCGCCGGTGAGTTCCTCGTAGCCGACGACGTAGACGTGCAGCTGGTCGCGGGTGATGTCGTCGGCCTGGGCTCGCTCGGTGGACTTGAAGTCGACGATCGAGGTCTCGTCGGTATCGAGGCGCTTGATGAGATCGATGCGCCCATCTACGGTGATCCCGGGCGCGACGTGTACCTGCACTTGCTGCTCGGAGTGCAGCGTCCGCGGCAGCTCGGCTCGGTGCTCGTTCAGGTACCGGGTCACGGCCCTGATCGCGGCCTGCCGGAGCTGCGCCCGCAGCTGCGGGTACGCGAACGGGGCGTTGAGGTGGCGGTCGACCAGTTCCTCGGCCTCGAGGTCGGAGACGATGTCACCGGTGATCGCCCGCTTGTGGATCTCGGCCATGACGTCATGAACGGACTTGCCGTAGCCCAGCGCCTCGTGGATGGGTGGGTTGAATCCGTAGAGGAAGCGGAGCTTGAACAGGTAGGGGCACTCGAAGAAGTACTTCAGGTCGCTGAAGCTCAGGTGGACGTCGGGAACCTCGTGCCGAGCCCTCGGTTCCAAGCGGCCATCCGGGAGCGGCGGCTCTGCGGTGAGGATGAACGAGTTCCTGGTCGTGAAGTCAAAGAACGGTGACCGGGCGCCGTACATCTGTGAGTCGCCGGGTGAGTAGGTCACCGCCAGGTATTTCTGCGCCCGCGTGACGGCGACGTAGAAGAGGCGGATCTCGTCTGCTTCGGTGCCCCGGTAGCGGTCCGCGTCGGGTACGGCAGCCTGCGGGATGACGTGGAAGACGTTGAGCCCGCCCTGGCGCCGTGATGGGAAACGGTTCCTGCGCATCGCGGGAACGAAGACCGCGGGCCACTGCATCCCCTTGGCCTGGTGGACGGTCGCGATGGTCACCGCGTCCGGTGTCGCGTAGCCGACGTCCGCGTCGCTCTCGGCGTAGTACTCCGGCGCCTGGTGGACGAGCCAGTCGGCAAACGTCTCGTACTTGCGCTGAGGCTCGGACTGGAAGTAGATCTGCTCGAAGTCGGAGATCGCCTGGCTGAACTTGCCCAGGTTGTAGAAGACCAGCTCGCCGCGGGTAGTGCCGCCCGCTGACGGAATCGTCTCCTCCCGGATCTTGAGTTCCTCGAGGAACCGCAGGTACGTGCGCTGGATGTTGTAGGTGCCCCAGCGTTCCCCGGGCTTCCAGACGCGGGCCTCGTTCAGCACCTCGACGCCGCGGGCGAGCTCAGCGGCGCGGAGACCGAGGTCGGCTGCCAGCCACGCGATGGTCAGCTCGTCCGCCGTGACGCGCTGCATGACGTACTGGAAGCACAGGACGCACGCCTGTACCTCAGGAGCGTCGAACAGCCTTGTCAGGCCCTTGATCACGTAAGGGATCTCGCGGCGCTTCATCTCCTCGACCAGGGGTCCGGCGTCCTTGCTGACGCTGCGGAACAGCACGGCGAAGTCCGACCAGGAAAGACCGCGAGCTTCGCCGCCGGCATCGTCGGGGAACGGCATGCCGCGCAGCCTGCCGACCCGGTCGCAGATCCAGCGTGCTTCCTCGTCAGCGTCGTCGAAGGTCAGGGCGAGCATGTCGCCACGGTCGAACTGCTGGTGACCGGCGGCGATCATGTTCTTGTCGAGCCGCCTGCCGGCGTTCTGCTCCGCGACAGCCTTGCCGAGCGCCACGATGCCCCGGCTCGACCGGAAGTTGTCGTCCAGCGTCACCCGCTGCACGCCGCCGCGGCGGTCGACGAACGTCAGGATGTTCGCGACCGCGCTGCCGCGCCACTGGTAGATCGTCTGGTCGTCATCCCCGACCACGCAGAGGTTCGCGCCGAACCGGCACAGTCCCTCGATCAGCTCTTCCTGGATCGGGTTGGTGTCCTGGTACTCGTCGACGACGACATACCGCACGTGATCGCGGACGTGCCGGACGAGCGCGCCGGCGACCTGGTCGTCCGGTTCCTCGGCGAGCAGGTCCACCACCATGCGAAGCAGCTCGGTGTAGTCGAAGTAGTTCAGCCGGTGCAGCAGCCTGCGGTACGCGAGGAGGTGGTCCTCAAGTCCGGCCGACAGCTGGGACGCATCGATATCGTCTTCCCGCAGGATGTTGGTGACCTGCATGTAAAGCCGGGAGTTGACGTAGCGGCGGAGCTTCTTGGCCTGGCCGTTGACGACGGCGTCGGTAAGGGTGAGGCCGCTCTCCCGGCTGTTCCGGTCGATGAGCAGCCTGGTCTGGATGTCGTCGAGAACCCCGTACTTGAACGTCTCCGCCACGTGGGTCTGCAGGGCGTCGAGAGCGTAGCCGTGCATCGTGCCGATGAACAGCTCGGCGAGGCCGATCATGTTGCCGAACGTCGCGGTGACCAGGTTCGTCACGCGTTCCTTGAGCTCGGCCGCGGCCTTCTCGGTGAAGGTGAACGCGACGATGTTGCGCGGCTGGACGCCATCGCGGCGCAGGATCTCGATAATCCGCTGCGAGATGACCTGCGTCTTGCCCGACCCGGCACAGGCGACGATCAGCAGCGGCTCGTCGATCGTCTCGATGGCCGCCAGCTGAGCCGCCGTGTACTCCACCACAATCCCCTACACGTCGTAGACCTGCAGAACCTCATCCCCGTAGTGGTTGATCACCTTCACCGCGATCTTCCCGGTCGACGGCCGGTCGAAGGGACGCGACTTCGTGGAGTACAGCGACTGCCACGCGGCTTCTTCGATGTCAGCCTTCAGCGCCCGCTTGAGCCGGGCGTACGGGTCGTTGTTCCCGGTGAAGTAGCAGTGCCGGACGAAGAACGACTCGCCGTCGTAGTCGGTGTCGATCATCCACAGCGCGATCTCGCCCGTGCCGCTGGACCGGATCTCGCCCGTCGTCGGGTTGTAGACGTCCACGCCGCGGATCTCGACAACGATCCCATCCGCGGTGTGCTCGATCGCCACGTCCGGCTCGCCGAACACCATGAACAGGTTCGCGCTGCCGGTCTTCTTCAGCAGCACGTCACCCATCGCGAGGTCGGAGTTCATCCGCACCAGCAGGATCGGCACCTTGCCCAGCCTGCGCTCGCCCTGAACCATCGCGAAACTCGTCGAGTCGCTCGGCGCGAACTCCTCGGTTGCCTTGATGGCCTGAGGGTCGAAGGCGAATCCGCAGACAAGCAGCAGGTCGAAGCCCAGTCCGCGGGTAGCTTCCCTGGCGGCCTGCCTGATCCACTCCGGGTCCACCGTCCCGAACTGCGGGCCGATGCTCACGCCGATCCGCTGCGGTGTGCCCGCCTCGCCGTTCTTGCGGCTGCCCTCGGCCTGAATGAACTTGCCGGGGAACGTGCTCAGTGACTCGAACTCCAGCCGTTCCTTCTTGCGGCCGTTCTGGACACCGGCCTTGAGCAGGTTGTCGAGGATCGTCTGCAGGAACGAGGACGGATCGCTGGCCTCTGCCGCTTGCTCTGTAGCTGGGCGGTCTGGAGACAAAGTCGTATGTGGGGACAGGCTCTCGACTGTGAACCGCCCGGCCACCCTGACCTTGCGGGAATCCTCGTAGGGCCGGTCATAGAGGATCTCGGTCTCCGCGTGGCGCGAGATCGTCGCGTCGATCTCCTGCAGTGACATGCCATCGCGGATCTCCGGGTTGTTCGCGATCGACTTCAACGTCACATGAGGAACGCGTTGGTAGACGAAACCCTTACGTACGTCGCCTGAAGTGGGTGTATCGGACGGCGCATGAGCGCCTAGCTCAGCTTCTTTGCGCTGTCCTTCATGCGAGTCGGCCAGCAGGTAGTACGGGAACCGTGCCCCCATGATCCGCTGTCGGGCAAGTGCCAATGCAACGCGCGATGTATCGATCGTAATCCACCGACGAGCCCACTGTTCGGCGACCAATGCCGTCGTCCCCGACCCGCAGGTCGGATCCAAAACCAGTTCTCCCGGATCAGTGGCCATAAGAAGGCAGCGTTCAATTACCTTGGTGTTCGTTTGAACCACATACAGCTTTTCGTCAGTGAATGCTCCAGTTTGAGTGTCCGTCCACACATTCGAATACTCTGCGACCGGAAAGTCGGTAATGAACCTTACATAGGTAAGCGAATTTGCCGTCGGAGCGGCTAGTCTTCGGGCTATCTGAAGCTTGCCCAGTCCGCCGATTGTCGTCTTCCAGTGGCTGTTCTGGCCTGGATGATAAATATCGCCATCAAATTCAAAAGATACCGTTCCGCTAGCTGTAGTCCCTTGTGAAGCGAGATTGTCGTGTCGGTATGCTCGCGAACCGAATGGAAGTGTTTCGGGCGCCAAGCGCTCGGCGGGAGTCATTAGTCGACGGCTACCGTCAGATAGTTCCACGCGTACATACCTGCCGCCGATGTCGTCAGCGATGGTCGTTGGCTTAAAGAGTTTGCGTGCCCTCAACCTCCCAAGATCCCTGGCGTACCACAATATGTAATCACTATTTCTCCCGAGATAGCTGGTCGCCAAGCTGGCTGTCGTTCGGAAAACGATAGTCACTACCGCGTTCGCGCTGCCAAATACTTCATCGAGTAGCGATCTGACAAGATGGACGTTCTCTTCGCCCATCTGGACAAAAATGCTTCCGGACTCCGTAAGCAAATCTCGGGCCATGCTTAGACGATCGCGGAGGTAGGCAAGGTAAGAGCTTACGCCATCTTTCCACGTGTCACGGAAGGCTCTGATCTGTTCCACCTCGCGAGTTACATCTTCAAGCTTGCCATCCCTCACTTCCCTTTTCGCGGTCGATGATTGGAAGTTAGAGCCGAACTTGATGCCGTAAGGCGGGTCGATGTAGATCATCTGGACTTTGCCGCGCAGGTTCTCCTTTTCGGCGAGGGAGGCCATGACCTGGAGGGAGTCGCCGAGGATCATGCGGTTGGACCAGTTGGCCTCGTGCTGGTAGTACTCGACAGCATCGAAGCCCGTAAGCCCGTCGAAGTCGGCGAAGAGGTCGAGTTGCTCCTGGCCGGTGCTGCGCCGGAGGTTCTCGATGATGACCTGGGGAACGATCTTCTCCTGGATGTAGATCGGCGGGGCGTCTACGATCAGATCCTCGCCGTCCTGCTCGTCCTTGCCCTTCCACATGAGCTGCGGGTCGAGCGATGGGTCACGCGGGTAGCGGAGTTGCGCGGGCTGCGCCGCGTTCTCGTCGAGCAGTTCCTCGGAGTCCGCGGTCGGAATGTTGACTCGCTTGTCGTCGTGCGTGATCGCTTCGACCGGGACCGGGCCGCCTGACGTTTTGCTTCTCGGGGCCATGATCAGTCCTTTCGTTCCCAGGTCTCGACAGTGCCGTCGGCGGCAACGAGGTAGGCAGCGATCTCAAGGCGATCGAGTGCCCACCGAGCCTCGGACAGCAAGGTTCGGTAGCGGGGCACGTTCGGAAGCGCCATCGCCAGTTGTTCGCCGGGACGACTCCCGCTTCTAATGAGCGATGTCAGGACTTCAGCGAACCAGTGACTCGCCTGCATGGTGGGCGGCGTCGGCTTAGGCTGGCCGGCGCGCTCGCCCCGGGCATATGTGGTGCTCGGCCAGCCTTTCACTTCCACCAGCAGCCGCTGACCTTCGCGCTCGGCGATGATGTCCCTGCCTCGCTCTCGCTTGGCCGTGTCCGCCACCCGGATGATCGACCAGCCGGTCGAGACGAGGTAAGCGACGAGGCGGGCTTGGACGTTGCCCTCCCAGGCCCAGTCAACGTCGGCGGCCGGTGCTGTGCGCTGATGCGGAACGCGCTCCGGCGGGGCCGTGGTCGCGGCCCGGTTGACGATCTCGCCGGCCGTATCGTCTCGCGTGATGCGCCCCTGGTCGGCGAGCTGGCGGCAGACCTGGTTGACGTGCGGGTGCCTCTTGCCGAGCAGCGTGGCGAGCTGGCTGTCGGTCATGCCCCGGGATGAGGCGCGAAGGGCCTGGAGCACCTGGTCGGCGACGGTCAAGGTGTCACCACCAGGGCACGCCCGGGAACTGCCCGGAGCGCCGCGATCGCGATCTCCAGGTCCTGGCGGAACCGGGTCGGGTCCTTCAGCTCGCAGTAGCTCCAGAGCCCGTAACCGCCGTGGTTGTTGACGGCCGGAACCCACAGGTCCCGCGTCGTCGCGGCCTTCTCGTTCGCCGGCGCGGGTGGCTTCTGGCCGCCCGAGACCTCGACGATCAGCGTTCTTGTCTCGGTGTCGTCTTCAAGCGGCCGGAGGCGGACGAGGAAGTCGGGCAGGTACTGCCTGCTGCGGCCCTGGAAGACGTAGGGGATGGTGAAGCCAAGGTGGTCGTTCTTGACGTACGCGGCGACCGCCGGCATGACCTCGAGTAGCTGAGCGACCGCCTCTTCCCAGGTATTGCCGCGTGGCCCGTCGAGCGCGACGAAGTTCACGTGGCAGCGCTCCTCGGAGGTCGGATAGACCTCCTTGGTGGTGAAGAAGTCGACGTCCGCGGTCGTCCCTGCCGGGTCTTGCAGCCGCAGCATCGGCCGGAGGATCTCCGGCCGGTTGCCGGGCTGGGAACTGATCGACTCGCGGAAGATCCGGCTCGCCGCCTGCTCGGCGTTCTGCGCGATCAGCAGCAGGCCGGGGAAGGTGTCTCCCTGGCACGTGAGGCACTCGGCGAGCCACTGCTTGGTGATCCGGAGCACCTGCGGGAAATACCACGGCTTGGGGTCCTGGCCGTCGGTCAGGAACCGCTCCATGATCCGCCCGGCCAGGCGGAACGCGATCTCCTGCTCGCGGACGTTCCGCAGGTCGTCCAGCGTGTGCGCGCCGGGCATCCCGATGATGCCGCTGACGACGGTCTCGGTGGGAAGGTCGTCGGTGGTGAGCACGAGGCGGCTGCTGTCGGTGAACTCCGCCCAGAGCTCCTCGTCGGGCAGCTCGATGCGGTACCCCGCGACGTGCGGGAACGTGATCTGCGCGGCCGCCCGGTCCGGCATGGCGTGCACGCGCCTGGTCGGCTTCATCGTCTGGTCCTTGGTCTTGGCGACCGTGGGGATGAACTGGAACGGCACCCCGTACACGTCCGCGTACTCGGGGGTGAAGAACCCGTTCTCGTCGGTGGCGTAGGACCGGCGGCGCAGGCCGCGGCCGACCACCTGCTCGCAGAGCAGCTGCGTGCCGAAGGCCCGGACGCCCAGGATGTGGGAGACCGTGTTGGCATCCCACCCCTCGGTGAGCATCGAGACGCTGACGACGCAGCGGACCGGCTCGCCGAGCTTGCCCTTCTTCCCGACGGTGTTCATCACCTCGCGCAGGATCTCGGCGTCATTGATGTCGTCGGAGGATCGCCCGGGGAACCTACGCAGGTAGTCGGCGGTGAACTCGCCGATCTCGGCGGCGGCGATCCGCTTGAACTCCGGCTTGAGTGCCTCGCCGGACTCAAGCTGCTCGGAGTCGACGAGGATCGTCCTGGGCCTGCTGATCCACGCTTCATGCTCCACGTTGGAGAACAGGGCGAGCTTTCCCGGCGCCAGCACGGTCTGGTCAGCGCCGGCCGGCTTCTCCCAGCCGGCGATGTAGTCGTAGACCATCTTCGAGACGGTGGTGTTGTTGCACACGACGATGAAGACCGGGGGCGGGTCGCCGTCCCTGGCCGCCTGCGAACCCTGCCACTGTCGGAACGCCTTCTCATAGGAGTCGTACAGGCTGAGCAGCGCGCCTTCGAGCACGCTCGGAAGGTAGTCCGGCGCCACCGTTCCCTCCTTGCGGCTCCTCTTCGGCAGCTCCGCGCCGATGCTGGGCCACAGGTTCAGGTAGGTGACGTTCACCGAGATCGCGTTGTCGTCCACGGGAACCCGCGGGATCTTCACGATCCCGGACTCGATCGCCTCGACCAGGGCGAAGTCACTGACCACCCAGGGAAACAGGGTGCCTTCCCGGTAGCCAGACCCTGACAGGAACGACGGGGTCGCCGAGAGGTCGTAGATCGTCTTCAGGCCGAGCTTCGCGGCGACGGCGCGCAGCCCCGCGAACCAGACGCGGGCCGCCTTGCTGTTCGCCTTCGCCTCTTCCTTCTCATCGCTCGTCAGGGCCACCGCTGCCGCGTCGGCGTCAGGGTCGTCGAATCGGCCCCGGTAGCAGTGGTGGGCCTCGTCGTTGAAGACGACGATCTCCGAGGTCCCGCCGAGGTCGCGGCAGACCCGGCTGACCATCTGGCCCCAGGTCTCCAGGAACGGGCTCGGCGCTCCGGCCCTGCCGACCAGCAGCTCCTTGGATGTCTTGG
>Ga0335081_10002509_pt1 | contig 28917 bp, 19 predicted proteins | sample Lox_Sample_35_FD_206713 | JGI IMG/M metagenome (GOLD analysis project Ga0335081, IMG submission 206713) | Soil microbial communities from Loxahatchee National Wildlife Refuge, Florida, United States - Lox_Sample_3.5 | ecosystem: Environmental > Terrestrial > Soil > Wetlands | place: USA...
GAACTGCCTGATCCTCGGCTGGGTCATCAAAGCGATAATCAGCATTACTACGGTTCTTCTCGGCGATGTTATCGCGCAAGGCCGCGTTCTCTCCATCGGCCTTGGCGACCGCCTTCTTACCACCTACACGCTTGGCCCTCCTGAGCACACCGCGCTTCTGATTTGCGTGCTTATTCTGGTGCCGTTCACCGGCATTTATACGTTCATCGGCGGGCTCTGGGGAGTGCTGGTCACCGACCTTTTCCAGTTCGCCCTGAAGATGGCGATGATCATCGTTCTCGCCTGGGTCGCCGTTTCCAAACTCGGCGGCATGTCACTCTTGAAACTGCAGCTCTCGAACGTCGATGCCGCCACCCACGCGTCTGGGCAAACCACTGGCAACGTGCTCTCCTTCTTCCCCTCCTTCCATCTCGGCTGGACCTCCGACGCGCTTTGGACGCTTCCCGTTCTTACCTTCGTTCTCTATCTAGCCGTGCAGTGGTGGGCCAGTTGGTATCCGGGCGCTGAACCCGGCGGCGGCGGCTACGTCGCGCAGCGCATGTTCAGTGCAAAAGATGAAAAAAATTCTCTTGGCGCAACGCTCTGGTTCAACATTGCGCACTACGCCATGCGCTCCTGGCCGTGGATTGTTACCGGCCTCGTAGCTGTTGCCGTGTACTCCACGCACGGTGGTTTACATCCGAACGCGGAATTTGCTGCCGAGCCGGAAAAAGGCTACGTCATGGTGATGCGCGACTATCTACCACCCGCACTGCGCGGCCTGATGATCGCGGCGTTCCTTGCGGCGTTCATGTCCACGGTCGGGACGCAGCTCAACTGGGGCACGTCGTACCTCATCAACGATTTTTACCGCCGCTTCCTCGTGAAAAACGGCACCGAAAAGCACTACGTCTTCGTCAGCAAGGTTTTTATCGTGCTGCTGGTCATCGCCAGCGGCTACACCGCCGCGCACATCGCTTCCATCCAGTCTGCCTGGCAACTTCTGCTCGGCATGGGCGCCGGCACGGGCGGGGTTCTTCTGCTCCGCTGGTATTGGTGGCGCATCAACGCCTGGAGCGAAATTTCTTCGATGATCGCCGCCTTCCTGGTTTCGATTTCGCTCACACAAGCGCATTTTTCCGGCAACGACTCCGTCGTTTTCGCCAAAACCGCGATGATCACGGCCGGCGTCACCACGCTCGTGTGGATCATCGTTACGCTGCTAACGCACGCTGAGCCGCAAGCGCTGCTCCTCAATTTTTATCGCCGCGTTCGCCCCACGATTCACGGCTGGCGACACATCGCCGCTCTCGCGCCGGAAATTGTGCCGGTCCGCGACCTACGCGCCAACTTTTTCGATTGGATTATGGGTTGCGCGCTAATCTACTGCACTATGTTCGGCATCGGCGAACTCGTGCTGGAGGAATGGCTCCCGGGCTTCATCCTGCTCATCGGCGCCGCCCTCGCGGGCTACTTCATTTATTGGAGCCTATCTCGCCGCGGCTGGGAAACGCTATCGGGCGTCGAGCATCTTCCCGCGCCCGCACCGGCCGCGAAGCCCCAGCTCGAAGCCTAGATTTAGATGTAGCGCCGCCGAAGCGCGCATCGTTCATCCGGCTTTCGCCCGGTTCGGTCGGCTTTAGCCCGGCACTCTCGAAGCCATCGCGAATCGCCACACCGCCACAAGCGACAAAAGAGTGGTCGTCATTCCGAGCGTAGCGAGGAATCTGCTTTTACCTTTCGACATCAGCAAAAAAAGCAGCTACTTCGACACCTTAGCAACAAACGCCGAATACGGCTCCATGCTCAATTCGCTACCGCTTGCTTTCGGCGCGTCATGAAAACTCGTCAGCAAAACGCTGAGCTTCGGTCCCACGCCCGCGCTTGCCAGATCTAAACGCACCTTTTGCTCACTCGCCGACATATTCAGCACCACTAAGATTGCCTCGTCACCCGATTTCCTGAGGTAAGTCAGCACATTCGGGTCGCTATCATTCAACGAAGCATACTGCCCGTTCCGCAAGGCTGGCTCGGCATGTCGCAAGTGCAGCAACTGCCGATAAAAGTTCAGCACCGAATTCGAATCCGTCAGTTCGGTCTCCACGTTATGCGTCTTCGCGCTCGTCGGCACGGGCAGCCACGGCTTCTTTGTGCTGAACCCTGCGTTCACGCCATCCGTCCACTGCATCGGTGTCCGTTCGCCATCTCTCCCAATCTCAGTCGGCCAGCCAATCTTGCCTTCCGGGTCTTGAACGTCCTCTTTCCGCTTCGGATCGTTGTTCTCCATTCCAATTTCTTCGCCGTAATACATGATCACGGAACCACGCAGCGTCAGGTACAGCGCCGCCATCATTTTGGCGATATCGTCGTTGTGTTTTCCGTCGCCATAGCGCGTGTACGAACGCACGATGTCGTGATTCGTGATTACCCAAGTTGGCCAGTGCCCCGCTGCATTCACTGCACCGATATGCTCGCGGTATTGCTGCGCCGACAAGCCCTTGAATCCGGTCATCATCAGGTCCATGGGCATTTGCAGTTCGTCGTTCTTCGCGCCGTAGTAGTCCTTCAACTCCGAGACATCCGTCGTCCACGTTTCGCCGATCAACACGGCGCCATACTCATCCGCGACGCTGCGCAACTTCTTCATCGCATCGTGCACTTCCGGCAATTTCTTGTTGTACTTCTCGTCAAGATTTGGCCGCCCGAACCTGTCGGTCCCCGCCACCACCGGATCGTCCGTTAAATTCGGATCCTCATACAGCGTATCCACCGCATCCAGCCGGAACCCGGCTACGCCGCGCTTGTACCAAAAACGCGTCACGTCCAGCATGGCCTTCTCCACCGCCGGATTCCGCCAATTCAAATCCGGCTGCTGCGGATAGAAATAGTGGTAGTAATACTGATTCGTCTTCGGATCGAGCGTCCACGCAATCGTTCCGAACGTCGATAGCCAGTTGTTCGGCGGCTGTCCCGGACCTTTGCCGTCGCGCCAGATATACCAGTCGCGCTTCTCCGCGGTGCGCGACGACTTCGAATTGATAAACCACTTGTGCTGATCCGACGTATGATTCACCACGAAATCCAGAATCACGCGGATGCCTCGCTTTTTTCCTTCCGCCACCAGTTTGTCGAAATCAGCCATCGTCCCGTACATCGGGTCGATCGCTTCGTAATCCGAAACGTCGTACCCGAAGTCCACCTGCGGCGAAGGAAAGCAGGGCGTAATCCAGATCGCGTTTACGCCCAACTGCTGCAAGTAATCCAGTTTCGAGGTGATCCCTTTCAGGTCGCCGATTCCGTTGTTGTCGCTGTCCGCAAAACTCCGGGGATAAACTTCATAAAACACAGCGTCCTGCCACCACGCATGCTTTTGGCCCGCCGCGCCGGAAGGACTTTTCGTCTGCGCCCACGCCTGCGGCACCGCCAGCCAAACGCTCAGAATCGCAAAAACTGCTACTGCGGTATTTCGCTTCACGTTCTCTTTCCTTTCCTGACCCCAATCTCGCTGTTGCGCCGTGCTTGTAAAGTAGCAGCCCATTCACCCAGTTGCGAATCGCAACTTCATTCTCTAACCTTCTGTCCCTTCGGCAGTTTGGGCAGATGGAAATAGATTGTCACTCGTTGCCGCACATACTCCTTATCGCCGTCGCCGAGAAACTGAATGCGCAGTTTGGCGCCGCCTGCCGCATCCTTCGTCAATTCCGCTCCCTGCACCGAGTCAATCAGCCCCGGATTCCACACCGCCAGTTCGTACGTCGCGCCCGCTCGGCCTTCGGTTTCCAACTGTAGTGGCGAGAACATATCCGCCATCGTCTGCGAGAGGATGCGCAGGTCCGCGTTCTTACTGCCCAGTTCCGGCAGCGAAAAGTCGTAAGCCAGCCCAAAGTCATTCCGGATGCGCGCGCGAATCGCGTTGAGCCCGAACTTCAGGCGGACCTGCAACTTGAGGTGGTGATCCTCCGGAAAAATTTGTTGATCAAAGCTCTCCGGCTTTCCGTTCACCTCCACCCGTGCATCCCACACGGAATTTGCCAGCGGCAACTCCAGGTTCAGCGTGCACTCGCCGCCACTTCGCGTCGCTTCCAGCACGATCTCTCCCAACGACTTGTGATAACTCAAGTCCACCTTCGCGTCGCCCACTTGCACATTCTTGACCTTGAAAGCGGTCCAATTTGCCGGGACATGCGGCACAAAGGTTAGCGTCCGTTTCGCCGCATCCTTTTCCAGTCCGAACATTCCCTTCAGCACTGGGCTCACCACCATCGCCGCCGACCAGATCTGGTGCGGCGAATTTGTCGAAAGTGGCTGGTAGTAATCTCCCGACAGCACTTCCGCTACGTGTCCCAGTGATCCATCCAGCGCCAGCAGCGCATTGGCTCGCAAATTCTGATAAGCCGCAAATTCCTGGTGATACCGATACTCCGCGACCGACGCCCATCCCGTGAACAGCGGCCATACCGATCCGTAGTGATACCCGCCGCCGCTGTACATGGGCGCTTTATCCGAAATGATCCGCATGCCCCAGTCGGTCTGAATATCCGCATCCGCCAACTGCTGCAGATGGTCCACCCGATGTACGGCTGTCATGTCCCTCGTTGAGCCCCACCACATCGGTGCCGCCGCCAGCACGTTCAATTGATTCACCTGCCGATCGTCTCGTCCGATCGCAAACGCATAACGCTTCTTGTCCGCTATCCAGAAACTCTCATCCACCAGCGGCCCTTGCTTGGCGAATTCCATCTCCAAATCTGCGGCCGCGTCTGCGCGCCCCGCAGCATGCGCCAGATTTGCCAGCGCACGCAGAGCCTCAGCGCCCAGCGCGCTCTGATAAAACTCCGTCTTCACTGGTAAGAGCGGGCCACCTTCCACCCAGCCGTGCCCAATGCCAAAATTCTGCGGCAGCCCTTGCGCATCGTAGGTCGACTTCAAGAACTGGTACGCCTTCCACAGACTCTCCCATTTCTCTCGCGCAAATGCTGCATCGCCGCTCGAAGTCACGTAATCGTTCGCGGCAATGATGTACAGCGGCGTCGCATCCGCCGACGCGTACGCGTACGGATACCCCTTGAACCAATCCACAAAACTCGCGCCTTGCGAAATTTCGTGCGGAATTTTTCCATCGTCGCGCTGAAATTTGCTTACGAACTCCAGCGCAGTCTTCGTATTCGCGAAATCGCCTTCCGCATTCAGCGCCAAGGATGTCCAGAAAGAATCCCGCCCGAAATACCACGCAAATCCCGGCCGCTGGCTTGCCCCTGAAGTCCGGTAACCCGCCACCAATCCGGTCCCCAAATAAGGATTCGTCACTACTCCCTGCACCACACTCACCCGCGCCCAGTCGTACGCTCTCTGCAGCTCCGCGTCCGGCAACTCCACACTCACCGTCTGCGCCAGATAATTCCGGTAATAGTCCGCGGAATCCCGCAGCATCTCGGCCGAGCTGCTGCTCAGGCGCTTGTAGGTGTTCTCCGCATCCGTCCGGCCCGTCACCGAGCCCGCAATTACAATCGTCTGCGTTGCTTTGCCCTTGGCGATCTCACCCAAGCGAAACGAATCCTCGTGATACTGCGAAAAGTTATCTTCAAACTCCTCGCTTGCGTACACACCCGTCGGCGAGCCTACGACTGCCGCAAATTTTCGCTGCTCTTCTCCAAACAAAAAGCCGCGCAGCACGTTGTCCCAGCCGGCAAACGTCGCCCCCAAACCGGCCGGCCATTCCAGTGCGAAGTCGCGATGGAACACCGCCTCTACCTCCAGAGGCGTTTCCGTCTCTACGTCCAGCAGAATCACTGCTCCCGGCTCTTTCACCGGCACGAAAAACGTCTCCCGCACCCGAAATGTGTCACCCGCATACACAATCGTGCTGCTTTCCGGCCGCGCAATCACCGTTCGTGCCAGGTCTTCTGCTCTCAGAGTTTTGCCGTCCACATGGAATAGCAGCCGGAAATCCCGGAAAAGTTTCAGCGGGTAGACCCACGCTTCCATCCACCCTGCCTCATTCCCCAGCAATCCCGCGCGCTGGCCTACCGCCGACAAAAACTCCCACGGTCGCACCGCCCGCGATAGTTCCAACGAACGCTCGCCTCCTCCCTTCGCGCCATCCGCGAGCACCCCTTGTAGCGGTGCAGACTGCTGCGCTGCTCCGGCCGGCATACTCGTTCGTGCTTGCGCCTTGTCCGCGCCTCTGGTGGGCCCGGCACCCTTGTCCCAAAATGCGCTTTGCGCCACGGCTGGCTCCGCGTTGGCGTGGCCTATCTTGAAGCTCGCAAGGATCGCAAGAACCAGCGCCACGCAAATGCTTCCGCCAGCCACGCGCCTTCTGCTGTTTTGTCTTTTCATCGGATCACGGTGGGAAGGGTCTTTCGCCGGAGTCCCTCATTGTCCCGACGCGCTTCGTATCGTGCCGCCACTTTGGCTTTACAATACGAAGCGCGGCAAATCTTAGCATGAGCTTCAGCCAGGAAGGTATCGTTCACATTTGGCTTCGCGTCGCACGTTTTTGAAATCGCTCAGCCGCACGGCGCTCGTTCTGCCCTTCGAAAGTGTCCTCGCGCTGGCCCACCCGCTCCGGCTCCAGAGTATCTTCGCCCCATCACCCTCCGCGCAATCGGCCACTCCCCCGACAACTCCGGACCCCTACCCGCCGCCTCCGGTCGAACTCGGCGTAAGTTTCCTTAACGTCGCCAAAGAATCTGGCCTCAACGCCAAGACTATTTTCGGCGGCGAACACAAAAACAAATATCTCCTCGAAACCACCGGCTGCGGCGTCGCTTTCTACGACTACGACCACGACGACTGGCTCGACATCTTCCTCGTCAACGGTTGGCGTCTCGAAGGTTTTCCCAAAGGCCAGGAACCTGCGTCGCATCTTTTCAAAAACAATCGCGACGGCACCTTCACCGACGTCACCGCCAAAGCCGGCCTCGCCCATTCCGGCTGGGGCCAGGGCGTTTGCGTAGGCGATTACGACAACGACGGCTTCGACGATCTCTTCGTCACCTACTTCGGCAAAAACGTCCTCTACCACAACAACGGCAACGGCACGTTCACCGATGTCACCGAAAAAGCCGGTGTCGCCACATCCGGCAAGCGCTGGAACACCGGCTGCGCTTTCGTTGACTATGATCGCGACGGACACCTCGATCTTTTCGTCGCCAACTACATCGAAATGGATCTCGCCACCGCGCCGCTGCCCGAATCTGGCCCCTGTAGCTACAAAGGCGTGCTCGTCGCCTGCGGCCCGCCCGGCCTAAATGGCGGCAAAAACGTCCTCTTCCACAACAATGGCGACGGCACCTTCTCCGATGTTTCCCAGCGTGCCGGCATCTTTCAGGCCAACGGCACTTACGGCCTTGGTGTTCTCACTCTCGACTACAACAACGACGGCTGGCCCGACATTTACGTCGCCAATGACTCCACGGCCAGCGCGCTCTACGAGAACAAAAAGAATGGCACCTTCTCCGACGTCGCCATGGAAGCCGGCTGCGCCCTCAGCGCCGATGGCAAACCGCAAGCTGGTATGGGCGTTTCCGCCGCCGATTACGACCTCGACGGCAACCTCGACATCGTCAAAACCAATTTCGCCGGAGACACACCTTCGCTTTACCACAATCTCGGCGGCGGCTCTTTTGAGGACACGACTTTCGTCGCCGGCCTCGGCAAACACACTCAATTTCTCGGGTGGGGCTGCGGCTTTTTCGATATGGACAACGATGGCTGGCCGGACATTCTCATTTGCAACGGCCACGTCTACCCGGAAGTCGAGCAACTCCGCACCGAAGCTGGCTACGCCCAGCAAAAAGTTCTGTATCGCAATTCACGCAACGGTCACTTTGAAGAGGTTACTTCGCAAGCAGGCTCCGGCATCACTGCTCCCGTTGCTTCCCGCGGTGCCGCTTTCGGCGACTACGACAACGACGGCGACCTCGACGTCGTCGTCAACACCGTCAATGATTTCCCGCAGTTGCTTCGCTGCGATTCGCAAACCGGCAATCATTGGCTGAAAGTAAAAACGGTCGGTACCAAGTCGAATCGCAGCGGTATCGGGGCGCGCGTCCGCTGCGTCACCCATCCGCCCGGCGAAGGTAAGCCCCACCAGCAAATCGACGAAGTTCGCAGCGGCGGCAGCTACATCTCGCAAAACGATCTGCGCGTGCACTTCGGCCTCGGCAAGGCCGGGAAAGTAGACTTGCTCGAAATCCGCTGGCCCAGCGGCGCCGTCGATGCGCTAAAAGATATCTCGCCCAATCAGATGATCGTCGTCAAAGAAGGCGAAGGCATCATCCGCAGCGTGAAGTTCGAAAAGACTGCGCCTTCGAAACCGGCGAAAATAGACTTCAGTCGCCGAACCTAGGCGACTCTCGCCACTCAGGATTCGCCGCAAGCTGTTGGCGCGATGTCAGCTCTTATTCTCTGTTCCTGGTGCAGGAGCAGGCGTTGTTGTCGGCGGTGCCGCTGGTGTCGTCGGCCGTGTATCCACAATCGGCCGGTACGGCCGATTGATCAGCGGCTTGTCCTGGCTCTTCTTTGGCTTTTTCTTTTCTCTTCCCCGCTTGTCGCGATTACCCATGGACGTCTCCTCTCGTTGCTCCACTCCACGCTTCTCTTTTTTACTGCGCCGTCGCGTCCTTTGCAAACCGCCATCAGCTTTCCAGTCGCTGGAACTCGACCGCTATTTGCACACCCTTCGGCCGCACCCTGCGTCCACCCATGAGTTCATCCTAACCGCCGGCGAGGGCCACGCGCCGGGTTTCCGGCCAATGGAAGCCGCTCCAATTGTGGTATCACCATTCCTAGCCTCCATACATCATATTCCGGGAGGGTGCGAGCAAACCGCTGCAGGCTTCGGGCTTCCGCAACAAATCTTCCACAGTTTTCCACAACTAAAACGTTGACGGGCATGGATTTGTCCGTGTAACGTAATAGGGTTTGGCGAGTAACGGTTTCGCTGCTAACTGCATCTAATTGTATGTACTTAGCGGCAGATGGCCGTATCTTGTGAGCGGAAGCGGGCGAAGTACAGGGCGATTTAAAGCTGGCGGCGCAGCGCGGCTAAAGGGATTTCAAAATTAAGATGAGCTGTTTGTGGGGCTGGTCTCCCCACGTCTTTTCCAGTGATCGCAGAGAGCGACTGCGTCTTCCACGTCGTGTCTGCGGTCCCGCGGCGTACGCGTCTCTCGCCGGCCGCAGGGGTCATCTGGAGATTGGTTTTAGATGTCTGGAGGAATTGTGGCGGCTGTAGGTCTGGAAGAAAAATACGAAGCGGTAAAAGCGCTCATTGCCATCGGTAAGGAGCGCGGCTATCTGCTCTATGACGAAGTGAACGATTCGCTTCCTGCGGAAGTGCATTCGTCCGAGGAAATCGACGATCTGCTCACCACGTTCGAGCGCAACGGCATCGAGATTTACGAGGACCAGGCCTCTGCCAAGGCCGCTCGCGCCGTCGAAGTCTCCACCGAGGGCGGCGATCACGATTCCGTCAAGGAAGATGCGCACGAGGCCGAGAGCGATCTCGATCTGACCCCCGGCTCGCTCGAAAAAACCAACGATCCCGTGCGCATGTATCTCCGCGAAATGGGCACCGTTCCGCTGCTCACCCGCGAAGGTGAAGTGACTATCGCCAAGCGCATTGAGCGCGGCCAGCTTGTAGTGATGAAGTCCATCACCCGCTCGCCTATCGTCATCAAGGAACTCATCGCGGTCGGCGAAGATCTCAAAAAGGGCGCCCGCTCGATCAAGGAAATCGTCCAGTTCGACGACGAAGAGCTCACCGAAGAAAAAATTCTCAACAAGACCAAGCAGACCCTCAAGTACATCGACAAAATCGCCAAGCTCTATGACCTCGCGCTGAAGCAAGCGGAAAAACTCGAAGCCACGCCCAAAGCCAAGAAGCGCAACTGGGTCCGCGCCAAGTGGGGCGTCGCGCGCACTCGCGTCGAAATTTCTCTCGAGATTCGCGGCATCGATTTCAACCCCTTCGAGAAAAAGCGCCTCATCGACAAAATGCGGGGCACCGTCGAGCGTCTGCAATCGCTCGAACGCGAAGCTGGCCGCCTCGAGCGCCGAGTGGATGTCGCGAAAGGCGATGTTGCCGCTGAAGCCCGCAAGGAACTTCGTACGCGCCGCGTCGAACTTAAGGACATTGAAGAAGCCAGCGAAGTCGGCCTCACGGAACTCAAGCGCACCCTCACGCTGATCCATCGCGGCGAAGCGGAAGCCGAGCAAGCCAAAAAAGAACTGATCGAAGCTAACCTGCGCTTGGTCGTTTCTATTGCCAAGAAATACACCAATCGCGGCCTGCAATTCCTCGATTTAATTCAGGAAGGCAACATCGGCTTGATGAAAGCCGTCGACAAGTTCGAATGGCGCCGCGGCTACAAGTTCTCCACCTACGCTACCTGGTGGATTCGCCAGGCCATCACACGCGCCATCGCCGATCAGGCTCGCACCATCCGCATCCCGGTGCACATGATCGAGACCATCAACAAGCTCGTCCGCACCAGCCGCCAGCTCGTGCAGGAGCTCGGCCGCGAACCAACTTCCGAAGAAATCGCCAAGCGCATGGACATTCCGGTGTCCAAAGTGCGCAAAATTCTGAAAATCGCGCAGGAACCGATCTCTCTCGAAACGCCTATCGGCGAAGAAGAAGATTCGCATCTCGGCGACTTCATCGAAGACAAGGCCGTGGTCTCGCCGTCCGATGCGGTCATCAATTTGAATTTGAAGGAACAGACCTCTTCCGTGCTGAAGACGCTCACGCCGCGCGAAGAAAAAGTCATCAAGATGCGTTTCGGCCTGGACGACGGCAGCGAGCACACGCTCGAAGAAGTCGGCCAGTCCTTCGCCGTCACGCGCGAACGCATCCGCCAAATCGAGGCCAAAGCCCTGCGCAAGCTGCGCCACCCGTCGCGCTCGCGCAAACTCCGTGCCTTCCTCGAAGGCCCCTCTCGCGACTACCTGTGAGCCCAGCAGCACAGGCTTCAGCCTGGGCTCTTGCGGCCATTTGATTCTCGTTACACCATCACCGGTCCCGGACTAACGTCAGCTTTCAACAAGCACCGATGCAACAAAGTCATCTTCCGAGATGACCGCCGCCTTCGCTGCAGCAAAGCAAACGTAGGGGCGTGCTTCAGCGCGTCCGCTACCGTGGCAAAGTAGCTTTCCTACCCTTTAAATCCGCACTTATAAAAACCACGCCGCCTAACTCCTGTAGAGTCCGCACTTCCAAAAGCCCCGTGGCACCGCATTTGCGGACATTACTTCCACCTTCGACTTTCAACCTGTACAATCCCGGCGCTTCCCGAAACTGCACCAACTCGGCGGAAGCGACCATTCTCCGAGGGGGACGAATGAGCTTTGACCAGCGCCTCGCCGAAATTCGCACTGGCTTTTCGCGCCCATTCTGGGTTGCCAACATCTCCGAAATCTTCGAGCGCCTCTCCTATTACGGCGCGTTCGCCTCGCTCGCTCTCTATCTCCAGCAAAAACTCAACTTCTCCACCGAGCAGACCGGCACGCTCACGGGAATTTTTGGCGGCATGGTTTGGTTCCTCGCGATTTTCGGCGGCGCAGTCGCCGACAAGCTCGGCTTCCGCCGTGCTCTTTCGCTCGCCTACTTCATTCTCGCCACCGCCTACTTTCTAATTGGCTCCATCGGCGCGTCCTGGCTCGCGCCCATTCGCAACGCGGTTCCGCTCTTCTGGTTCGTCGCATTAATCCTCTTGCTTCCCGCGCTCGGCATCTCGATGGTGAAACCTTCCGTCGTCGGCACGACTGCTCGCGCTTCTCGCGAAGAGGTTCGCTCGCTCGGCTATTCCATCTACTACACCATGGTCAACATCGGCGGCACCGCCGGCCCGTACGTCGCCGATTGGGGCCACCGCCACCTCGGCCTGCAGCGCGTCTTCTACATCTCGTCGCTCAGTGTGTTCGCGATGTTTTTCTTTGTGCTCTTTTTCTTCCGTGACCCGCGCAAACACGACGACACGCCGCCGCCCAGCGTCGCGCAGGTGGTTCGCAACTTTGCCAAGATTCTCTGGCCGCCTCAGTTTCTGATTTTTCTGCTGATTTTCACCGGCTACTGGATTGTTTACTGGCAGCAATTCACGAACCTGCCGGGATACATCCACACTTACATCGATCCGAACGCGCGCGTCGAACTGATTTTGATCACCGATGCTGCGGTCGTCGTCTGCTTAACCTTCGTGGTGAATTATCTCGCGCGCGGCCTCGCACAATTCCACGCCGTGATTCTCGGCACCGTCGTTTCCTCCTGCTCCTGGATAATCTTGGCCTATTGGCCCACTGTCACTGGCGCGGTGGTTTCTATCGCCGTACTCGCTCTCGGCGAAATTCTCCAGCAGCCGCCTTATTACGCGTACATCTCGCGCCTCGCCCCCCCCGGCCAACAGGGCACCTACATGGGCTTCGCGTTTTTTCCTTTGGGAATAGGCTCGCTCCTCGGCGGCTGGTACGGCGGCCGCATGCTGCATCACTTCGCGGAAGTCCAGCACCAGCCCGCCCGCGCCTGGTGGGCCATCAGCTCCGTCGGCTTCGCCACCGCAGCGCTCCTCCTCATCTACGACCGCATCGTCAAACCTTCCTCGCCGGAGCCGCCAAAATGAATCGCCACTGTAAGGACACGATTCATCATGTCCTCTTTCGCACCGGCGCAATCGTTCCGCCTAGCATCACAGCTTTCCAATTACTCCGTACGCGGCTGCGCCGAATTCGCGCATCAAGGGCTTCGCAAAATGCCAACCAATGCTGCCGTAAGTTGTACTTTCTGGATTGTTCCTGCCGTTGGCTGTTAGCTGTGAGCTGTCGGCTTGCGAATCAGAGGCGACCGACTACAGGTTTTCCGAAGCACTATTCACCACTCACTGCTCACTACTCACTGCTTTCTTCAATTTACCATGCGCCGGAGGGACGACAGCGCCTGCTTCGCCAGCGAATAGCGCGGCTCAATTTCCAGGGCTTTCTCGAAGGATTTGATCGCGCTGCCGTACATCTCTTTGCCGAGAAACGCGCGGCCCAGGTTGTAGTGCGGAAAATGCCGCGGCTCGTAGCGCTTCGCTTCCGTCGCGCGCTCCAGCCAGGGGATCGCTTCATCGAAACGGCCCAGCTCGATCAGGTACGCGCCAATGTCGTTGTAGGGATTGCCGAATTCCGGATCGATCTCAATCGCTCGTTTGCATTCCAGGATCGCTTCTTCAATGCGGCCTTGAAAATGGTAGGTCCAGCCGAGAAACGTGTACGCCTCGGCGGTCGGGTGTTGCTCCAAGGAAGACTGATACAACTCTACGGCGCGCTCGTAGTCGCCTTCCATCTGGGCCTGATAAGCATCTTGCAGAATCTCCCAGGCGCGCGTCAGGGACTCCTGGCTCATGGCCCGAGTTAAACATACCGTTTGTGAGGGGGTCAAAAGTACGCGCGGTCGGCCTGTTCACGAAAGGAACCTGTCCGTTGTGCCGGGTACTGAAGTACAACGGCGTTGCCGCATCCGCAACCCGCAGCGAAGCGCGGCTTTTCGCTGCGGTTTTTCGCTCTCGCAGCCTCTTCCCGGCGACCTTCATTCCGGTACGCGCCCGACGCCAACCGGAGTGGAAATTCGCGGCGTAAAAAGAGAAGATGGAAGCGCACTCAGAACTTGGGCAATAGCTCTGCGCTGGAAAGAAATGACGTGCGCGTGAACTTCAGGGACGCGCGAACTTCAGGGAGGCGATGTGAAGCGACAATATCTGGTTCTTGGGATAGCGGCACTGGCTGCGGCAGGAATTGTTCTTGCACAGGACCAGCCGGCAAAAACTACCGCGAAGAAAACCAACGGCAAGTCGGCCGGCTCGGCCACCAAAGGCAAAGATGTGTTCGACCAGAAATGCTCGATGTGCCACTTTGCGGATCAAGATGCGAAGAAAATCGGCCCCGGCCTCAAAGGACTTTCCAAGCGCGGCACCTTTTCGGTCAAACCCGATTTGAAAGTGACGGATGAGAATCTGAAAAACTGGATCGAAAACGGCGACTCGCTTATGCCGCCGTTTAAGGATGTCCTCAGCGAGCAAGAAATCAAGGACGTGATCGCCTACGTGAAGACGCTCTAACTGCAGGAGCGAATCGCGCTCTAACTCGAGCCGGGCAATCGCAAATCGTCTCGTTCTCCATCGCCAAACCGCGTCCTGCGAATAGGATGGGAAGCATGACTCCGTCGCCCGAAGCGCAGCTCAGGAATTTCATCGCCAAGTTTGCACGCCCGACGGGGAAGCTGATTCGACAGTGCCGCGCCATCCTGCGTAAGCGATTCCCAACGGCCTTCGAGTTGGTCTACGACAACTACAACTTTTTTGTGATCGGATACTCCACAACGGGGCGCCCTTCGGACTGCGTGGTGTCACTCGCGGCCAATTCGAAAGGGATCGGGCTGAGTTTCTACTACGGCGCGAGCTTGCCCGATCCCGATAAGATCCTTGTGGGATCCGGAAAACAAAATCGATTCGTGCGGCTCAGCGATGCTTCCGTCCTGGGTCGGCCCGAGGTCGAAGAATTGATCAACGCCGCCGAGGCGCAAGCGGACCCCACATTTCTCAAAAAAGGCGGCGGCAAGTTGATCATACGATCCGTTTCGGAGAAACAAAGGCCGCGAAAATAGTTGCCAGCACCGGTCCGCGCGGCCGGCGGAGCGCGGTTCGAATTCGCTGCGGGCTGCGGCGGCAACGTTGCGTGGGTGCTTGCGACCTAAAAGAAAAAGCCCCCGCGGCTCCTGCGAGCAGCGGGGGCAAACCTACCTAAGACACCTGACCAGACACTTAGCGCGAGCAGAACGTGTGGCGAGTGAGGGCTAGGGTAGCGACTCGCCAGCGTTCGCGCGCTCGGTCCGGGCCTGTTCTGGAACCTGCAAGCTACTTCAGAATTGCATCCTTGAATGCTTTCGCGGCGCGCAGGCGAACCACGGTCTTGGCCTTGATCTTGATCGCTTCGCCCGTTTGCGGGTTGCGGCCCATGCGCGCCTTGCGGTGCGCCTTCACTGCGCGGCCGATATTCGGAATCACGAATTTTCCCGCGCCGCCCTTGCATTCTTTCACCGCCAGCTTGAAAAGCTCTTCAAAAAAGAGCGCTGCGGTTTTCTTCGGGGTGGCGCACTTCTCGGCGAGATGCGCGACGATCTTGCTCTTGCTCATTGGCTTGGCTGCCATCTAGTCTGCTTATCCTCCTGTATTTACGTTCCACCTCGCTGCACGCGAGGCAGGCCACGAGCCGACCAAAACTCTTCTATTGTGGGTGAAAACTCGAGGCCGGAGGGCACTATAGCGAACGAGCAACGAGAACGCAAGAGCAAATCGCAAAAAACACTGTAAAAATAAGGGTTTTTGGGGCGGGGCTGTGAAAAACCCGCTAAAACACAGGCGTTGCGCGACTTGGAGTGACCGGCGGCACAAGTGACCGGCCAAATTGAAGCCAGTGCACGGCCAGCGGCGATGAAACTTGCGGTTCTTCGCTGTGCAAAATTTCCCGCGAGGCTAGGGAAGCGCGGACGGAGGGCAGGCGGCTGCATCGAGACGGGGCTTACACTGTGGACGCGGTGCCTTCGAGGCTCGGGCCAGGGAATCGTGTCCCTACAGTTTGGGACGCCGTGACAGGCATCTCGGAAGGATGCCGCTACAATGTCGCTAGCGCGGTGTAGAAATTGGCGATGGCTTTGATACCGCCGAAATAATTTTCTAGGGCGATGTGCTCGTCGGGAGCGTGGGCGTTTTCGTCGGGGAGGCCGAAGCCGATGAGCACGCAAGGGACTTTAAAGGTTTCATACATTTGCGTGACGAAGGGTATCGAGCCGCCTTCGCGGATGAATACCGCTTTCTTGCCGTAGCCTTTTTCCAGCGCAGCCTGGGCGGTTTTGAAAATCGGCGCGTAGAAGGGAGCGACCCAGGGTTTGCCCTTGCTGAGCACGTCGAATTTGCAATGGACGGTTTTAGGCAGGAGCTTGCGTATGTGCTTTTCCACGAGGCGCGCAATTTTTTCTGGATCCTGGTTGGGAACGAGACGCGTGGAGAATTTCGCGTAGGCTTTGGAAGGAATGACCGTTTTCGCGCCTTCCCCCTGGTAACCGCCCCAAATGCCGTTGAGTTCGAGAGTCGGGCGAATCCAAAGCTGCTCGACGGTAGTAAAACCCTTCTCGCCGACATAGCCAGGAGCGCCGACGGCTTCCTGAAAAGCCTTTCTCTTCCAAGGCAGCGCGTTCAGCGCCTTGCGTTCGGACTTGGAGGCGGTGGCTACCTGATCATAAAAGCCGGGAATGGCGACACGGAAATTCTTGTCGTGCAGCTTGGCAAAAAGTTCCGTCAGGATGGTAAGTGGGTTGGGGACAGCACCGCCGTAGACGCCGGAGTGCAAATCGCGAACGGGGCCAGTGAGTTCGATCTGATAGTAGTTCAGACCGCGCAGACCATAGGTAATGGAAGGAACGCCCTTGGCAAGCATGGACGTGTCCGACACGACGAGCGCGTCGGCTTTGAGCTTTTCCTTGTTCTTCTGAACGAAGTCCCAAAGGCTGACGCTGCCGACTTCTTCCTCGCCTTCGATCAAAACTTTCACATTGATCGGCAGACTCCCGCTCTGTTTGTAGATCGACTCCAACGCTTTCAGGTGGATGTGCACCTGGCCTTTGTCGTCGGCGGTGCCGCGGCCGTAGAGATTGCCATTGCGGACGGCAGGTTCGAACGCCGGAGTGGTCCAAAGATCGAGCGGCTCCGGCGGCTGCACGTCATAGTGCCCGTAGAAGAGGATGGTAGGCTTGCCGGGCGCGTTCAGAGATTCAGCGTAGACGAGAGGGTGGAGATTGGTGGGGACGATTTCGACCTTCGGGAAACCGGCAGTGCGAAGATGATCCGCAACCCAGTGGGCGGCGCGCTCGATGTCGGGCTTGTGCTCGCTTTTGGCACTGACACTGGGTATCCGTAGAAACTCGTACAACTCGTTCAAATGCTGGTCGCGCTTACTTTCAATAAATTCAGCAAGATTCATGGGCTCTCGGGGAACGAGTCCTTTCAAAATATAAGCAGCAAAGCTTTTTACGAATGTTGGTGACAGCGGAATACGTTAATACGCGAGGCCCTACCAGATAGTTCCTTGGCCGCCGTACTTATATTAGAACTGAGCAAGCCCCCATACAAGTAAAGCACAACGGAAGAAGCGAATTCAGGCAGCCAAAGTGGAAGGCGAGCTGGCGGCGGCGAATTGGTAGAGTGGGGAGAACGGGGACCTGCGATGGACGAGAGATTACATCCGCCGACCTGGAAAACGCTGCTGGCGTTCGGGATCATCTATTTCGTGTGGGGATCCACGTTTTTGTTCATTCGCGTCGGAGTGCGCGAGGTGCCGCCGCTGCTGCTCGCGGCGATACGGTTCTTTGTGGCGGGAGCGGTGCTGTATGGCTGGACGAGGGCACGCGGCGAGCGAGCGCCAAAGGGGCGGGAATGGCTGGCGGTAACAATCCTGGCATTCATGATTTTTGTCGTGGATTACGGATTGTTGTTCTGGGCGGAGCAGCGCGTGGCATCGGGGATCGCGGCGGTGATTCTGGCGACGATTCCGGTGTTCATGACGCTGTCGGAGATTCTGGTGCTGCGGACACAGAAACTCACAGCGCGATTGGGAATCGGGCTGCTGATTGGAATTGCTGGTGTGGGCGTGCTGATGAGCCGTTCCCTGGATTTGGGAGGAGTACCGATTGACCGAGTAGGAGCGCTAGCGTTGATTGTGGCGGCGATGAGCTGGTCGGTGGCATCGGTGCTGACGCGAAAGCTGCCGTTGCCAGCGGCGAAGACGACGAGTTCCGGAGCGCAAATGCTGGTTGGTGGAGTGTTGCTGACCATTGCGGCGGGCGCGTTCGGCGAGTTGCGAGGCTTTGATCCCTCGCGCGTTTCGTGGGGAGCGTGGGAGGCCTTGGCGTATTTGATTGTCGCGGGATCGATCGTCGGATATACGGCCTACGTTTGGCTGATTCATCACGAATCGCCGACGAAAGTCGGAACGTACGCGTACGTGAACCCGCTCGTGGCCGTAGTGCTGGGATATTTCTTCGGTGGGGAGGGGCTGGGACTACGGACGATGGCGGGAACAATCTGTGTGCTGCTGAGCGTGATTGTAATTACGACGGCGCCAGCGAAAAGGACGGTTGTACCGGTGGCGGCCGAAGATGCGGCATGAGCGGAAGGCGCGAAAGAGTACGACCTTGGATCACTGATGAGTTGGCAGTAGCGGGCGGGCCGCGAGTAACGCGTATTCGGTTTTGGCCTGTTTGAGGATGGGAATGTCGGCGTCGGCGCTTTTCCACTGGTTCAGGAAGAGCTGATATTCAGAGCGGGCCTTGGCGGAGTCGCCGGCCATGGTGTAAGCGCGGGCGAGCCAGACGTGGGCCGTGGCTCCGGTGAGGCAGAGCAACACGCGCCCGCGCCTTTGGATGATTCTTTGAAATTCGGCAATCGCGGCGGCGGGTTGATGGAGCGCGAGATAGGCTTTGCCGCGAACGTACGAGGGAGCCAAAAAACCGCATTCGCCCTCTTCGGCCGGGCTAAACTCGTGCGGGATAACGACCTGAAGCTCCTGAATGGATTGTTCGGGATGCTTATCATGGAGCGCGAGCTGGGCGCGGAGCATGGGCAGCCAATACAACTGGACGAGGGTGTCCTGAGGCCCTTGGGAATCCAGATCTTTCATCACGGACTCGGTTTTGCTTCGATCGCCGGCTTCAGAGAACGCAAAACTGACGTACATCTGGACTTGGTATTGTTTCGGCGCAACTTGCAACGCGATGCGCGCATCGTGTTCAACCATCGAGAAGTTGCCGACCAGGGCGTCCTCCGCAGCCAAGGCCGAATGAATTCCGCCCAGGCCATCGGTGTTGCCGCTCTGTTTCTGAATCGTAGCGGCACTGAGCCACGCGCTGCGAGCTTTGGCGAGTTGGCCGTAGTAAGCGAAATCTGTCGCCTGTTTTTCAAACCAAAGGTTTTGCAAATCGGGCTGGGACCTGAACCAAGCCAACTCCTGCGCGGCGAGCGCGGTTTTGCCTTCCAGCATATCGATATCGTGGAGATTGCGGTGAATGATGGCGTTGCCTTTTTGTGCGGCGACCAGATCTTCAAAGATTTTGCGCGCGTCCGGGAAGCGGCCGAGATTTTCCATGCAGATACCGAGATTGGTCTGAAAGAGAACGTTGGGGCCACCCAAGGTTATGGCGCGGCTGATAGCTTCGGCGGCTTTTTCGTAATTGCCCTGGGAGCCCAGCGAGTTGCCCAGGTTAGCCAGAGCGATGGCGTCGTTGGGATATTTTTCGGTGGCTTCCTGAAGGGCGGCGACAGCTTTGTCGATGTCGCGTGTGTCGAGCATGTGGTAGACGGCAATGATGTGCAGGCGTTCGCGTTCGCTGGTGTGGTCCTTGAGGGCGAAGGCCTTGGAAAGATATTGGTGGGCCAGAGCGTCTTGGCCCTCATTGCCGTAACTGACGCCGAGAGCGTTGTTGGCCTCGGCGAAATTGGGATCGAGTTCGACGGCGCGCTGCATGTAGGGGCGGATGGCATCGGGCCCCTTTTCAGCCTGCTCTTTGGCGCCCAGGCTGTAGGCTTTCAGCGCCTCCAGAGACGAAGTGGTGATTTCGCCAAGAGGATAGTCAAACTTTTCGACGGAAGCCAAAGACTCGCCTAACTCACGGCGCATTTTGGCAGTGGCCTGCCCAAGCTGATCGAGGACTTTCTCTTTCGTGGCGGCGGTGCGTTGTTCCTGGGCCAGAGTATCGCCGGTGGTGCAGGCGATGGCTTTAAGGCCAACGACATATTCGCCGCCGAGCCTGGCAATGGAGCCCTGGATGTAGGCCTTGCTGGCAGTGCGCTGGCAGATTTCGCGCGTGACCTCCGGCGTGAGCGGGCTATCCGCCGGCCTGGTCATGAGCTTGAGAGTGTTGCGGGTCCGACCGTCGGAGAGGATATTCACGTAAGGGGATTGGCGGAGAGAGACGGCGAGGGCCTGACGCAGCGTGTCGTCGAAGATAGCATCGCCGGTGGTGTTGCTGAAGTCGGACAAGACGACCGTATCACGTTCGAGCATTTTCGGCGGACGATGAGCGCGTACATAGGTAATGGCACCGACGCTAGCGGCGCAGAGAATGGCGGCTGCGGCGCCATAAGCAAGGTGGCGTCCGGAGAAAAGGCGAATTGGCTGAGGCGAGGCGATGGGCGCCACAGCGGGCGGCAAGGGAATAGACGGCGGGGTATCGCTCGAGGCGGAGGAACTGGCAGGAGCGGCAGCCGGGCGTTCCACGGGAAAAATGAAACGATAGCCGAGTTTGGGAAGAGTTTCGATGTAGCGGGGCGCGGACGGGGAATCGTCGAGGACGGCGCGAAGTTCTTTGATGGAAGTGTTGAGGCCGTGTTCGAAGTCGACGAAAGTGTCGGAAGGCCAGAGTTGCTGGTGGAGCTGTTCGCGGCTGACGACCTCGCCGGCATTGGACAAAAGAACGCTAAGCACCTGAAAGGGCTGGGGCCGGAGCTTGAGTCGCTTACCGAACTTGAAGAGTTCGCGCGACGAGGGCCGAAGTTCGTAAGGACCGAAACGGGTTACCGGAGCCACGCTTAGCATCGGAGCAGCCAAGGACCTTAGGTTAAGTAAGTAGTGCAGAGACTATAGGCTGCGTATCACGTCCGAATCAAGACCAAATAACTAGCTGAAATACCAGCGAGTTAGAACTTCACCTTAAATTGACGGGATTTAGAGTGCGCCGGCATTGTCGGCCTTCGGGCGGGTGTGCGAGGAAAGGGGCGGCGCGCGGTTGGCGATGGGCCGGCGGCGGGCCGGAAGCGAGACCAGAGGTAAGGAGCACGGCGATGCAAAGCTACAGGAGGGTGTTCGGAAGGTTGGGGCAGGTCGGTTTGGTGGGATTGGCGGCGATGTGGATAAGTTGCGCGCCTAGTTGTCGGGCGCAGGAGGTCAATCCGGATCATTTTATGGCGACGGGAATCGACGGAATAAACACAAAGCAAGCGCAAGCGCCGGTGAACGCGGCTAGCCGGCAAGCAACACCGCAAGTGGTCGTCGCCGGTAGAGGGAGAGGTTCCGCAAAGATCGCAACCGCAGGTAAAGCGCGCACTGCGCAGGCCGGTCGCAGAGATTTGGTCCTCACTTCCAGAAAGACTCAAGCGGCCGGGCGGAAAAACGCAGCAGACCAGCAGTGATGTTGGCGGACCGAGTGGGCTACGGGATTTCAGGTGATTTCAGCAAGTCCGGAGAAGGGAGAAGAAAAATGCGAGTGAAACGGAACGGCAGAGGGCTGGAGATTTTTCGAACAGGTAAGCGGACTTGGGCGGTGGCGACAGCCATGTTGCTGCTAGCGGCTGGCGTGGTGGCGGCGGTAATTCCAAATTTGTTTCCGTTTCCAGACGCGACCGGGCTGGTGTCGACCTACCACGTAAACGGGCCCATCGAGGAGAAGGGACTGTTTTTCCAGAGCTTGGGCACGAATGGGAGAAGCTGCGCGACGTGCCACGTCGCGGCGAATGCGATGGGACTGAGCGCCCAGAACGCGCAGGAACGATTTCTGTTGAGCGGCGGGAAAGATCCGCTGTTCGCAGCGGTGGATGGCGCGAATTGCCCCGGAAGCAATTCGCGCCAGGCTTCCGCGCACAGTTTGCTGCTGAAGAATGGGTTGATCCGCGTGGGGATCACGCTTCCCGCGGGAACGCAGTTTGGCATCCGGGCGGCTGTGGATCCGTATGGCTGCGCGATCACCACGGATGCGACGGGCGCGCAGACGGTTTCGGTTTACCGGCGGCCGCTGCCGACGACAAATCTAAGATTTCTGAGTACGGTGATGTTCGACGGGCGAGAGACGATTGCGCCATTGAATAAAGACGATGGGTCGTTCCAGACGAATCTGATGACGGACCTGATGCACCAGGCGCTGGATGCGACGAACGGTCACGCGCAGGCAGCGGTGCCGTTGACGAGCGAACAGCAACAGGAAATCGTAAATTTCGAGCTGGGGTTGTACAGCGCGCAGATGTTGGACTACCGCGGCGGGATGCTGAATCACCGGGGAGCGGCCGGCGGCGCTGAGAACCTGTCAGGGGCGAACTATCATCCCGGAATTAACGACACGTTGGGAGGCGATCCGACGGGAGCTAAGTTCAATCCGGATGGAATGACACTGTTTGCTTCCTGGGACAATTTGCAGGCAGACGACTATCGCGAGCGAGAAGTGGCGGCGGCCCGGCGAGATATCGCAGCGGGCGAGACGCTGTTCAATTCGCGCCCGATAACGATTACGAACGTCCGGGGACTGAATGACAATGCGGCACTGGCCGCAGCATTGGGTGTGACGCTACCGATTCCAGCGATTGCCGGGACGTGCACGACGTGCCATGACACGCCGAACGTGGGCGATCATTCTTTGCCGCTGCCGCTAGACATTGGAGCCGGCCATGACGCAGCGCAGGAGTCGGATGCGGCGATTGCAAATGCGCTGGCCCAACTCAGTTTTCCGGGCGTGCCGGTGTATGCGATTACGGGATGCCCGAATCCGTTTGCGGCGGCGGGAACCGCGAGTGCGCCGTACGTCATTTACACGACCGATCCTGGAAAGGGATTGGTGACGGGGCAGTGCAGCGATGTGAACCGCGTGAAGGGGCCGGTGTTGCGCGGATTAGCAGCGCGGGCGCCGTATTTTCACAATGGCGCGGCGAAAGATTTGAACGAGGTGCTCAATTTTTATAACCAGCGCTTCCAGATGAATTTGACGGACACGGAAAGACGGCGGTTGATTGCGTTTCTGAACGCGCTGTAGAAGCGCGAGCGAGAACTTGGCATTGCAGGCGCCTTGCTTGTCGTTGAGATCCGGGCTGGGCTTACACCGGGGCACGATGCCTTCGCTGCTCAGGCCAAGGAATCGTGCCCTACACGAGCGCGGATCATTTCAGCGGGAAGCAGGCGAGGTCGTTGGCGAAGTCGAGCGGGCCGGAATAGCGCTTGCGAATTTCGGCTTCGGTTTCGGCTTCCTTGCCTAGCGTGCGCAACATGCGATGCGAAATGACGAGATGTTTGACGTGCGCTTCCGCGGCGATTTGGCCGATGACGGAGGGCGGCATGTGGAGGTTGCGTTCGACGCCGATGACGCCTTCGGGAACGGCATTATGGGCGATGAAGAGGTCGGCATCGGCGGCGAGTTTGGGAAGTGCGGGATCGTTGCCGTTGGTGTCGCCGCTGAAGACGATGCGTTTGCCGCTGATTTCGATGCGCCAAGCTAGGGCGGGAACGCCGCCGTGAATAACCCGGACCGACGAAGCTGTGAAATCGGAGCTGTGGAACTCGATCGCCGGAGCTGAAGTGCCGGTCACGCTGTGCGGCTGGAGTTTGTAGCTGCCTTTTTCGCCGAGGACGAAGAGTTCGCTGAGGTAGCCGTAGGCGCCTTTGTCGCTGAAGAAGTCCGAAACAAATTGAACCGTGGAAGGCATGAAGTCGTTGCCTTCGGGGCCAAAAATAGGGAGAGGGCGGTTGCGGTCTTCGAACCAGGAAGATTTGACGAGTGCAGCAAAGTCGCCGCTATGATCCACATGGAAGTGAGAAAAGAGAATGACGTCGAGGTCGGACATTTGGGCCCCGCTTTCGCCAAAACGGAGCGCGCTGCCGCCGCCAGCATCGACGAGAACGCGCGGCTTGCCGTTTTGCCAAATGAGATAGCTGCTGGAGGCTCGTTTGTCCTGCAATTCAGGGCCACCGGAGCCGAGGATCTGAACGACAAGGCCTTGCGCGCTACAGGACTGGGCGCGGGCCGGCGGGCTCGCGAAAACGAAGAGCAACAAAAGAAGAAACATCGAGAATAAACTTTTGTGCGACACGCGATGCATGTTTAGCCTCTGCTCGTGAGTATCTTCCGTGGAGCGAATCGGAAACTTTCTTTAGCGGCTGAAGCCTCACCTCTTAGAGAGAAGAATCTCGCAAGGTCAAAGGAAAAGCACGGGTCTAAAGACCCGCCACTACACTGGCGTTAGAGCCGTTTGAGCGGAGTGAGGATGCAGATGTTTCGCGGACATTTTCGCGGTCGCGAACCCAGTGCACTAGTGTTTGACGACCGTGATGGTGATTTGGGACGGGTATTGTTTCGAGTGATGGACGGCGTTGTGGGCGGTGACGGGCTTGTCTTCGTCGTAGTTGTTGCCGCCGGTATTTAGGTTCCGGTCGAAACGTGGGAAATTACTGCTGGAAACTTCGATGCGGAGAGAGTGCCCGGCGTCGAAGTAGTCGCTGGTGTTGAGTGGCTGCAGCGTGACTTTGTAGACCTTGTCTTTTTCCATCCAGACGAGCGGCTTATCGTAGCCGTCGCGGTAGCGCAAGCGCTGAATGGATTCGTCGAGATTGAAGGCGCGGCCGTCGGGATAAACGTCGATGACTTTGACGGTGAAGTCGGTGTCTTTGGCGTCGGAGGAGACGTAGAGCGTCGGCTCAATGGGACCGGAAATTTCGGTGGGCTGTTTGAAGGGCTCCGAGGTGTAAACGAGGATGTCGTTGCGGGTTTCCATTTTGCGCTGATCGAACGCGCCGGCTTGAACGGCGGTGCCCGTGCAGCAAACGTTGCCGCCGTAAGAAGGGACGGGATTTAGCGGATCGTAAGTGAAGGAGTCAGGCTTGTCCGAAGCGGGAGGCGCGGTGGAGAGAGCGCCGTCGCCGTAGAGCGAGTTGGAGTGGCCACTACTCGACAGATAATACGTGAGTTGCTGAGCGCCAACCGGCGGCCAAGCGTCGGCAGACTGCCACTTATTTAACCCCATGGTGAAATACGTGACCTTTGGCAGCAGATCCAGCCGGGCGCTCTTTTCCCCTTTTAGGAATCGGTCGAAAAAGCCGTACATGATTTCCTGATAGTCGAGGCGCGCATCGCCCATGCTGCGTTCGCCGACGATGGTGTCTTCCGTGGCACGGGTGTAAGCGCAATGCGTGACGGGGGCGATGATGGCCCACTGTTGATTGGCAACTTCGGGGCTGGCGGTTTGACGGACGTGATTGTAGAGCGCGAGATTGGGGCCTACGGAAACGTCGTACCACGTCATATACCAGAGGCCGGGGAGATTGAGAGGCATGTCGTCGTGATAGAGGCCGCCTTTGTACCAGGCGGGGTCGTTGGGAGCGCGCTGAATCATGCGACCACCGGTGGGAACGGGCATGGCGTCGGCATAGATGCCGTGCGGCGCGTCCACATCTTTGAGAATGTCCTGTTCAGGTAGATGCGCGAGCGCTTTCGACCAATCGACAGGAGGAAGTTGTTGTGCGAGGTCAAAGGCTTTGGAGGCGCGAATCAAATCTTCCTGCGAAGTGTTCGGCGGGAACATGGGGCGGATTTGATTTTGCTCGCCGTAAAGCCAGGTGATGAAAAGCATTTGCACGGCACCGCCCCGATACCAGTTGCCTTGTTCGTAGTAGGGTTTAACGCGACCGACGCCGGCGCCGAAGCTTTGGATGTTCATGGCGGCGTACGCCGGTTGGCCGTAAGCAGCGATGGCCATTTGGTATTCGGCGGTGGAGGAGCAGCCGGTGGTGCCGATTTTGCCGTTGGTCCAGGACTGCTTGGAGAGCCAGTCGATCATGTCGTAGCCGTCGGTGCGGGGCGGGCCGAGGATGTCGTAATTGCCTTCGGAGAAGAAATGGCCGCGTTCGTTCTGGAGGACGTAGGCGTAGCCGCGCTTGATGGCGGTGAGGATGGTGTCCATGTTGGCGGGGACGCCGTTGCGCACGTCCCAAAAATTGAAGTTGTAGGGCGTGCGGACGAAGATGATGGGGACTTTGCCGGTGGTGTTTTTGGGGCGGTAGATGTCGGTGGCGAGGCGGACGCCGTCGCGCATGGGGACCATGACTTTGCGCTCGATGATGGCAAGAGATTCGAGCTGCTTTTCGGTTTGGACGCGCTGGTCTTTTTCCTGTTGAGTCATGGGAGCTTGCTGAGCGTGGAGCGTGGTGAACAGAAAAGCGCAGGCGATCGCTGTGGATACGAAAACTCGAGTTGTTGATTTCTGCATGCGATGAATCTCCTCGGAAGGCGGAGGGATTATGCCCGAGACCGCGCACGGAGTGAAGCTAAGCTGCTGGACGAAGGTGTTCGGGGCTCAGGTGCTAATCCTTCGGCTTGCTGAGTGGTTGCTCAAATCGGACTTTCGGCCTGCGATGCGGCATGCCGGCAACGGCGGCTTTTTGCTTTTCATCCCGGAGCAGCTTTTTGCGGTACAGCGGCGTGTAGGCTGGCGGCCACTTCCAGCGAGAAGCATCGTAGGTGTCCCAAAGAAAAGCGCCGACAAAATCGACGGGCGAAAGAGACATACCGATCAATGGCAACTCGGCGTACTCATCCGTCCAGCCCTCGCTGTCGTCGTCATCGCTGGGTTTCTTCCAACCCTCCGGCGTGAAGAGATACCAGGACACGAAATGCTGGACGTAGGACTCGCGATTGAAGCGATCTGCGCCGCTGGCGCAGCCTATCTCCTCCCGGATTACGCCGATATCGAGTTTTCCGTCGCCGTTGGCATCGGCCACGAGGAAGTGGGTCATGAGCGCATTAAAACATCCATCGTCGCGAAAACGCTTTTTGGTCATGCCTAAATCAATGAGGCCGGGACGAAGCGCTTGTGTTTTCGGATTGAAAATCAGAAAGACATCGCGGCCGCCGGCACCCAGCATCGAGCCTGCGGGCATGATGTCGTAGGAAGAGAATTGCAGGGCGATTTCGCCGTTGCCGATGGGGAAAGAAGTGACTTGCTTGGCATAGAGGACGGAAGAGTAAGGCATGCCTTCCTCTTCTTCGAGTTCGTCCGGCGGCGCGAGCCATTCCGTTTTGATGGGCAGGAGTTGGACGGCCGCGGAAGAGCGAACGGAGAGCGAGTACTCGCCGTTGTCCGCCGAATGCAGGGTGAACTGATTTGTGGAGACTCTGCGGCGCAATTCGGCGGAGGGCTTTGCCTGAGCGGCGCTTAAGCTGGCGAAGCAGGAACTGGCAAGAAGGCCGGCAAAAACAAACCACAGAGTTCGTTTTGAGTTCATTGAGTCGAAGAATTCCGCACCTGACACTGCGATGTGGCTCCATGATAGCTCCGAATGGGACCGGAGCGTTGCAAAGCGGACAGCGTCAGAGATGAATCCGGACAGGATCAAGGGCCTGCTAGCACTGAAGCGAATCAGCGGGATAACATCACAGCACAATGAATGTGATTGTTCGACAGGCGAACAAAACTGACGTCGAAGGAATGGCGCGCATTCGAGCCTTGACCTGGGGAGAGGAACTGTCGTGGAAGAAGTCGATTCTCGCGTATATGGAGTGCGCTGCTGATCCGCAGAAGGCGCTGAAATCGCGAATCGTGTTAGTGGCGGAAGAGGCGGGCTCCATCGTGGGCTTGATCGCGGGTCACCTGACACGGCGGTATGCGTGCGACGGGGAGCTGCAGTGGATCGATGTGATTCCGGAGCGGCGCGGGCAGGGTATCGCGGACGAATTGCTAGGGAAACTGGCGGAATGGTTTGTTGGGCAGAATGCGTTAAGGATTTGTGTGGACGTGCAGCCGAAGAATGCGGTGGCGCGGAGGTTTTATAGCCGGCATGGCGCGGAGGAGTTGAATCCGCACTGGATGGTGTGGAAGGACATTCGCGTGGCGCTTAAGAATGCTTAAGCATTCGCCTAGTTCGTGTTGCCGGAGTTCGAAGAGAAACTCTCTAACTTCGAACGAGAGAAGTGGCGAGTGGTGAGTGACGAGTGGCGAGAACCAGAAATACAAGGCGCGATGTAACTCGCCGAGCACGATGCAGGGCTAAGGCGTCTTAGCGCGTGTTCGATCAGCCGCGGCGGGCGGCTTCGATGGCGGCTACGTCGATCTTGCGCATGGTCATCATCGCGTCGAAGGCGCGCCTGGCCTCGGCGCCGCCAGCGGAGAGCGCGTCGGTCAGTACGCGCGGCGTAATCTGCCAGGAGAGTCCCCAGCGGTCCTTGCACCAGCCGCAGGCGCCTTCCGCGCCGCCGTTGCCGACGATCGCATTCCAGAGACGGTCCGTCTCTTCCTGATTGTCCGTGGCGATCTGGAAGGAAAACGACTCGTTGTGCTTGAACATGGGGCCGCCGTTGAGACCGAGACAGGGAATGCCAGCGACAGTGAACTCTACCGTGAGCACATCACCTTTTTTGCCGCTCGGATAGTCACCCGGAGCCTTATGAACGGCGGTTATTTTGCTGTCGGGAAAAGTAGCGGCGTAGAAGTTCGCGGCCTCCTCGGCGTCCTTGTTGAACCAGAGGCAAATGGTGTTCTTGGGCTTCATATTGGTGTGCTCCTTGCAGTACATCAAAACGCATTCCAATTAGAATGCGGAGGATCTTTTTAGGTTGCGGCGCAGCAAGCTGCGCCACTACAAAGAGGAGGCTAGCCGCCGGCGATGGCGCCTACGATGAGGAGCGGTTCGGTTCCGTTGGCAACGGCATCGGGGAGCGGCGTGTCCGGCGATTCGTGAGAAAGGTCTTCACCGCAGGCGAAGAAACGCAAAAAGGGCCGGCGCTGCTGGGTGACGTGATCGCGAATGGTGCCACAGAGCATGGGGTAAGCGGCTTCGAGCGCGTCAAGAACGGAGCGCTGCGTCAGCGGCGTGTTCATTTCGAGCTGCAACTCGCTACCGGCATGCGCGAGCGTACGAAGATGCGGGGGCAGCACGACGCGAATCTTCATTGCAGCGTCTGCACTTCGACCGAAAGCACGGGCGGCAGATCGTGAACGATGGGGGACCAGTGATCTCCGCCGTCAGGCGAGACATAGACCTGGCCGCCGGTGGTGCCGAAATAGATGCCGCAGGAGTCGAGGTTGTCGACACACATCGCGTCGCGCAGAACGTTCACGTAACAGTCGCGCTCAGGCAGGCCTTTCGAAAGTTCCTGCCAGT